>JYMV01004074.1_pt1 | contig 10334 bp, 7 predicted proteins | sample 338911 | NCBI WGS metagenome assembly JYMV01 (sample SAMN03354496, study PRJNA234377) | hydrothermal vent metagenome | biome: Deep sea; feature: Hydrothermal plumes at the Eastern Lau Spreading Center, Western Pacific Ocean; material: Seawater | place: Tonga | collected 2009 | depth 2000 m m
AAGTTGGTAGGAAAATTATTCAGAATGGATATACAATAGAAAGTACTTTACCAAAGTTGATTAATTTTATTGATTCTTAATTCATGTTTAATTTATACTAAAAAAAGTGTAAATTTATATTTAATAATTCCAGGAAAAAAGTTTAATTGACTTATGTTTTATAAATAATGAGAATATTAGTTACTGGTGGTGCGGGATATATAGGTAGCCACACCTGTGTCGAGTTATTATTGGCCGGACATGATGTTATTGCTGTTGATAATTTGTACAATAGTCAGGCCGAAGTACTAGATAAAGTCTCCTTTTTAGGAGGCGTAAAGTTACAAACTGAACTTAAAAAAAGCGATAATATTAAGGGCTATTTTTTTATAGAAGGGGATGTTCGTGATAGCAGCCTTATGGATGATATTTTTTCCCAATATAATATTGATATAGTTGTGCATTTTGCAGGGTTAAAGGCCGTGGGAGAATCTGCAAACATACCCTTAGATTATTACGATAATAATGTACAGGGAACACTTGTGTTGTGCAAAATAATGCAAAAGTATAATGTAAAAAGAATTGTATTTAGCTCTTCAGCAACTGTTTATGGCGCCCCAAGTAGTGTACCTGTGAATGAGTCATCTTTGCTTTCAGCTACTAACCCATATGGGCGTTCTAAGCTTTTTATAGAGGAGGTTTTACAGGATCTATATAAATCTGATCCAGAATGGAAGGTGGTTATATTGCGTTATTTTAATCCAGTGGGCGCTCACAAAAGTGGATTGATTGGCGATAGTCCAAGCGGCACTCCTAATAATTTAATGCCATATATATGTGATGTAGCATCTGGAAAGCGCGAAAAGCTATTTGTTTTTGGATCGGATTATTCTACAAAAGATGGATTTGGCGTGCGGGACTATATTCATGTAGTGGACCTGGCAAAAGCGCATATTTCTGGAGTCAATTATACTATTGATGGATTGAATAATAAAGGAGTGTTAATTGCCAATCTTGGGACGGGTCAAGGTTATTCAGTATTGGAAATGATAGAGGCATTTAAAGAAGTATCTAACCAAGAAATCCCTTTTGAGGTTGTGGGGCGTAGAAAGGGTGATGTGGCAGAGTGCTATGCTGACCCGCTGTTTGCAATTAAAACTTTAAATTGGTCTGCCAAATTAGGTTTAAAAGAAATGTGCAGGGATAGTTGGAACTTTCAATGCAAGAGTAATGTTTAGGGTTTTCTAATGTGCGGTATAGCTGGAATTTTAACATCAAACCAAAAGCTTATTAGTCAGCCTATTTGCAACAAAATGGCTTTTAGTTTACAGCATAGAGGCCCCGATAGTTCGGGCGTATGGATTGATAATAATGGTTTGGCGCTTATCCATACTAGATTATCTATTCTTGATCTTTCTGATTCTGGACATCAGCCGATGCATTCTTCGTCAGGGAGGTATGTAATTGCATTTAATGGTGAAATATACAATCATCTTAAACTCAGGCAAGAGTTGAAAGATAAAAGTTTCAAAGGTCATTCGGATACCGAAACATTGCTTGCATGTATCGAGGAGTGGGGGCTGGAATCTACCTTGAAGAAATGTGAAGGTATGTTTGCCTTGGCTTTGTGGGATCGCTCTAAAAAAGTTTTAATGTTGGCAAGAGATAGGTTTGGCGAAAAGCCACTTTATTATGGTTGGCAAGGTGAGGGAGCTGACTCAGTCTTCTTATTTGGCTCTGAATTAAAAGCATTATGTAAGCACCCATCTTTTAGGTTTGATATTAATCGCAATGCAATCAATTTGTTATTAAGGCATAATTGCGTACCAGCACCACATTCTATATACAATAAAATATCAAAGCTGATGCCGGGAACAATACTTTCGATATCAAAGAATACAGAGCCTAAAATATTCGAATACTGGTCATTAAAAGAAGTGGCTATGAAGGGGTTGAGTAACTTATACAGTGGTGGCGATACTGAAATTATCAACGGACTAGAAAATGTTTTAAATCAATCAGTCAAGCAGAAAATGGTTGCAGATGTTCCATTAGGAGCGTTTCTTTCTGGGGGGGTGGACTCAAGTTTGATTGTTGCTTTGATGCAGCAACAATCAACAAGACCAGTTAAAACATTTACAATTGGTTTTTCTGATGATTTGTATAATGAAGCGAAATATGCCAAGGAAGTGGCAAAATATATAAATACTGACCACACTGAGTTATATGTATCTCATCAGGATGCTATAGACGTTATCCCAAAGTTGCCCAATATTTACGATGAGCCTTTTTCAGACTCCTCTCAAATTCCAACCTTCCTTGTTTCTAAACTTGCTAAAGAGCATGTTACAGTTAGCCTCTCTGGAGATGGTGGAGATGAATTATTTTGTGGTTATAATCGATATTTGTTAACTGATCGATTATGGGGTAAGTTATCTAAATTACCAGCTTCTATGCGTCGTGGCTTGTCTGGAGTGTTGTCTACACTTTCTCCAGAAACTCTTAATAAATTTCTTGGATTTTTACCTTACAATAGAGTTGGAGAAAAGATTCATAAGGCGGCCAATGTTATGGGGTCATCTTCCATTGATGAGCTGTATTTGCAATTAGTTTCGAACTGGAGTAATCCTGAATCTATTGTTTTAAATAGTGGTGGGGCAATCTCACAGGTAACTAGTGGCATTATAAATTCATTACAAATGAGTGAAATTCAAAAAATGATGCTAATGGATACATTGACATACCTTCCTGATGATATTTTAACAAAAGTTGACAGGGCTGCAATGGGGGTGTCTCTGGAAACTAGAATTCCCTTTCTGAGTCACAATGTTGTGGATTTTGCTTGGCATATGCCTATGAATTTTAAAGTTCGTAATGGTGAAAGTAAGTGGGCATTACGACAGATTCTGTACAAATACATTCCTAAAGAGATGATTGAAAGACCTAAGATGGGATTTGGTGTTCCAATTGGGAGTTGGTTGCGCGACCCATTAAGAGAATGGGCTGAAGAGCTGCTAGATGAGTCCAGATTGAGACAGGAGGGTTTTTTTGACCCTGTTGTAATTCGAAAAAAATGGATAGAGCATTTATCAGGAGTAAGGGATTGGCAACATCAGTTGTGGAGTGTTTTAATGTTTCAAGCGTGGCTTGAGGAGCAGGGTTGAATAATACAAAGCTACTTTTTATTGTTAATGTAGATTGGTTTTTTATTTCACACCGCTTACCTATTGCTCTTGAAGCTATTCGCCAAGGGTATGAAGTTCATATTGCAACGACAATTACAGGTAAGGCTGATTTCTTGTTGAGCAAAGGGTTGATTGTGCACCCTATAAATCTTCATAGAAGTAAGAGTGGTATTATTTCAATTGTATCTGAGTTTGTAGAAATTTTTTCTTTAGTACGTCAAGTTTCACCAGACATTATTCATCTAGTTACCATTAAACCTGTATTGTTAGGTGGCTTGGTTGCGCGCTTGCAGGGTGTGCCATCTGTTGTATCTGCCATCTCTGGACTTGGTTTTGTTTTTATTAATAGTGGTTTTATATCTTTATTGCGACGAAAATTGGTTTCATTGATATATTATTTATCATTAGGGCATTTTAATCAAAGAATAATTTTTCAAAATATTGATGATAAAAATTACTTATCTAAATTGACACATCTACCTCTTGATAATTCAATCATAATTCAAGGTTCTGGGGTAGACTTATCCATATATAAAGAGTTGCCAATACCTGGCGGAATACCAATTGTTTTGCTTGCAGCAAGGTTGCTTATTGATAAGGGGGTTAGGGAGTTTGTTTATGCTGCAGAATTAGTCAATAAAAACCAAGTAAATGCGCGTTTTGTTCTAGCAGGTGAGATTGACAAGTGTAATCCTGCATCAATACAAGAGCAAGAACTAGAGGCGTGGGTGAAGAGTGGGGTGGTTGAATTTTTTGGATGTAGAAATGACATGGAAAGTGTGTTATCAAGAGCAACCATTGTTGTCTTGCCATCATACCGAGAAGGTTTTCCAAAAGTATTAGTTGAGGCGGCATCGTGTGGTCGTGCAGTGATTACATCAGATGTTCCAGGTTGTCGTGATGCGATTGAAAAAGATGTGACAGGGTTATTGGTACCTGTACGCAATGTTGAAGCTCTTGCAAAAGCAATCTCCGAATTGTTAAGCAATTCAAGTCGCTGTAGAGAAATGGGTATTGCTGGGAGAAAAAGGGCTGAGAGATTGTTCGATATAAGAAAAATAGTGATGAAAAATATCAACGTTTACAAGCAAATATCAGGCGATATTAAAAGCACAACAATGCATAATGACAATTAAAAAAGTTCTAATAACTGGCGCAACTGGGTTTGTTGGCGAGAGGTTGGTAAATAAACTAAGTTCTATCGGATATCAGCTGCGCGTTATTTCTAGAAATCCAATTCCTGGTATAGAAACAATTATTGTTGATTTAAAGGAAGCAAGTATTCCTTCTGAAGCTTTATCGGGAGTGGATATGGTGTTTCATCTTGCTGGTATTGCCCATGATTTTCGTGAAGCATCTTCAATGAAAAGCCTCTACTATGCAATTAATGTAGATTCCACTATTCGATTGGCCGAACTTGCAATTCAGAATAAGGTTAAACGTTTTGTTTTTGTTAGTAGTGTAAAGGCTGGAGGTTCTTCGATTGCTGGGCAGTGCATGACTGAAGAGAATCAAGGTGAGCCTGAAGGGATTTATGGAAAGACTAAGCGAGAAGCAGAGTTAAAGTTGCTTAAAATAACTAGTAAAACACATATGCATGTTTCAATTGTACGTCCTTCACTAGTTTATGGGCCGAATGTAAAGGGTAATCTACAGTTAATGTTGTCTGGAATAAGAAAAGGATGGTTCCCTCCTTTGCCTGAGACTAAGAATCGTCGCTCCATGATCCATGTTGATGATTTAGTTAGGGCGCTTTTATTAGTTGCGGATGATAGTCGTGCTAATGGTGAGATTTACATTGCAACGGATGGGAGGCTACACTCTTCACGTGAAATTTATGAAGCTATGTGTGGTGTATTGGCTAAATCTGTTCCACAATGGAGTGTTCCTAAGTTCTTATTTGATATTGTCGCATCTATGAGTTCACGTATTCAATATAAAGTGAATAAGTTATTGGGAGATGAATGTTACTCTTCTGAAAAATTACAATCTATCGGGTTTAAGGCGCAGCGGTCATTGAAGGAGATGAATGAAACGTCTTTTTGATTTAGTAATTGGTTTAATGCTTTTATCTCTATTGGCAATACCAATGGTATTGATTGCCATTGCTGTACGCCTTACATCAAGAGGACCTATACTTTACTGGTCTAATCGGGTCGGCCGGAACAATGTAATTTTTAAGATGCCCAAGTTTCGTTCCATGCGAGTCGATACACCAGTTGTAGCAACCCACCTAATGACAGATCCTCATGTATTTCTCTCTCCTATTGGTGGATTTCTTCGTCGCTATAGCATGGATGAATTTCCACAGATATTTACAATCTTGAAAGGGGAAATGAGTTTTGTAGGGCCTCGTCCAGCATTGTTTAATCAAGCTGATTTAATTTCTCTACGCAAGGAGAAAGGCGTAGAGCATTTGGTACCAGGGTTAACCGGCTTAGCGCAGGTGAATGGGCGTGATGAATTGTCAATCCCAGATAAAGTTGCCCTAGATGTTAAATATATGAATTGCCAATCATTCTGGTTCGATTTAAAAATATTATGGATGACATTCTTAAAGGTTGTTAAAAGTAACGGAGTTTCGCATTGATTAATAAAATTCTTTCACTCTCTCGAGCTAATAAGCAGTTAATAATGATATTAGTTGATTCGGTAGTGTTGATTTTGATATTACTTCTCTCATTCTCTATTAGACTTGGATATTGGTATTGGCCAGAAAGCGATCTAATCTTGGTGATATTTGGCGCCCCTATTATTGCTATACCCATTTTTGTTCGATTTGGTCTTTATAAGGCAATTATTCGCTATATTGGACTTAACATGTTATGGGTGGTTGCTCATGCCATATCGTTGTATGCACTGGTGTGGGGTGTAGTCGGGTTTATGGCTGCAGTTGAAGGCATACCACGATCAGTTATCATAATTAACTGGTTATTTGCATTTGTAATTATAGGTGGTTCACGTATAGTTGCACACTGGTTATTTTCAGAGGTGAATACTAATAACGATTCACAATGTAAAAATGTAGTGATTTATGGTGCTGGGTCAGCAGGCAGACAATTATCGATTGCTTTAGCGCAGTCAAATGAGTACAATCCAGTAGCGTTTATTGATGATGCAAGCGATATACACAAACACTCTATTAATGGAGTAGAGATAATTTCACCAGATAATTTTAAAAGCTTAATCAATAAGAAAAGCGTAATCGAAGTATTGTTAGCCATACCTTCAATATCTCGTTCGCGCCGCAAAGAAATTATTGATTTTTTAGAACCTTATCCAGTGCTTGTGCGTTCGCTACCTGGCGTGTCGGAGTTAGCGCAAGGTAAGGTAAAAATTGCTGATTTGCGAGAGGTAAGTATTAAAGATTTGCTAGGTCGTGATTCCGTAATTGCAAATAAGAAGTTATTAAGCCTTAATATTGAAGACAAGGTGGTAATGGTAACCGGTGCTGGCGGGTCAATTGGTTCTGAGCTTTGTAGGCAAATCTTACTATTAAAACCTAGAATGTTAATTTTATATGAGTTAAGTGAGTTTGCTCTTTATACAATTGATCGGGAGTTATTGAATTCAGGTTTGCCTGACATTAAAGTGTTGCCAATATTAGGCTCTGTAAATAATAGAAATCGATTGACCCAAGTATTTAAGAAATTTAGCGTACAGACAATTTATCATGCAGCGGCATATAAACACGTACCAATGGTGGAGTTTAATAACAGTGAAGGAGTGAGTAACAATATTTTTGGAACATTAAGTTGTGCGCAAGCAGCTATTGATGAAGGTGTAGATACTTTTGTGCTTATTTCTACTGACAAGGCAGTGCGACCAACAAACACTATGGGCGCGACTAAGCGTCTTGCTGAAATGGTATTGCAAGCATTATCAACCAATCAATCTAAGACTAGGTTTACTATGGTACGCTTTGGAAATGTATTAGGCTCTAGCGGTTCAGTAATACCGTTATTTAGAAATCAGATTAAAGATGGTGGACCAGTGACAGTTACAGATTCTGAGATTATTCGTTATTTTATGACCATACCTGAGGCAGTTGAGTTAGTGATTCAAGCTGGTGCTTTGGGGAAAGGTGGCGATGTGTTTGTTTTGGATATGGGAAAACCTATTCGTATTTTAGATCTAGCTAAAAAAATGATTTATTTAAGTGGTTTAGAAGTGAAAGACAAAGCTAACCCTAATGGCGACATTGAAATTAAATATACTGGACTTAGACCCGGCGAAAAACTTTATGAAGAACTATTAATTGGGGGTAATGTTTCTAAGACCGATAACCCAATGATTATGCGTGCACAGGAAGATATGCTTAATTGGAATGAGTTGAAAATAATCTTGGATGGTCTTGAAATAGCTACTATCGATTGCAGCCCAGATAAAATTCGAGAATTGTTGATAAAGGCCATACCTGAGTTTAAGCCACAATGCGGTATTACTGACATACTACATAGGAAGAATCTAGTTGATTCATAAGGATAACTTAAAAGATGTATGGAATTTTCAGATAATAATTCATAAAAAATTACTTATTAAAAGCTTGATCAATTAAGTGACAAATTGTATGCCCAATCACAATGTGCATTTCTTGAATGCGTGGTGTGTCTTCAGCAGGTACGACCAAGTTAACATCACATAAAGCATTCATTTCACCACCATCTCTACCGCTAAAACCGATGGCTTTGCACCCTATTTCTTTTGCTAGCTTTAGCGCGCTAATAACATTACCACTACTACCACCCGTGCTAATACCGATTACCACATCATTCTTATTAGCTAACGCCTCTACTTGACGATTAAACACATGGTTATAGCCATAATCATTGCCAATTGAGGTCAATGCTGAGGTGTCAGTAGTCAGAGCAATGGCTGGAAGACCTTTACGTTCAACTTTGTATCTTCCAACGAGCTCTGCAGCAATATGCTGAGCATCAGCTGCACTGCCACCATTACCAAAGATTAAAATCTTTCCACCATTATTTAGGCTGTCAATACATAAATTTGCTGCAATTTCAAGCGGAGCATTAATGTATTCTAGCGTTGCTTTAGCGGTTTTAAGATGTTCACTAAAATTCCCTTGTTGGATTTTCTCAATAGTTCGTGTGGTGCTTTTTCCATCAACAAATTGTACCAGCTTTAACTCATCAGCAATATCTTGCCCAACCACTTCTTTGCCCTCATAGTCGCCACCTTTAACCAAAATGTGTGGTTTAATCGCTTTAATCAAATTATAAGGTGTGTCTTCATCAAAGACTATCACATAATCAACTGCTTCGAGTGCGGCCAATATATAACCCCTATCTAGTTGTGTATTAATAGGTCGACCTTCGCCTTTTAATGCAGTAACGGACCGATCAGAATTAAGCCCCAATATTAATACATCACCATAACTCTTTGCGGTTTCCAGGTAACGCACATGGCCTGCATGCAATATATCGAAACAACCATTAGTAAAGATAATTTTTTTACTTCTCGCTTTTAACTCTTTACTTAATGTGGTTATTTCATCTATGGTTTTAATATGCTCATCACTGGTAGATTTGTTAAGGCTTGATTCATACTCAATAATTTCATTTAACGTGGCAGTAGCGCTACCAATTTTACCTACAACTACACCTGCGGCTAAGTTGGCAAATTCTACCGCATCATCAATGTTGTATTTACAGGCCAAGGAAAATCCTAAAGCTGCAAGTACTGTATCGCCTGCACCTGTCACATCAAATACTTCTCTGGCTACAGTAGGGTGAATGCGTAGTTTGTCGTCATAAATTGCCACCCCTTGTTCACTCAGAGTAATCAGTGACACGTTTAAGTCACATTCGGTTTTTAGTTGGGTAATGGCCTGAGTAAGACTGGCATCATCTTTAATATTAACTTGTGTTGCTTTACTTGCTTCTTTTTTATTCGGTGTTAATAAAAAAGCACCTTTGTATTTTGAGTAATCTAGGCCTTTCGGATCAACCAAAACCTTTTTGCCATTTTCATTGGCAATGTCAATTAACGAAACAGTTAACTCTTTAGTCAAAACCCCTTTTCCGTAATCTGACAACAAGACAGCATCATAATCTGCAACAATGCTTTTAAAAGCATCTAAAATTTCTTTTTGTGATTCACGATTAATTGCATCAGTACTCTCTCGATCGTATCTAACTACTTGTTGTTGTGAGGCGATGATTCTACTTTTCTTGCTAGTAATGCGATCTTTTTGAGTAATCAGATATCGGGTATCAACTTTAATGTCAGTAAGCAATACTTTTAGTTCATCAGATATCTCACAGCCACCAATCACACTGATAACATCAACCTGTGCACCGAGTGCTTCTAAGTTGTTAATGACGTTACCAGCACCACCAAGCACCACACTCTCACTTTTAACATTTACTACTTGCACCGGCGCTTCAGGAGAAATACGCTCGCACGACCCCCACAGGTAATGATCGATCATTAAATCGCCAATGACTAGTAATTTGGGTGATTTTCCTAATAAATCAATCATGTAATATCAGTATCGTGCAAGCGTTTAATGTCAGAGATATAGGCTTTAATACCTTCTTCCAAGCTCACAACCGGCTTAAAATCTAGGTTAGCTTGCGAGCTGCTAATATCGGCTTGCGTATGCATTTGGTAGCCATCATAGGGGTTAGGAATATATTCAGTACCCAAATCTGTACCCAATTCTTTTTGTAAGATATCGGCAATATCTTGAAAGCTTCTTGGGTTACCAGTACCCACATTGTAAGTACCATTTTGTTTAGGATTGCAGGCCTTGATGTTAGCTTGCACTACATCTTCAATATTAATAAAGTCCCGTAGTATTTGATCTGATCCTTCAAATAGTCTTGGTGCTTTACCATCTAATATTTGATGTCCTAGTTGAATCACCATTGATGAAGTTTTCGCCTTATAGTATTCACGTGGGCCATACACGTTGAAGAACTTTAATCCTACAATCGTCATACCAGGATTTTCATCAGAAAAACGATAAGCAATTTGATCCATCATGTATTTACTAAATCCATAAGGATTTTCGGGGTTTTCTGTACCTACAGTTTGTGGCGATGGTAAGCTACCATAAGTAGCGGCAGAGCTGGCATAAACCATTGCAGCATCATCGTCTTTCGCTTTGTTTAGTAAGTCATAAAAGGAGTTTACATTGGTTTGCAT
>JYMV01039463.1_pt1 | contig 10332 bp, 13 predicted proteins | sample 338911 | NCBI WGS metagenome assembly JYMV01 (sample SAMN03354496, study PRJNA234377) | hydrothermal vent metagenome | biome: Deep sea; feature: Hydrothermal plumes at the Eastern Lau Spreading Center, Western Pacific Ocean; material: Seawater | place: Tonga | collected 2009 | depth 2000 m m
TACCAAGTCAGGTGTTAGAAAACTGGTGTTACGAGCCGGAAGCTTTAGAATTATTTGCTCGCCATTATGAAACCGATGAAGTGATCCCGATGGAAATGATCGAGAAGATTAAAAAATCGGCCAACTTTCACGAAGGGATGCAAACCGTTCGCCAGCTAAGTTTTGGGATGTTAGATATGGCTTGGCACGCCGTCGATCCTTCAGCAATAAATTCTGTAAAAGAAAATGAATTAAAAGCTTTTGAAGCGACTAAATTATACCCTGACGTTGCTGAAAATTGTATGAGTACTTCGTTCTCTCATATTTTTCAAGGAGGTTATTCGGCAGGTTATTATTCTTACAAATGGGCAGAAGTTTTGGATGCCGATGCGTTTGCATATTTTCAAGAACAAGGAATTTTTAATAAAACAGTAGCCGATAAATTTAAAGATAACATTCTTAGTAAAGGCGGCACCGAAGATCCGATGGTTTTATATAAACGTTTCCGAGGAAAAGAACCAAATCCGGAAGCTTTATTAAAACGCGCAGGATTGATTTAGTCGATTTAAATAAATTTGACATCATTGCCAAGTTTTGGTATATTAGAACAAACTATCATTTTAACAATGGAAAAGAATACGTCTATTACGTTAGGAAGTTATTTTGAAGAATTTATTAAAGAAGAAGTAAATTCTGGAAGGTATAACTCAGTTAGTGAAGTTATTAGATCTGCTCTAAGACTTTTAGAACAAGAAGAGAAAAAAGAAAAAGAATTAATAAAAGCATTAGTGGTTGGGGAACAAAGCGGATTTGTAGACGATTTCGACCCTAAAGAAAACTTAAGAAAACTTCATCAAGAGCATTTATGAATTCTACCAAATATCGTATAAGTCGTCAAGCGATAAAAGATTTAAATAATATTTGGTTATATACTTTTAAGAAATGGTCAAAAGAACAAGCAGACCATTATTACGATTTAATAATTAATGAAATTAGATTTATAGCTGATAATTTCTTTACCGGTAAATCGGTAGAGCAAACAAGGAAAAATTATCGAGTAACTAAAATTAAATCGCATCTTATATTTTACCGAAAAGTTGAAAATGATACGATAGAAATTGTTAGAATTCTTCATCAACGAATGGATATTAAAAAAAGACTGAAATAGAAATTATATACTAAATAAAAATCCTGAACAATTCTGTTCGGGATTTTTATTTGTTTGTTCGTCATCCTGAACTTGATTCAGGATCTCATCATATCTATAAAGAAATTACTCTTTAATCCATTTAACGATTTTCTCATCGGTTGGTAAAGTTCTAGGATCGATCACATTTACTACTTTCCCTTCTTCACTAATTAAATATTTCTGAAAATTCCAAGCTACTTCAGAATCGGCAAAACCATTTTTAGATTTTTGAGTGAGAAATTCATATAACTCGTGCATATCTTCTCCCTTTACCGAGATTTTACTCATCATCGGGAAAGTAACTCCGTAATTGCGTTCGCAAAACTGAGCGATCTCTTCATCACTTCCCGGCTCCTGACTTGCAAAATTATTGGCAGGAAAACCAATGATCACAAAATTTTGGTCTTGGTAAGCTTTATAAATCGCTTCTAATTGTTCGTATTGTGGGGTTAAGCCACATTTACTGGCAGTATTAACGATCATCACTTTTTTCCCTTTTAGAGAAGATAGATCGAAAGTATTGCCTTCAATGTCTTCAACTTCAAATTGATAAATTGTATTTTCCATTTGGTTTTGTTTTTGCGCTTGCATTAAAAATCCTATAAACATCAAGCAAATCAATATTCCTTTTTTCATCATTTCTATTTTACTTTCCCCGGGTTTTTCTTTACAAACGAGGCCCAACCTGAATAACTTTTACCGGTTTCTACTCGACTCGAATTATAAAAATGGCAAACTGCCGCTGCCAAACCATCGGTAGAATCTAAGTTTTTCGGTAAACTTTTTAACTTCAACGTGCTTTGTAGCATTCTTGCCACTTGTTCTTTACTGGCGTTCCCATTACCGGTAATCGCCATTTTAATTTTTTTAGGTGAATATTCTGTCACAGGAACTTCTCTACTCAAACCGGCAGCCATTGCCACACCTTGTGCTCTTCCTAACTTTAGCATCGATTGTACGTTTTTACCAAAAAACGGAGCTTCGATCGCGATTTCGTCGGGATGATAAGCGTCGATCAAATCGATCGTTCGTTCAAAAATCAGCTTGAGTTTTACGTAATGGTCGTCATATTTTTTCAGCATCAATTCGTTGAGTTGCATAAATTCCATCTGCTTACCTACCACTTTTATAAGTCCAAAACCCATTATGGTAGTTCCCGGATCGATGCCTAAAATTATTTTTTCTGTTTTCAATCTAAATATTTGTTTCTTTGTGTATGCGCTGGCTTCCCTACAAATCTAAGCAATTGTTTTTACTACTTTTAAAAGTAGCCTTGCTTTCTGCCGTTTGTTTTTTTATTTATCATAAACTCACCGCAAACCAAGAGCTAAGTTGGATAAATTTCAGAGATCAACTTCAAAGCATTTCTTGGAAAGCATTTATCGCTCTATTAGTGTTTACCATACTTAATTGGAGTTTAGAAATCTTCAAATGGAAGAAATTAACGCAGAAAATAAGCGCTATTTCTTTTCAGCAAAGCGCTTTTCAATTACTAAGTGCGCACGCAGTTGCTATTCTCACGCCAAATCGAATTGGAGAATACGGAGCGAAACCAATGTTCTTCCATAAAAAATATTGGAAAAAAATTGTGCTTTATAATTTCTTCGGAAATATGAGTCAGCTACTCGCAACGGTAATTTTCGGGATAATCGGAATCGTTTTTTTATTAAATAATTCTGCTTTTCAATTAAATTTTATTTCATTTCAACAATTATTAGTTTCAACAGGAACAATTCTAATTGTTCTTTTTTTTCTGCGGAAATCGGTTTGGTTTCAGCAACAATTCAGTAAACTTAAAAAAGCTTTTCATCAATTTTCAGCGATACAACAAATTGAAATTTTAGGGTTATCTATCGGAAGATACTTAATTTTCAGTCATCAATTTTATTTTTTATTGGTCTTGCTGAATGTCGATATTTCTTACTTCGATGCGATGAGTTGCATTTTTAGTATGTACTTTTTAGCGTCGATTTTACCGAGTGTATTTTTATTAGATGCGGTGATAAAAGGCGGAGTTGCCGTTTGGCTTTTTTCCTTTTTTCAGGTAGAAGCTTTACCGGTTTTAGCCATATCTTTAACGATGTGGTTGCTGAATTTCGCATTACCCGGAGTGATTGGCAGTTTACTATGGTTTAAATTTCAGCCTCGATTCGATTTGAAATTTTCAACCTTATGGAAATAATTTTTTCAATTTTCATTTCGGCCAGTTATGCCGGCTTAATGCTTTGGTTACTCTACGGAATTTTTAAATTAAAACCTTTTCAACTTCAGCAGGAAAAACAAAAAACCAGCTTTACGATTTGTATTCCGTTTAGAAATGAAGCCGAAAATTTACCGCGACTTATAGCAAGTTTAAAAACCATAGATTATTCAACTGAACTTTTTGAGATCATTTTTATTAACGATTGTTCTGAAGATCATTCAGCAAAAATTGTAGAAGAATTTATTCAGCAAAACAAACAACTTTCTATTCAGCTTTTAGAAAATTCAGCAAAAGCAATTTCTCCCAAAAAAGAAGCGCTGAGTAAAGCGATCGAAGCTTCCACCAAAAATTATATGGTAACGACCGATGCCGATTGTATAGTTCCTGAAAAATGGTTGCAATATTTTAACGCCATGGCGATCAAAGAACAATTAGATTTTATTGCCGGTCCGGTAAGTTATATTTCATCTAATAGTTTTTTAGATAGATTTCAGGCATTGGATTTTTTAAGTCTGCAAGCCGCAACTTTGGGTGGTTTTGGTCACAAGGAGCCATTTTTATGCAATGGTGCTAATCTTTGTTATAAAAAATCTACTTTTTTGGAACTTGGTGGTTTTGAAAATGACCATTTAGCAAGTGGTGACGATATTTTTCTGTTAGAGAAAATGAAGTCTGCTCAAAAGAAAATTGACTATTTATCGCACCACGAAGCGCAGGTAAAAACGCTCCCCCCGCAAAACTTAAGATCACTTTTTCAGCAACGAGTGCGATGGGCAGCAAAAACTTCAGCTTATAAAAACAAAAACAGTTTACTTATCGCAAGCATAGTTTTTGTTACCAATTTGGCTTTTATCTTATTATTATATGCTACAATTTTTAAAGGTATCGATAAGCAGGCTTGGCTTTTATTATTGATTATAAAAGTGAATATCGATTTTTTTATTCTCTATAAAACAGCAGAATTCTTCAAAACAACTTCACTTTTAAAAAGCTACCTAATCGCTGTAATTTTACATCCAATTTTCATTGTAAGCAGTGCAATACTTTCTGTTTTTACTTCTTTTGAGTGGAAAGGCAGAACCTACGAAAAATAACTCATTGATTTTAAGCTAACATCATTACACGATTTTTAAAAAATGCTTACTTTTACTTCAGAAAAATTAGAAACTATGAAACGATTATTATTCATTTTTTGTATTACTATAATCAGCTTCAGTACCGTAGCGCAAGAAAATTACACTATAGATGGTGAAAATCTAGAACTTTATAATGCTGCTGAAGGTGATCTTACCCTATTATGGAATGTAATTGATGGAAAATACAGATATTTTGTGGTAAAAGACGGCCAAACTTACGAACTTACCAATGCGCGTGGTGAAAGAGGAAATCGATACCAAGGTGAGTACAAAAAGACTTTAGAAGACCTAACTCCGGAAACTGAAATACCTACAGAAAAAGTGAAACTTACTTTAGGTAGTCTTAAAAGTTTCATTAATGAACACAATGCCGCACTTGACGAAAATTATGTTTATGAGGACGAAAAAGTAAAGGCACAAGTAAGATTAGGTGTTTTTGGAGGGATAACCAATGCGGTCTATTCACCAAATATCACCAACGAAAAAACGGCTGTTTTTGGGGGTGAATTAGAATTATACAGCAATAAAAAATTTAATCGTCATTCTATTTTCACACAAGTTAGACACGTGATGGAAACCGAAGAATATGATTACAACTACACAGGATTAACCTTTAATTATCGTTTTAAAGTGATCAATGCAGAGTGGTTCCATTTTTATTTAGAAGCTGAAGCGGTTGAACTTTATTATACCGAAGAGCCAAGATATATTTACGACAGTGAAACCGGCGAAATTTCTGATGTGCAAAGAAAAGATGACTTCTCTCTAGATCTACCATTAAGTCTGGGAGCAGGAGTTGCCATTAGAGTTGGTAAAGAGACATTCTTCACCTTAAGTTATAATGACTTTGTAGCCTTAGGAAAAGATAATAACGGTGAATTTCCAATTGATTTTACTGCAGGATTTAAGTTTAATCTATAGATTATTCTGAAGCGATTACCAAGGGTAATTTAAAAGAAGTTTTTACAGGTATACCTCGCTTTCTAGCGGGGTATATTTTTGGCATTTTTTGAATTGATTCTTGTAACCAAGTTTGCATTTGAGGCATCTTTTTTTCTATTAATGCTGAAGTTTCTAACGAATCTAAACTTGGCTTTCCGTTTGCGTTAATTGAAATATACAATAGCATTTTCTCTTGGATCGAATCTGATAAGATCACTTTTTTTTGCTGAAGTGATTCGTGAAGTTGTAAGGCAAATTGCTGCTCGAAACACGATTTTTTTGCTTGCATTTCAGAAAGGTTTTCGCAAATTTCGAAAGCGGGATAAACCTCTACTTCTTGCCAATTCAATTCTTTTAATTCTTCTTCAACTAAGTCTTCAGAAGAGATTTTTTTGGTTTCAAAGTTTTGGCACCCAAAACATAAAAGTAACAGCAAAAGGTAACTATACTTCATAAAAGTAAAATTAAGTATTCTTTACAAAGCAAACTTCGTATTTTACCTTAATTTTAATAACAAGCTTATAAACATTTAGTTTTTGGCGAGATGTTGCTGTTCCTTTAGATCACTTAACCGGTTTTTAGCTAAATACAAGTAGTACTTCGCTTTAGGTTCATTTTGAAATCTACGCACAAAAAGCTGGTAGTAATTAATTTTTGTTGCTAAATCTTTATAGTAATTATCGGTACAAACTGCTAACTCGTATTGTGCTCTATAATTTTGAGGATACTCTTCTAACGCAATTTTAAAATTTTCGATCGCTTTTTTAAAATGCTCTTGCTTTTGCAAACTAATTCCGTAAGCAGTATAAAATTCGTCTACCGGTTGATCTGCCAATAAAACCGACATCTTTAAAAATTGTTCGGCTTCTTGGTAGCGTTCTAGTTGATTTAAACTTTTGCCAGCAAATAAGAATGCCTGTAAATGATTTTTTTCTAGCTGAATTACTTTTACAAATTGATCGTAAGCATTTTCATAATTTTTCAAATTGAAATAACACGAACCTAAATTAAAATGAATAAATACCGATTTTTGATTTAACTCTATTAACTGTTCAAATCTATTTTTAGCGGAAACTAGATTTTTTAGAGCCAACGCATTTTGAGCCAAAAGACTAATCATCCTCGTATTTTCAGGATAACTTAGTAAAGCTCTTTCACCTAATTCTTCTACTCTTTGATAATTTTTCTTTCGGTAATGATGCTTAGCAACCTCATATAAAGTTTTTTGATGATGTTCATCTAACTTCAAAACTTTTTGAAAATCCTGAATCGCCGTGGTATCATTCAGCTGTTCTTTTGCCAAACCTAAACGATAGTAAAAATCCGGATTTTTAGGGTAATCCTCTACAAGCTTTTTAAAAAGACTATCGGCAAGTTGATAGTTTCTACTTTGATAATACAAAATCCCTAAATTACTTTTCGCAATGATTAATTCTTGATCTAGCTGAATTGCCTTTTCATAATTCTTGATCGCTAAACCAATATTTCCGGTGGCTTGGTAAGCTTGAGCTATTTTCTGATAGGTTACCGCAGAAATTGATGAAGAATTTTGATAAATCTCGATCGCTTTTTGATAATTTCCGACAGCATATAAACTATCGGCAAGATGAAAAGCCGAAGTTTGTGCTTCGGCTTTCCATAGAAATAAAACTAATATGCTTAAAAATAGTTTATTCACTTACTTGAAAAATGATTGGTAAACTATATAAAACGTTTACAGGCTTTCCGTCTTTTTCTCCCGGTTTCATTTTTGGTAACATCGCTACCACACGCTTCCCTTCTAATTCCAATTCAGGTGAAGAAGCCCTCGCTTGAATATTATCGATAGTTCCTTCTTTGGTAATTGCAAAACGTACAAAGATTCTGTTCGTGCCTTTTTCAGCATAAGGCTTTACTGCATTGGTATCGAAATTTTTATTTACAAACTGGGTGATGTTATCACTCATACATTTTTTTGCGGCTGCATTATCTAAATTTTCACATCCGGGATAAATTGGCACAGTTTCGATTGCTGTAAATGGAATGCCTTCTTCTGCTATATTAGAGTTTTGATCAAAATCTATTACTCGTTTATTTTCACCATCAGTTAATACTAATTTATGCATTTTTTCGTCTTCAATGATTTTCGCTGACAGCTTTCTTAAACGAAGATTTTCTTCATCCGTCAAATTATTAATATCTTCTACTTCTATTACCCCATAATTTTCAGTTTCGTCTGGTAATAATAATTTCTTTTTTACATCATTTTCAAATTGTTTTAATTCTTTAGATGTAATAGGGTTTTCTTCTTCATTCAAATTACTCTTATCTGAACATGATACATAAGTTAGCATCGCAAAAATTAATGGGATCAGGATTAAAAATTTGAATTTAGCGGCTCTTGCCGATTTTGATTTTTGTAACATAACGATTCGTTTTTTGATTAATGAATGATTAAAAAATTGATTGATGAATGATATTTGCTCGCTCCCAAAAGCTACGTTAAGTAAACTTTCGTAATACGATTTTTTGTCTGAATTTTTAGTCGCTTCTGCATCGGCGATGTATTCATGTAAATTGGTGATTTGCTTTTGGTAGAAATACACCACCGGATTAAACCACATAGCAATTTTTAAAATTTCAAAAAACAACAGGTCTAAACTATGGTATTGTTGTGCATGAACTTGCTCGTGTTTTAAAATTTGGGCTTTTTCGGTTTCCGATAGATCGCTTCCTAAATAAATAGTTTTAAAAAAAGTACAAGCCATCGAGCTATTTTCAACTTCTACAAGTTTTAAATCGTTTAGATAAGAGACTTTACCTTGCTTTCTGAATTGTTGAAACTGAAAAATCTTTTTAATGAATAGCAAAAGACTGATCAACACTCCAAAACCATAAGCTAACCACCAAGCATATTTCTCGTAAAAACTTATAGAATTAGTTGGATTGGTGACAGTTTGATCAGGAATTTCTTGAACCACAGGATCACCAATAAACACAGCCGGTAACTGAACCAGTTGTTGTGCTTCTACCGCATAACTTTCTAACACGTTAAAACTTAAAAATGGCAGTAATGCTGAAATGATGGGCGTAAGCAACAAGTACAATCGATTGTATGTAAAAAAAGTTTCTTTCTTTAAAAACAGCTCGTAAACTCCCCAAAATAGAAGTAAAAAAACACTTAACTGTATGATATAGGTCACCATTACTTTTTGTTTTTATTAATTTCTGAAAGAACTTCTTCTAACTCTCGAATGCTTAGATCGTTTTTTTTCACAAAAAAAGAAAGCATACTTTTTACTGAACCGTCGAAGTAATTATTCAGCAGCTTAGTCATCGAAAATTTGCTGTAACTGTCTTTTTCTATTAACGGATAGTAAATATGACCTCTTCCCTCTTTTCGAAATCCTACAAAACCTTTATTTTCTAGAATTCTAACAATCGTAGAAACCGTATTATAGGCAGGTTTTGGTTCTGGCATTTCTTCTATTAATGTCGCTACATTTGCTTCGTTAAGCTGCCAGAGCAATTGCATAATTTCTTCTTCTGCTTTAGTAAGTTCTTTCATTTTTTCAACTAATCATTTAGTTCTATAAGATCAAATATAACTAAAACTTTAGTTTAAACTAATTTTTTAGTTGTTAAAATTTAAAATTGTGTATTTTAGAGATAAAATTGAATAATGGATTTACTCTTAATTATTTTAGGCTTTGTATTATGTATCGTTGGAATTATAGGAAGCCTTTTGCCCATATTACCAGGACCGCCAATTAGTTGGTTAGGTCTATTACTATTCTATTTTGTAGATGGAATGGAGTGGAATTACTGGCTATTGGGCGCTACGCTTTTTATAGCCATACTCATTTTTATTTTAGATTACATTATTCCGGCAGCCGGAACCAAAAAATATGGAGGTAGTAAAGCCGGAGCCATTGGTACCACAGTAGGATTAATCGTAGGAATATTTATTCCAATTCCGCTAGGCTTTTTAATCGGTCCGTTTGTAGGTGCTTTTATCGGAGAGTTTATATTTAACAAAAGTAGCTCTAAAATTGCTTTAAGAGCTGCTTTTGGTTCTTTTATGGGCTTCTTAGCTTCAACTTTTATGAAGTTTTTTGTCGCCCTAATCTATCTAGGTGTTTTTGTGTATTTATGCTTTCAACACCAAGCTATTTTATTCTAAAGCCATTCGACCTTAGTTTCAATAGAAGTACGTTCACCTTGTAATTCGGTTTCATCGTAATTTCCCATATAGAAAAAACCTAAACATTTTTCACCTTCTTTAAGGCTGAAAAATTCGTTCATATATTTAATTAATCCAGGTGAAGACCAATATGCGCCAATGCCATAGTGACTCGCTGTTAACCACATATTCTGTACAGCCATCGCTACCGCAGCAATTTCTTCCCACTCCGGTAAACTTTCTTTAGGATCGCGCTGCATACAAATAGCGATCACGTAACTTGCTTTGGAAGGATTGGTTTGAAGTTTTTTGTATTTGAAGTCTGAAGGTTTTTCAGCAGTTTCTTTATACTTATCTGCTAAAAACTGACCTAGATGTTCTAATTTTTCACCTTGCAAGACCTTAAAACGCCAAGGTTCTGTTTTCTTATGGTTTGGTGCCCAATTAGCAGTTTCCAGAATTTTTTGAATCGTTTCTCTACTAATTTCTTCTGAATTATATTGTACCGGAAATACCGATCTCCTATTTTTTATTATTTCTTCAATCATAATTTTTATTTAAATAATTTCTGAATCACCTGAGTAATCCTTTCTCGATCTTCATCGGTTAAGTTGGAACCTGAAGGTAAACATAGTCCATCTTTAAATAGATTAGTAATAGACCTAACCAACTAATTCTATAAGTTTTTACGAGAAATATGCTTGGTGGTTAGCTTATGGTT
>JYMV01013833.1_pt1 | contig 10330 bp, 3 predicted proteins | sample 338911 | NCBI WGS metagenome assembly JYMV01 (sample SAMN03354496, study PRJNA234377) | hydrothermal vent metagenome | biome: Deep sea; feature: Hydrothermal plumes at the Eastern Lau Spreading Center, Western Pacific Ocean; material: Seawater | place: Tonga | collected 2009 | depth 2000 m m
ATGTATGTATGTATGTATGTATGTATGTATGTATGTATGTATGTATGTATGTATGTATGTATGTATGTATGTATGTATGTATGTATGTATCCCTCATTAAGGCACATTCAGTGTGCCCTAATGTGCCCTAATGCTGGTTTTTGTGAATGTAGGGCAGTAAGGCACGATGACACGGCGTGCCCTACTACTTGTCCATCTCCCATATACAGGAATAAACAACAATTATCTCCTTCTATAGCTAGGATGTCAGTTTAGGCCCACTACAAGAATGTTGTCAAAGAATTTGCAGTTTTATTTAGTGTATGGTTGATTGCAAGCATTGTAAAATTTGAATGATGCTAATGCTGTGTATCTCAGAGTTTTTTTTTTAGAAGGCTCTCATGGCCACATTTAGCCATGTATTCCCTTAAATTTGTATCTTTGAAGGCTTTTTTATGATACACTTTCAAGTCATGATCAAATGAAGTAGTTCTTTTTTAATTTGGAAAATTGTGTATTTCCAGTTTTTTTCTGTTTGTTTGAATTTGCTTGTGCCCTGCACCAGAGCGCCACCTACATCCTGTTGACATCAGCTATTTTGGGCAAAATTTTTGCAAGATCTACTGACAGTCTCAGGTGATGTTTGCAGGTAGGTTATGTTTTATATACATATTTTCAAACTTATTGGTGCATTTTATAACTTTAGACAGTTTAGTGATGTTTCTAGTTGTTCACTAGAAATTAGTTTGATATCAGGTTTGTCATATTTTGATCTACATTGTTATTCTGTATTGAGAAGAGATTAGTTTATTGTCTCATGTTTGGTATCCAGGGTAAACAGCCAGATCAGAAACAAATCTGGTAGCTATCTAGGCATACCTATATTTATATATTTTTACACATTTTTATAGTTTTATAAAAAGATGAAGATACAAAACACATGAGACAGAACATACATATATATACATACACACACACACATATACACACATACACATATACATACACACACATACATTCACATACACACATACATACATACACACATATATATACATATTTTAATCATTGCCTGTATACTAAATACATATACCACACATACAGTATAACCTATACAGTTTTATTATTACTAAATACTACTAGAATCAGAGTGTATTTCAGGTCTTTCATTTATTCTTATATTGTATAAGGTAGTTTATTTTAATGAGTTCAGATAATATTTTTTATTTGATATATTATTGAAATTGTTTTTAAATGTGTTATAGTTGTCAATATTCACATCCACTAGATACATCTTCCAAAAGATATAACATATAACATAATAACATAATTGAAGATGTAGCATAAAGGATTTAGTATTATGTTGTATAGGATTCTTTTTAGGTTCTATTAATTTATTGTTTTCCCTTATTTTTAGCATGTCTTCCAAAACAATATTGAAGACTGGCTTAATGGGATTAAATTATATTGTATCTTGCTTATCATAAAATGTTATAAAGTTACCTAATTAAATGTAAATACTTAATTAAGTGTTTCTTAATTAAATCATTTTTTGTGTGTATTTTTAAACAATACAATTACAAAAACACATGTAAACATATATGAAAAGAAAACACAACACAACAAAAAAAAAAAAAAAACAACAACATAAAGACATATAATGATAAACATTACAGTCAAACATGCTGATATTGACATATTTACTAATTTTAATTATAAAGAGACATAATATGTAATATCATATAACCTATTCATGTTGATAATAACTAATGATTTGTATTGTTTGTGATGACATATATATATATATATATTACATCTTATTGTATAGGCATGGTACATTTAATCTTTTTTAAAAAAAAGAAAAGAAAAAATGTTCTTGCTTGTGTTATATACAATAAATAATGTTGATAGAATGACAATGATATGAGTTATGATAATGTGATGATAATGATTTGATTATAGATGGTTGTATATTACGCTAAGTTTGGTTTTGGTATTGGCTTGGTTTGGATTAGTTAGGACTGAGTATTCAAAGTTAATTTTGGTTTTTAATACTGGTAAAAAGGTATAGAAGTCAAAGTTGTTATTATTATTGCTTTTTTTTGTATATATATAATATTTAGCTTGTAATACTACAAAGTCTAGGGCATATGTATCATTGATTTTCCCTTCTATTGTGTTCAAGATTGAGGGGGTTCCCAGCATTATTAAATGTATTATTTGATTGTCATTAAATTTTATTGTGTTTTTTGTTATATTATGCCACCATTGAAATAATGAAATCCAAAAGGTTTTGCATATTTGGCAGTTTATGAAAAAATGGGTGATTGTATCTATTTCACTATTATTACAAAATTCACATATGGAAGAGGGTTTAATTGTTAGTTTATGTAGCCATTCATTGCATTGTATTGTTTTATGGATTATTCTAAATTGTAAAGATTGGACTTTTGTTTCTCTAATTATATTAAAGGAAAGACTAAAGATTTTTTCCCAGTTGAAGTTATTATTGTTTATGGTATTTATTGTTTTTTTCCATTTTGAGGATGATTTGTCTGTAAAGTTCATTTGATTAATAATGTGCCAATAGAATTCATTACATTTGATTAAGTGAATTGGTTTATTGATATTGTTTATTTTAATTGTTAAGTCTGATTGTTTGTTACTTAAAATATGGGTTTGGTTTTTTAATTCATATATCCAGGTTTTTGGAATGGATTTTTGTACTTGTAGCAAATCCAAGTAATTTATTTTAAGTTTGTATTTATCATATATTTGATTATGGTTTAGGAAACAACCATATTCATCGATTAAATCTCTTATTTTGTTTATATTTTTTCCCCCCCAATGTTTATGATATATATATGTATTATTCATTTTAATATTGTTATTTAACCATAGTGATTGATTGAGTATTTCATTTATGTTATTGGGTTCTTTCTTAAAATGTTTCATATATATAGAGTGTATGTCTTTGTAGAAATTAGGAATTTTGCTTTTATTTAACAGTTGGTGGTTGGCATCAAAATAGGTATATAAATTATCACATTTGAAATATAATTTAGGTATTATTTTCCAGTTATGGTTTGACTTGGATGTTAATCTTTTCACCCATGTTAGTCTAAGAGATTCGATTTTAGTTTGGTAGTGAGAAAGTTTTAATCCTCCTTTATTAATTTGTTGAATAAGGGTTTTTTGTGAGATTTTAGCGGTAGAGTTATTCCAAATGAAATTTTGTATTAAATTGTTAATTTCTTTAATGGCTTTTTCTGGGGTGTGGGTAATACTAGATAAGTAGATAAGAGGTGATAGTGCTAAGTTGTTAATTATAGTTACTTTACCTTTAATAGAGAGATTTCTTTGTTTCCATATATTGAGAGTAGTTTTTAGGTTGTTAATTTTTTGTTTGAAATTTAATTTATAATTTTGTTCTTCTGATTCAACTATGTTGATACCTAATGTGTAAATGGGTGTTTTTATCCATGATAGACCATGAGGGTAATAGTCATTGTCTTTTAGTTTTCCAATATATTTAGCAAAGGTTTTATCTAGATTAATTTTGAGTCCTGCACATTTATGAAATATATTTAGAGTATTTAAGATTATTGTTATAGATTTAGTGTCATTTAATAGCAGAGTTATGTCATCTGCTAATAAACTGATTTTGATTTCTTCCTGACCTAGTTTAATTCCTTTTATATTTTTATTTTCTCTTATTTGTATGGCTAATAGTTCTATTGTAGTTATAAAAAGGTAGGCCGAAAGGGGGCATCCTTGTCTTACCCCACGTTGAAGCTTGAAAAAATTTCCAGTTTTACCATTATTTATTACTGTTGATTCTATATCATAATACATTGTTTTTATATAGTTTATAAAAGTGTCACCAAAATCAAAAGTTTTTAATGTTTTATATAAGAAGTTCCAATTTATAGAGTCAAAAGCTTTTTCGAAATCAATGCTTATTATAATCCCAGGAATGTTATTTAGGTTGCTATATGATGTTAAATCTTCTAGTAATCTTATATTGTCACCAATGAATCTACCATTTAAATAACCTGATTGATCTGAATTAATTATTTTAGGGAGAACATTTTGTAGTCTAGATGCCAATATTTTTGCTATTAGTTTATAGTCAGTATTTAATAAAGAGATCGGTCGCCAGTTTTTGATCAAGAGTCTATTTTTTTCTTTTTTAGGAATTAGTGTTATTATACCCCTTTTCTGTTCAATTGAGAGTTTATTGTTAGACATTGCATATTGAATACTATTTACAAGAAAAAATTTAATATCTGACCAGAAGAATTTATAAAATTCAGGAGGGAGTCCATCTGTTCCAGGTGTCTTACCATTATGTAATTTTTTAAGGTTCAATAAAATTTCATTTTCATTTATAACATTGTCACAATACGATTTTTGCAATTCAGACAATTTAGGACTGTTTTTTATGTTTGTAAAAATATTACATGATTCTTTATAGGAGGAGTTATCTTTATTTAAAGTTTCAGAGTATAAATTTTTATAAAATGTATTTAGTTCATTGGATATTGTTTTTTGGTCATTAGTTAGATTGTTGTTTATTTCTAGTTGGGATATTAGTTTGTTTTGATAATTTGATTTTTCTAAATTTAGGAAAAATTTTGAGTTTTTTTCTCCATCTTCATACCACTTTAATTTTGATCTAAATATAAGACTATTTATTTCCTCTTTTTCAATGGTTTCAAGTTCCTCTTTTGACAGTTTATAAATTTTCTCTGTGTCTTCATTCGGGTTGTTATCAAGTTCTTTTTGGAGGTTGGATAATTTGATTTCTAGGTCAAGTTTAAATGCTTTCTTTTCTTTATTTTTTTTTATACAAAAGGGTATAGTGAAATTTCTTATTTTTAATTTAACTAATTCCCAAGTTAATCCTTTATCAGTATATTTTTCGAGTTCTATTTTACTTTGTTTAATTATTTCTTTTATATTTTTGACATAATGTGGGTTGTGTAATAATTTTGAATTAAACTTCCAAAAACCCCTTCCCCGTTCTATATTGTCTCCTGATAAGTCAAAATTTAAAATACTATGGTCTGAAAACAGACCTGGGTTAATTTTATAATTGGAAATTTGATTTAATAGGTGTTCAGAGGTTATAAAGTAATCTAATCTTGATGATTTTCCTCGCGAGTGCCAAGTATATCGTTTTAAATCAGGATTTATAATTCTCCAAGGGTCTACTAGAGTCATTGTTTCCATTAAGGATTTTATTTCATTTCGATATATAGTATTATCAGATTTGTTTGTTATTTTGTCACTTTTGTCAAGTTTTGGGTTCATATAAAAGTTTAGATCTCCCCCTATTATAATATTTTGATGTTGAAATGTAGTGATTAGGTCTTTAAATTGTTTTATAAATTTTAGTTGATTTTCTTTTTCATTTTGGATTGGTGCATATACATTACATATTACAAAGGATTTATTTTTAATTTTAATTTTTATTATTAAAATTCTACCATCTGAGTCTGATATTTTTTCTTCTAGTGTGTGTTCGATATTATTAGGGATTATGGTACATACGCCTCTGGAATTAGTTGAACCATGAGAAAAATACATTTTGCTGTTCCAGTCAGTTTTCCAGTCATTTTCTATTTTTTTTTCTGAGTGAGTTTCCTGTAGTAATGTTATACCATTTATTTTTTTCAGATTGTTGAATATTGCTTTTCTTTTGACTTCTATTCCTAGACCATTGACATTGAATGAGATAAATTTCATGTGTGTGATGAGGTGATTTGATTATGTATTGAATATGAATATGTATATTGAATGAGTATGTTACGTCGTTCAGTGTTTCTTTATATAAAAATGTGATATGCAAGGTTAGATTTTGAGAGAGGGGTGTAATTATGTAAATTGAAAAATATAAAAATACAGTAAGATAAATTATAAGTGGTAGGCCCATGACAATAGATATATAGTCATACACGTTGTACATGTACATCATTATATCAGGTGCACAGTTGGACAGTATTTTTTTTTTTTTTTTTAAATATATATGCATGGGTAGATAGACCCTTATATTTCATCTTTTACAATATTATGATCTAATTTTGCAGTTTTAATCATTTGAGAATTCCTTTAATACTTTATCTAAAGTTATATTGATTGCAATTATGAATTGTGTATGATGGTGTGCCCCTGTGTTCTTTCTAGAGAATTGTGTAGTGAAATGTACATGATGACTCACTATGGAATGCTATTTTCTTGAGTAGCATGGTGTGATACTTACATGATTACTTTTCATAATTGCCAAATGGTTTGAAAGGAGACAGATGTTGGAAGATTTGGGATATTGTATACTGAATATTTATGTGAAAAAAGTAAGTATAGTTTAGTATTTTTTTTATAATGATATAGATAGATTTTAACATTCATTGATATAGATTGTTCTTGATATACATGTTACACTAAACTGCCTCTTCTGCAGACAGGATCAGACAGTTAATACAGTGAAAATCTTACTTCTTGAACATTTTCAGGAAGTTTGTCATACATTACATAACTAACATTACAAGTAAATATTCTTATTTCTACATTCATACAACATTGTGTTACATTCAAAGGTATGAATTACTTGTTGTATATTGAATTAAACAATTTCACTACCATATTCTCTGCCCTGTTCTATAGTTAATAAATATAAGCAATTATACAATACAGGTGCACTTCATGACTGTCATACCTTAAAGTATAAGAATGATAAATGCACACTATAATATGAATTGCACAATTGAATTGTTGTACAGCAAGTTGAAATTGGAATCACTCCCACAGATCACTTGCCCAGGTGGGGTTGTACTTGCTATATAATGATGCAGAAAAGACCCCCCCCCCCACCCGAGACTTTCTACATTGTATTATGCTCAAAGGTATAAATTACATGTTGTACATGTACACATAACATGAATTCCACTAATTGGACAGTTGTAAAGTAAATTGGCATCATTCTTGCAGATCACAGGCTCTCCTCCCAGAGACCTCACCCCCCCCCAGTCCCTCCAAAAACTCTACGATCCCTCCCCCTTCTAGGCAAACCAAACACAAAGACCCTCCAAGACCCCTTTTTTATCCCCTCTTATACCAAGAATAGTCATTATTACCCCCCTTCCTAAACAAAAGCATCTGAAGACCTCCCATGTTTTTTCACTTTGGGGGTTTGGGTGTAGCAAAAGCCCCCCTGATCATGCATAAAACACTATATATGCTTGTATAAACCGTTATATTTCATTTTTCTACAATGTTGTATATTTACATATTTTATATAAATGAAAATGTAGTATTTGTTCAGGATAAGCAAATGGTTATAATCATAATAATAGACCTGGTGTTTGCTGCTAGTGCGAAGTACATGCAGGATATGGGGATATAATAAGCAAGGGTCTCTCACTCGTATAACTGAACTAAACAATAAGGTTAAAAAAAAAATAATAATAATAGTAATAAATACATTGATTTAACTAGGTAGGATGAGATTGTTCATTGAAGAGAGCTTGTTTGTGTATTATAATAATCTTAAAATACAGAGGTATGGAACTTTATGCTGAATATTTAATTTTTTGGATATTCAGAAGTTGGTTCATAATAATCTGTGTGAGTGGGTTTAGAGGAGCCTTAAACAGTGATCAATCTCATTTGTACATATACTTTTACAGATATATCATACATAATTCACATAATGGTACTTATTGATAATCAATACATGTATATCTTTTCAGTTTTATGTATTATACATTGAACTAACATCTTCTTGATTCTTGTTATAAATGATTTGATATATTCAGTATATTTACAAATTTGTATTTTTTTTTTTTTTTCCAGAGTTTCAGTGTATGTATGATAATGTTCAGCCATGAGTGACCTTCATGCTTACATAAGGTAGTGCTTGGTGGTTACCTATAATTACATATATATAAATTTATAACTGGTTACATTTGACAGAAATAAACAACAATACCAATGACAACAGTAACACTTGTTGCTATGATAATAATAATAAAACAGCATGAGCAGGTATGTGATATGTTATTTTATTTTATAATTTTATATACTTTTGTATTCTGTTGTAGAAGTTGAAGCAGTTAGTGGGAGTCTTTGGAGTGGAACAAAAGGAGATGAACAGAAGTTTTAGAGTGGAACAAATGGGGATGAAAAGAAGTTTAGAAGGATTTCTGTTGATGAATGGACTTTATTGTAAATAAATCAGAGGATCAGAAAAAAAAGTGGCTAAAGGATATATTGACATTATGCTACTCATGCTATTTTTACATGGACTTTTAAATTATTTATTAAGTGTTTAGTGTTCAGTTGTCATAGTTGTTAAGTTGTTGTAAGTTGTCTCCTGACATCCTGCAGGGTGTTTCCTAGTAAGTTTAGGCCCCACTTGCTTTGCTTCTTCAATATCTCAGAGTCATGTATGCCATACCCAATGCCCCATACTGAGTCATAGGGTGAAGCTTCATAAAGCTTTTTGTTTTCAGTCTTCAGTAGATAGTTTCTTAAGTTACTGTTCTGTTCAAATTTACTGGCTATACATAGTTTTGCTATTTCTGGGAGGGAGTCTTTCCATACACTAGGGCTAAAGCTCTGTACCTTACTTCCCAGTTTCTTCATGTGGGCAGGATGGGAGGCTGACAGGATTTCAGTAGCAATATCAGTGTTCTTGAACAGTGTGGCCTTGCTCCATTGTATAAATTGTTCTCCACAGGTGAATTGGTTACCGTCCACCATAAAGGGGGAAGGGTGGAAATTGCTAAGGGGTGATATACTCGAGAAAAAGAACAGTTTATCATCTATGGTTTTAGAGCCAAATCTGGCTTCTTGTAGAACATTTGGCAGTGTGTTCAGGTTGGTGACTTCAAATTTGGAGTTGTTGATATAAAGTTTATCACCTGTCATTTTGACCTTCATGTTGTTATCAATTGCAGCCCTGCGGATGGGTAAGAGGATACGAATATTGTCCTCTGTGCTCTTGCAAAAGTGCTCTCTGAGCACTAGGTTGGTCTGAGAGAGCTTACTTCTTCTATTCCACACTAAGATCTTGTCTAGTGCAGATACAAATTTCACTATAATTGGCCTAGGGCCTTTGCCACCATGAGGAAGACGATGGATGTTATCTATGTATATATTCTGACTGTTTATGTCCATCATAGCTAGGATATCAGAGAATTTTGCTTTTAGGATGTGTGTGTCCTCCCCTGGTGTTTCCTCTACATTGAATAGTTTGATATTATATTTTTTGGAGTAGTCCTCCAATTCATTGACTCTTTTGAGTAGGGTTTGATTCTCTGTTGTGAGAGAATCAACTTTCATAGTCAGAGATGCAATCATCTTGGATGATTCTTTGGCTAAATTGTTGACTTCGTCAAGCTTTTCTTCAAGCATGTTGGCGTTGGTGATGACACTGTTCAGTTTGACCTTTGTTTCATCATGAATAATTGTTAAATCACACAACTTTGCATACATGTGCTTAGCCCAGATGGGGGTGTTTTCATCTTCATTAAAGTGTTCTGTTATGTAGCCTAGGGAGGAATCCATTTTTTCTAGATACTTGATGAAAGGGCTATCTGAGAGATAATCTATGGGTTTTGATTCCTCTTCAACTTTTTTTGTAGGTGGAGATTTGGAGGTAGAGCTTTTATCACTGCCAGTGGATGGTTCCCTTTGTCTTTTTGTGGAGGTAACTTTGAAATATTTCTTTATAGAAGCCATTTGTGGACTCACCTTGGGTGGACGTGGTGTATATCTGTACTATAGTTGTAAATATATTTTTTTTTATACTTATATTGTATGTATGTAAATATATGTTCTCCTTATATTGTATATATGATCACTATTTTAATTATTGCCAATGTTATACTTGTGTAAATATGTATATCCTTTGTGTATAAGTCCTATATATAGGTGACAGAGTATAATTCCTTTGTCTGGGCTACCTGTTTTGTTATTGTTACCAAGTGGTTGCTAGGTATGCTAGTATGCCATAACACTGTGTAATGGTCTGTAATTCTTTCAAGGTTTTAGCTTAAAAAAAGGCATGAACGTGAGGATTTTTTCTCAAAAAGAGATAGTAGTCCAGTTCTTTGACCTTTTATGAAACACCTAATAAAGAGACAGAACCTATATATTTTGTTTTCGTATGACTTTTGTCATAAAAACCCCCTCTCTCTTACAAGGTGTGTCTTACTGCCTGCGCATTGCTCACTACCATGTAGATGTTAGATGTAGACATAGATGGTAGACGTAGACATAGAAATAGATGTAGACATATACGTAGATATAGACATAGACATAGACTTAAACAGGTAGCCCAGACAAA
>JYMV01048695.1_pt1 | contig 10325 bp, 8 predicted proteins | sample 338911 | NCBI WGS metagenome assembly JYMV01 (sample SAMN03354496, study PRJNA234377) | hydrothermal vent metagenome | biome: Deep sea; feature: Hydrothermal plumes at the Eastern Lau Spreading Center, Western Pacific Ocean; material: Seawater | place: Tonga | collected 2009 | depth 2000 m m
TTAAGGTCTCTAATCCCATTGTTGAACTCGATGGTACCTTGTGGCGTGATGACGAAATGATCCGTGATGAAGTAGGCATTAAGACTGGAAAACGAATGGGCCATATGAGCCTTTCCGGAGAGGATGGCACGATCGCAGCGTTTAAAAATCTACAGGTGGGCAGAAAGGTGTTTATTCACATTAACACTACTAACCCAGTTTTATTGGAGGACAGCGACGAGCGGGCGCTCGCGACCAAGGCGGGGTGGGAAGTGTCATACGACGGCATGGAGATAATAATATGAACCCAGCGCCCGAATATTCCCCCCTGGTCACGCCGACCCAATGGTACGAAATTAGAGTTGATAATGAGGGTCTGCTCAGTTTGGAGGAATTTAAGGCCGCAATAGAGCAGATTGGTGCGGAGCGCTATCATAGCCTCCATCCATTTCATAATCTTCTCCATCGCGGAGAGTTAAACCACGGGCAGGTGCAGGCATGGGCCCTCAATCGGTATTATTATCAGGCTAGTATCCCGCGAAAAGATTTGACCCTGATGGCTCGTTTAAAGGACCCAGAGTTACGGTGTGCTTGGCGGAGTCGGGTGCTAGATCACGACGGTTACGAGGTTGAGGACGGTGGTATCGCGCGCTATTTGCAGTTAACTGCAGCGCTAGACCTTAATCGTGATTACGTGATCTCAACCTGTGGTATCTTGCCCGCGACGCGTTTCTCGGTTGATGCCTATATCCATTTCGTTTCTTCCCGTTCTGAGCTTGAAATGATTGCTTCGTCGTTGACAGAGCTGTTTGCGCCGGAAATTCACAAGGCACGGATATCTGGATTGAGTAGGCATTATGACTGGGCGGATGACCAGGCTTTAGCGTACTTCAAAAAGCGATTGTCCGAGGCACCAAAGGATGCCCAATTTGGCCGCGACTATGTGATTCGTAATGCTAGCACTCGTGAGCAGCAGGAAATGGTGCTCAATGCGATTCGATTCAAGACTGATGTATTATGGGCACAACTAGATGCCCTTTACAGCGCATACGTCGAGCCAGGACATATACCGCCGGGCGCATTTGTGCCTGGTGAATAGGCGGAGAATGATTTGAGCAAACGGTTCATCGTTTCTGCAGAATCCACCCCTAAGCTACCACGGCACGCGAAACTTCGTTTCGACAAGGCCCGTGACAAGTGGATTATTTTGGCTCCGGAGAGGGTCTTTGAGCTTGACCACGTCGCTTACGAGGTGATCAGTCGTTGTGATGGTGGGCGGTCCGTAGAGCAAGTTATTGATAGTTTATGCGAGAAATTTGACCAGGTAGGCCGCGAGGTGATTATGACCGATGTCACGAATATGTTGCAGGATCTGGCTGATAAGGGATTCGTAGTGACATGAGCGATGTGATTGAGCAAGGGACTAAGGCTTCCGCAACCGTGCCCGTCGCTGATAGAGTGGTGCCTTACGCCCTGTTGGCGGAACTAACACACCGTTGCCCGCTACAATGTCCTTACTGCTCTAACCCTCTCGAATTGGAGAGGTCGAGCAACGAGATTCAGACTGAAGATTGGTTGCGAGTTATCGATCAGGCGGCTGAGATGGGAATCCTGCATATTCATTTCTCAGGTGGTGAGCCAACTGTTCGCAAGGATCTCGAGGTTTTGGTGGAGCATGCAGGAAGGGTGGGACTGTACAGTAATCTGATTACTTCTGCCGTGCTCTTAACCCGTGATCGTCTTGAACGATTGCGTGATATGGGCCTTGATCATGTGCAGGTCAGTTTCCAAGGCACCACGCCGGATATAGCGGACAGAGTCGCCGGTTTTGCGGGCCATAAAAAGAAACTTCAAGCTGCTCGCTGGGTTCGAGAATTGGATATGCCGCTCACTGTTAATGCAGTCATGCACCGCCAGAATCTTCACCAACTTCCTGATATGATCGATATGGCGGTGGCGCTTGACGCTGAACGCCTCGAAGTAGCGCAAGTTCAGTATTACGGCTGGGCATTGCGCAATAGGGCGGCATTTCTTCCAACCCGAGAACAGCTTGATGAGGCCACGGAGCAAGTGGAGGAGGCCCGCTCACAACATAAAGGTGTACTGGTAATCGATTATGTGGTGCCCGATTATTATGCACGACGGCCTAAATCCTGTATGGGCGGATGGGGACGTCAGTTTCTCAATATAACGCCGTCAGGTAAGGTCTTGCCATGTCATGCCGCGGAATCGATTGTCGGTCTTCAATTCGACTCGGTAAAGGACAAACCGCTTGCTTGGATTTGGGAAGAGTCGGCCTCTTTTAATTTGTATAGGGGGACTGGTTGGATGCCTGAGCCCTGCCGATCGTGCGACCGTCGCGAAATCGATTGGGGCGGATGCCGTTGCCAGGCGTTCGCTTTGACTGGTGATGCAGCGAACACGGATCCAGCGTGCGAGTTGTCCCCTCATCGCGACGTGTTGGAAATGCCGCTTAAGGAGTCGAATGCAGCCGCCCCCGATTTCATATATCGCCGCATCGGCGCCTAATTTCAAAACATGATCGGGTCAGAATAAGCGGTATTCGGTGTGGTCGCGGCAAGGTCCCGAACGGAAATTCGATCTGTCCAGTGGTACCGATGGGCGCCTTATAAGCTCAAGATGGCTATCAATTCAATATCCATGTTAGCCGTGGAGTTAGGCCGTTCTCATGAGCGGGGAGTGGTGTGCGGTGCACGGAGGAGGGACCGTTGCGGCTCACCGCTCACCCTTCGTTGGGGACAATAAAAATTTGACCCGGATAGATTAAAGCTGGATCGCGAATCTGGTCTTGGTTGGCGACAAAAATCATAGTGTAGCGAATTCCTTGGCCATAAAGTCGCCGGGCGATTCGCCATAAACTATTTCCAGGTTGTACGATGACTAATCCTTCCCCTGTGCGTGGGCGCTCGAAGGACGCCATTGAGAATGGAGTTTCAAGGCGAGAGATGACTTGGCCGGTAAGATCGATTTGGTCAATTCTTAAGGTATGCAAACCTAGTGCCACCTGTACTGTAGGTACGAGCTGCCATGTGCCGTCTGGCATCACAGTTGTTATACCTATTAACTCGTTATCAATGTACGCACTAATCCGACTATTAGGTTTCCCCTGTCCAGAAAAATCTACTTGCCCGCTAGCCTCGTAGTTGAGAATGTCCAGCGTAAGGCTTTCCGGCGCAATCAGCCCGTGAATGGGTTCCTTGCCCTGTAATAGTTGAGCTGAGCCGCTACCTTCGCGAGACATAAGTACTGCTAGCGGTGTTGCAGGTGTTTTGTCATCGACTGCCATTTCTTGTGGTAAATTCCGCGAAGGTAGCATCAGGACCACTACCTCCCCCGAGTGGACCTCAACACCTTCAGGTGTCTTTGTTACTAGATCCAACTCTCGAACTCCTGGAGGAAGCGGTACTTCTGGAACGAATATCCACGTCCCCTTGGAATCAGTTTGAACCGTTCCCAGTTCCGTTTCGCCATCTCGGATTGTAATTTCTGCATTGGGTTCTCCACGTCCGGCAATTACAGCGTCTCCGGCTGGAGTAACGGTCACTACGTCGAAACTAGGGGGAATAAAATCTTTTGGCGTTTTCGCTAGCCTCTCACGTACGATGGGCGTTGCCGCGGCATCATTTTGCGCGGGGTTTCCGCCACTAGCTGGAACCTGAAGCTCAGACTCGTGGTTGTCAGCGGGTCCGTTGCCGCCGTCAGTTCTTTTAATTTCTGCCGAACTTGTGTGGTCTCCCTGTTCCGGTTCTCCTTTGGACGTGGACGGTGCAAGATTTGACACTGCGTTAGACGTTGGCTCGGCTGATGCCGAAGTTTCGGCCGGTGGAACCTGAAGCTCAGACTGCTGGTCATCAGCGGGTCCTTTGCCACCGTCAGTTCCTTCAGTTTCTACTAAGGTGGTGTCCCCCTCAACACCGGAGGTGTTAGGCGGTTCGGTCTTCTCCAGATCTCCGGTCTGGTTTGAGTCATCCAAATTATTACTCGGCACTGGTACAGCTTGCTCTGATGGCGCCGTGAGTTGGGGCGGCGTAGTGATGTTTCGAACTAAAAACCAGGCAAGTGCGGCCGCTACCACCAGAGCGATAACTACTACGGTCAAAGTAACCGATGATCGCTTTTTCCGGTCTCCCTCGGATCCCGGATTTCTCTGTAATTTTGAGTCGGCCACAGCGTTCCTAACTTATCCCTCACTGGTCCCGTGCGCAATTGGAGTCACCGGCAAATGCCCATAGGGGTCGTAGCTGGCTTCGAGATGTAAGGCTAATGCGGCGGTGATAGCTAATGGGAGAAGGCATATCATCCCAACCGCCAACGTAGACCCTTTCCAGCTTGGAAAGGTGTAAGCAACGGCTTGGTCGACGAAAAGGAGCGCTAGGAGTGGCAGCATTGCAAAGATTGGGGCGCCCCCGAATAAAATTAACTGGCTAATCAGGGCAAGCAGCGGCACTACGCCGGTAAAAATGGCGAGCCGGTCAAAGCGAAATTGGTGATTCCGCCAGACCAAAAAACAAAATCCTGCAGCCGCCGCCGCTATTGCGAGCGCGATCTGTGCAATTGATGCAGAATTGCCAAGCCCGGCGGTGATAGCAATGCCCGTAGCGCCAAAAATCAGAACAAAAATTCCAAGCAACCCCCGATCACCTAACCTATCAAATTGTTGTAAAGTCACGAGCCAAACGGCCATCAAAAGTATCGGGGGTACAAAAGTTTCTGGGTAACGCCAGGTAAGCGTCGGGATGGCGAACCAAGTGACGACGACCAATGCTGTAGGAAAAAATAGAGTCCGAGTTGATAGTTTCCGTGAGGGTTTTAACGTAATACCGACAAGTGTTGCAAAAACGACAATGTAAAAAAATTTCTGACTAGAAACTCGCGGTGGAAAAGGGGGTAGGCCCAATATTGCCACATAACTCGCCAAAGCGCCGGCCGCAATAGCCAAGACTGCCCAACGTGTTCCTCTCTCGTTATTTAGTAAAGATTGAATTAGAAAGGAGCAAAGAATGGAAACGGAAAAGGGCAGAATGAGACTTTGCCCAATAGGGTGGGCCAGTATGTTGGACATATGGCATTTTTACCTTGTGCTATTGCCAGGCAAGCGTGGGGGTCTGTACAGCGCGCGAGGTTAATATTCCTGTGCTATTAATATTTTGGTCAAGTGCTAACCAAGTATGTTTGAATCCGCCGGCACCAATCCTTCGACGAAGATTTATGTAGAGCCCTGATTTTGAACACTTTGTGTGTCTTTTGTGGATCGAGCCCGGGTTTTAAATCGGTTCATGGTGACTGCGCGCGGGAGTTGGGCACGCGGCTGGCTGCGCGGGGCGTAAGATTGGTGTTTGGTGGGGGTCGAATCGGTTTGATGGGTATACTGGCTGATTCTGTGCTTTCAAACGGTGGGTTGGTTACAGGAGTAATTCCTGAATTTCTCATGAAGCCGGAAATAGCCCATCCAAATCTTACCGAAATGGTGGTCGTTAAAGACATGCACGCCCGTAAGCAGCGCATGTTCGAGCTATCAGATGGCTTTGCGGTTCTGCCGGGTGGTTTGGGGACCCTAGATGAAGCTATTGAGATGATTACTTGGTGCCAACTTCGGTTGCACGACAAGCCTATTGCTATACTGAATAATGATCACTATTGGGCGCCATTTTTGGCTTTGATAGGCCGATTTGTGGCAGAAGGATTTGCCCCCAAAAACACTGAAAAACTGTTTACGATTCTAAACGATGTTGATCGTATCATTGACATCATTGACGTTGGTGTTGCTTGCCATTTACGTGTCGGATATGGGGATCTCTAATTCCTAAGTAGGGCCTTTGATTCTGCGACTCTGGAAGTGATAAACGATGTCTCCTCATGGTTTCCTGTAACAGTTTGGTACAGATCAAGGTGCGATACTATGGTCCGTATTTGGCCGCCCCGGTCGCCATTTATTGAGTCACATAAAAACAAAAGTTTCCCCCAGGAGAATGTATATGCAGAAAATTAAGGTCTCTAATCCCATTGTTGAACTCGATGGAGATGAGATGACCCGTGTAATCTGGAAATTCATTAAGGATAAGCTAATACTGCCGTACCTTGATGTTGACCTCAGATATTTCGATCTCGGTATAGAGTCGCGGGATGCCACGGATGACCAAATCACGATAGAGGCCGCCGAGGCGATCCAAAAGCATGGGGTGGGGGTCAAGTGTGCGACCATTACCCCTGACGAGGCGCGCGTCTCCGAATTTGGGCTGAAGCGCATGTATCAGTCACCTAACGGGACGATCCGAAATATCATTGGAGGTACCATATTTCGACAACCAATTCTTTGCAAAAATATTCCTCGTTTGGTGCCAGGGTGGAAAAAACCAATCGTTATTGGTCGTCACGCGTTCGGAGACCAGTACTGTGCAACGGACTTTGTTGTTCCTGGAGCCGGAAAAATGACCATCCGATTCGAACCCAAAGATGGTGGCGAAGTGCTTGAGCACGAAGTTTATGATTTTCCAAGCGGAGGCGTTGCGCTCAGTATGTACAACCTGGACGACTCAATTCGAGGTTTTGCCTATGCAACATTCAATTACGGTCTAGAACTTGGTTGGCCGGTCTACATGTCGACAAAGAACACTATCCTCAAGGCTTATGATGGTCGTTTTAAAGATTTGTTTGAGGAAATCTACGAAAAGGAATTTCGGAAAAGGTTTGAGGAAAAGAAAATCACTTACGAGCATAGGTTAATTGATGACATGGTCGCGTGCGCTCTCAAATGGGAAGGGGGGTTCGTCTGGGCATGTAAAAATTATGATGGAGACGTGCAGTCCGACACTCTGGCGCAAGGTTTCGGATCATTAGGCTTGATGACTTCGGTACTGTTCACACCTGATGGTAATACTGTGGAGGCCGAGGCAGCGCATGGAACTGTTACCCGCCATTTTCGACAGTACCAACAAGGCCAGGAAACCTCGACTAATCCAATGGCTTTGATTTTTGCTTGGACCCGTGCGCTTTACCATCGAGGGCGCCTCGATGATACACTCGACGTTAGAAAGTTTGCTGAGATGTTGGAACAGGTTTGTATTGAAACTGTCGAATCGGGGATGATGACAAAGGATCTCGCTGTTCTGATTGGGGCCAAACAAGATTGGCTTACTACCAGCCAATTTCTGGATCGACTCGACCAAAATTTGCAAGGTGCAATGAGTTGAGAAAAAGAAACACGTGACGGCTATCGTGCCATCAGCCTTTGGCTGAAGGTGCAAGTTGATTGTCGAAACGCCTATTTGCGACTGCGAGAGAAAAGCCACCCAGCCAAGGATTCGAACGTGACAGGTTAGCCATTCGAACTTGAAGTTATATCTGTGAGTACCTGCGCCACTGACTCCAGGGCCTTGTCTATTGAACCAATATCTGGGCCCCCAGCCTGAGCCAGATCCGGACGTCCTCCCCCACCTTTTCCGCCAAGTGCGGCTGCGCCTGAACGGACCAATTTGACGGCGTCGACTCGGTCGGTGAGTTCGTCAGTTACGCCAACAACAATTGCTGCCTTCCCATCAGTTTCCGTCACCAACGCGACCACGCCCGAGCCAATCTTCTTTTTGAGATCGTCAGCTAGGCCGCGCAGGTCACGCGCTGGTACACGGTGGAGCCTGCGCGCAGCAAATTTGATTCCGCCGATTTCTCTGGTGTCCGCAAATATTTCGGTTGCGTTTCCACCAATCGCCAGGAGTCTCCGTGCGTCGGCCAACTCAGTTTCCAGTTGTTTACGTTCCGCCAGCAACGTTCTAATACGCTTGGAAAGTTCACTTGGCCTCACCTTAAGCACATCGGTTGAAGCACGCAAAAAGTCATCCTGTTGTTGGCTATAAGTAAGTGCTCCGGTACCAGTCAACGCGTCAATCCGCCGGATGCCAGCGCCAACGGTGCCCTCGCTGACGATCCGAAAAAGGCCAATCTCCCCTGTGCGCGTAACATGTGTGCCGCCGCAAAGCTCAGTCGAATAGTGCTTCCCGTTACTGCCTCCCATCGATATTACGCGGACTTCGTCACCGTATTTCTCTCCAAACAAGGCAAGTGCACCGTGTTGGATTGCTTCTTCGGGTTTCATTAGTGTCGTCGTGACTAAATTATTGCCAAGGATTTCGCGATTCACCTCTGTCTCAATGACCAAAAGCTCTTCGCCATGAATAGCTTTTGTGTGACTGATATCGAACCGTAGACGATCAGGGGCAACTAAGGATCCTTTCTGACTTACGTGCTCACCTAGATGCCGGCGAAGCGCGGCATGAAGGAGATGAGTCGCAGAGTGGTTGCGCTGTACGGCCGAGCGCCGTTCGGCATTCACTTCAAGATGTACGGCCGTTCCGAGCGCTAAAGTGCCAGAAGTTACTCGGCCTGAGTGCACGTAGAGGTTATCGGCCATAGCTATCGTGTTAGCGACTTCAACGTGGAGGCTTGTTGGAGCTGTTATAGTCCCGGCATCCCCAACCTGGCCACCAGACTCCGCATAGAATGGTGTTTGGTTTACCACCACCATTACGTCCGAACCTGCCTCGGCGTGATCCACTTGTTGTGCCTCTTTGATAATGGAGACCACTTCTCCATCAGCATCGTTGGTGTTGTAGCCAAGAAACTCGGTTATTCCTACGGCCTCACGGATCTCAAACCACAGCTCATCAGTTCCGCTTTCACCCGAACCAGTCCAATTTCTCCGTGCCTCTGCCCGTTGATGCGCCATCGCAGTATCAAAACCTGTCCGGTCTACGGTCCGACCTTGTGCGCGCAACGCGTCCTCCGTAAGATCCAGAGGAAATCCATAGGTATCATAAAGTTTAAAAGCCACTTCTCCCGGCAGATTGGCTCCATCGGAAAGAGTTTTGGTCGCTTCATCTAGGAGCCGTAACCCCCGGCCAAGAGTTTCACGGAAACGTGCTTCTTCCAGTTTCAGAGTTTCAGTAATTAACGGTTGCGCACGTTCTAGCTCTGTAAAAGCTTGACCCATCTCTTTGACAAGGGTTGGGACGAGGCGCCACAGGAGAGGCTCTTTTACACCCATCATGTGGGCATGCCGCATGCCGCGTCGCATGATACGCCGAAGCACGTAGCCCCTACCCTCGTTCGATGGCATAACGCCGTCGGCAAGTAGAAAGCTAGCCGCACGTAGATGATCAGTGACTACCCTGTGTGAAGATAGGTGAATCCCGTCTGCTGCCACACCACTCGCCTCGACTGAGGCGGCAATCAATCTTTTAAAAAGATCTGTATCGTAGTTGTCATGGACTCCTTGAAGAACAGCAGTAATTCGTTCCAATCCCATCCCCGTATCGATGGCAGGATTTGGAAGATCAACCCGTTCCCCGCCAGGGCGTTCCTCGAACTGCATAAAGACCAAGTTCCAAATTTCGACGAATCTATCGCCATCTTGATCTATACTACCGGGTGGACCACCTGCGATGGATTGCCCATGGTCATAAAAAATTTCGGAACACGGCCCGCACGGCCCAGTGTCTCCCATAGCCCAAAAATTATCGGTCGTATCTATCTTAATGATACGGCTCTCGTGTAGCCCAGATATTGAACGCCACAAATTGAAGGCGTCATCGTCGCTATGAAAAACCGTCACTAGAAGTCGGTCTGGGTCCAAACCAAATTCTTTATGAACTAGGTTCCATGAAAGCTGTATCGCTCGTTCCTTAAAATAATCCCCAAAGGAAAAGTTTCCGAGCATTTCAAAAAATGTGTGGTGCCTCGCCGTATAACCGACATTCTCTAGGTCGTTATGCTTTCCACCCGCGCGTACACATTTTTGGCTTGTAACGGCACGTGGGATCGGGCGTTTCTCATTGCCAGTGAAGACATTCTTAAACTGAACCATTCCGGCATTTGTGAAAAGAAGAGAAGGGTCGTTGTGTGGCACAAGCGGACCCGAGGCCACAATTTCGTGCCCGTTATTCGCAAAATAATTCAAAAAGGCCGCGCGTATTTCGTTGGTGCTCGGCATGTCGACAACTGCTCCATGGCCTTGGCGAGGCAACGTAACAAGCCCAAAACATTTCCTGTTCTCTATTCAACGGTGGAACTTGTAACTCTTCCCGCAAACTTGGCCAAAGGCCGCTTTTAACGGTTGGCCGGAGCGGTGTCTAGCGATGGTTGTAGCGAATAACCTCTACGGGTTTTTCCCTGGGGTTGTCGTCAGCTAAGGGAACTATTGGCAAAGCGATTCGATTGGGCCCTGATCGGCTCTCCGTCATCGTACGAAGTGTCGATCCGCCTAGAGAACAATTTAGGTGTTTCCAAAGGAACGGCACGCTCATAAACGGAGTTCATCTTGGTTTGGGAGTCCG
>JYMV01000533.1_pt1 | contig 10324 bp, 10 predicted proteins | sample 338911 | NCBI WGS metagenome assembly JYMV01 (sample SAMN03354496, study PRJNA234377) | hydrothermal vent metagenome | biome: Deep sea; feature: Hydrothermal plumes at the Eastern Lau Spreading Center, Western Pacific Ocean; material: Seawater | place: Tonga | collected 2009 | depth 2000 m m
AAAACTTTGCTAATGCTTGGAGAACAACTCAGCTTGAATATACTTGGTTAAGAAGTCTTATGAAAAAACATAAAAATTTTTGGGAAATTACTGAAGATTCTCTAGATCATACCATGGAAACATTTAAAATAAAAAAAGAGATGAGAAATGAATTGTTAAATTTATATAAAGAACTTAGTACCTACCCTGAAGTAAAAAAATGTTTAGATGATCTTAAAACAAAAAAAATTAAAATAGCTATTCTTTCTAATGGAACGCCGGACTTACTAAAGAGCTTAGTAGAAAGCAACAACATTCAAAATTATTTTGACGATATCATGTCAATCGAAACTGTTGGGATATACAAACCTGATTCAAAAGTTTATGAAATGCCAATTAAAAAATACGGTTGCAAACCAAATAATATTTGTTTTTTGAGTTCAAATACTTGGGATGTTTCTGGAGGTGGAGTTTTTGGTTATAACGCAGTGTGGGTTAATCGATTTAATAAAGTTTTTGATAAATTGAGCTACAAGCCTCAATTTATTATCAACAATTTAAATCAATTATCTAAAATAGTTTAGCTTATTATTATATGAAAATTACTGATGCCCGATATTGAAATTAAAAAAATTGTTAAAGCAATAAATACCTCTGACGGAGCTGGAGTTAAATTAAAAAGAAGTATGGGAGTTCCTGAACTTGACTTTATTGACCCTTTTCTATTGTTCGACGAATTTGGTTCAGAAAATAAAGATGATTATATTGCGGGTTTTCCTCCACACCCTCATAGAGGTATAGAAACAGTCACTTATATGTTAGCTGGAAGATTTAAACATGAAGACAGCACTGGTAGCAAAGGTGAAATGGGTCCAGGAAGCGTACAATGGATGACCGCAGCCGGGGGCATCATTCACTCTGAAATGCCTATAATGAAAGAAGGAAAGTTACATGGTTTTCAATTATGGGTAAATATGCCAGCAAAACTTAAAATGAGCAAACCTTCTTATCAAAACATTGAACCCAAAGATATTCCTGAAGTTCGAGATCACGAAAAAAAAATAAAAATTATAGCTGGTAAATTTCAAAATAAAACAGGTCCAGCAAAAGGTTTTGTAGATCCAATCTACTTAGATATTGAATTAGAAAAGGGGAAAAATTTTATTTACACTATCCCCACTTCACATAATGCGTTTATCTATTTAGTCTCTGGAGAAATTAAAATAGGAAGTAAAACTCATGAAATATTGGAAAATTCTACGCTAATTTGTTTAAAAAATGGAAGTGATTTAAAAATTTCTTCTGTTAAAAAAAGTCAGTTCTTAATAATCGCAGGTAAACCTATTGGCGAACCAATTGCACGAGGGGGTCCTTTTGTAATGAATACAAAACAGGAAATACTTAAAGCTGTTCAAGATTATCACAGCGGAAACTTTGTTCAAAAATGACTCGAGTTGTAAAAATTGAAAAAACTGGTGGAGTTTTAAAATTTGAAACAGTCAAACTGGATAGGCCGGGCCCAGAGGAAGTTTTAATTGAACACAAAGCAATAGGGTTAAATTTTATAGATATCTATCATCGTTCAGGTTTGTACCCTGTCCCATTACCATCAGGAATAGGTGCTGAAGGCTCTGGCGTTATTAGAGAAATCGGATCAAAAGTAAAAAATTTTTCAGTTAACGATCATATCGCTTATGCTGGTGCTCCGCTTGGTTCATACTCATCAGAAAGGATTTATCCAACTAAAAATTTGGTGAAAATCCCAAATTACATAAATTTTGAAATAGCCGCTACCTTAATGACGAAGGGTTTAACAGCTTACTATTTGCTCTATAAAACATATCCTGTTTCAGCAAATCAGACTATTTTATTTCATGCTGCCGCTGGCGGTGTTGGTCAAATGTTCTGTCAATGGGCGAAAAGTTTAGGTTGTAAAGTTATTGGAACAGTTGGTTCCGATGAAAAAGTTAGGACAGCTAAAAAAAATGGTTGCGATTTTATAATAAATTATTCTAAAGAAAATTTTGCAAAAAAAGTTTTAGAAATTACTAAAGATAAAGGTGTTCCGGTTGTTTATGATGGTGTAGGAAAAGATACTTTTGAAGGTTCAGTCGAATGTCTAGCAGAAAGAGGAATGATGGTATCTTTTGGAAACTCATCAGGTTCTGTGACAAATATAGATGTAAAAAAAATAATACAACCAAAAAGTATTTATTTTACAAGACCTACTATGTGGCATTACTTAGGAACGAAAAATGAGTTACAGGATGGTGCAGATAAATTGTTCGAAAATATTAAAATGGGCAAAATTAAAGTGGAGATATTTAAAAAATATAAATTAGAAGAAGTTGTGCAAGCTCATAAAGATCTGGAAGAAAGAAAAATTATAGGCCCAGCAGTTATTGTTCCTTAATGGAAAAATTTCAAATATTTATTCAATTAACAAGATTAAATAAACCTATAGGTTTTTTACTTTTATTTTGGCCATGCGTGTGGGGACTTACTCTTGCCTATTATTTTAGCGGAGAAACAAATTTATATTTAAAACACATATTATTATTTTTTTTGGGTTCCGTTTTAATGCGAAGCGCCGGCTGCATTTTTAATGATATTGTTGACAGAGATTTAGATAAGAAAGTTCAAAGAACAAGAGAAAGACCAATTGCTTCAGGAAAAGTTTCTGTTTCTGAAGCTTTCATTTATATAGTTTTTCTTTGTTTAGTTGCCTTCCTAATACTTTTGCAATTTAATTGGCTTACAATAGTACTTGGAATAAGTTCAATAGTTTTAGCGTTTGCTTATCCTTTTATGAAAAGAATTACATATTGGCCACAACTTTTCTTAGGACTGACTTTTAATTGGGGAATAATAATGGGATGGACATCGATCACAAATAGTATATCGACTGAGCCAGTCATCCTGTATCTTGCGGCCATATTTTGGACACTCGGTTATGACACGATTTATGGACTTCAGGACATACATGACGATGAAATTATTGGCGTTAAATCAACATCAATTAAATTTAAAAATAATGTAAAAATCTTTGTCGGAACCTGTTATAGCATGTGTGTCTTTTTAATTTTAATAATGTTTTTTACAATGGAGATAAATAAATATCTTTTGTTATTAATAATACCTTTTATCGTTTCTTTTGTTTATCAAGTAAAAATTTTTAAAGTTTTTAATTCTGAATCTTGTCTTCTTGCCTTTAAAAATAATAATTTAATAGGTTCACTAATTTTTATATTTATTTTTTCATTTAATATTTTATGAATTTTTCTAAATTAAAAAAAATTTTATTAAGATTATTTAATTCTTACGTAAAAAAACATCTTGGTAAATTAATAATTGCACTTTTCTTATCTATTGTAGTTGCTGGTTCAACTGGAGCTATAGCATGGCTATTAGATCCAGCGGTAAAAAAAATTTTCATCGATCAAGACACAACAATGATGTTATTAATACCCATAGCTATTGCTCTCTCGTTTACAATTAAAGGTGCATCTTTATATACCGCTAGAATCATTTTAATAAAAATAAGCAATAATGTTGTAAAAACTATGCAAACGCAGCTGGCTTCATGTATTTTAAAATCAGACATAAATACAATAGAATCAAAACACTCAGGAAAATATCTTGCTCATTTTTTTTATGATGTAGGACTAGTAAGTCAATTAGTAGGCTCGGGTGTTTTAAATATTATGAAGGACTCGCTAACTCTAATTGTCTTAGTTGGTTTAATGTTTTATCAAAATTGGAATCTTGCCTTATTTGCATTAATCATGATGCCGCTTGCAGTTATTGTGGCAAAATCTTTAGGAAAAAGAATTAATAAAGCGGTCACTGAAAGTGCAAAAATTGAAGGAGGTTTAACTTCCTATTTATCTGAAGTGATCAAAGGAACAAGAATGATAAAAATTTATCAACAAGAAAATTTTGAGTTTGATAGATCAACAAAAAAAATTGATGAAAGAACAAATATACAAATAAAAATAGGTAGTATTCTGATTAGAGCTACACCAATTATGGAAATCTTAACTGGTATAATGATTGGTGGATTTGTTTATTATTCAGGATTTATGATTGCTAACGGCCAAATGCAAATAAATAATTTTTTCTCTTTTTTAACGGCTATGATGTTAGCCTATCAACCTATCCGGTCATTAGCGACAATTAATATGCTTTTTAATTCAGGTGCTGTAGGAGCAGACCGAGTGTTTAATGTTCTTGATGCTGAACCAAGTATCAGGGAGATTAGTTCGGCTTCGAATTTAAATATAAAAAAAGGTACCATAAAATTTGAAGAAGTAAATTTCTCTTATGCAAATACTAAAAAAGAGGCTATAAAAAATATAAATATTTCCATTGAAGGCAGTACTACGGTTGCTCTAGTAGGCCATAGTGGAGCTGGAAAAAGCACGATAGTAAATCTACTTCCAAGATTTTATGATCCACAAAAAGGAGCAGTTTACATTGATGAACAAAATATTAGTTCGGTAACACTTTCCTCCTTAAGGAAAAATATATCCATGGTTAGTCAAGATATAGTATTATTTGATGACACTGTTCGTGCAAACGTAGCTTACGCAAATATGAGCGCATCTGAAAAACAAATAAAAGAAGCTTGTGATCTTGCGGCGGCTGGCGAATTTATTGAAAATTTACCACAAAAATTTGAAACTATTATTGGAGAAAACGGTGTTAGATTATCTGGTGGCGAAAAACAAAGAATCTCTATTGCCAGAGCATTTTTAAAAAATTCTCCAATAATACTTTTAGATGAAGCAACTTCGTCTTTAGATGCAGAATCTGAAGAAAAAGTTCAAAACGCAATTATGAACCTAACAAAAAATAGAACTACACTGGTTATTGCCCATAGGTTGTCAACTATTATCAGGGCAGACAAAATTATTCTTGTAAATCGTGGAGAAATTGCTGACTTTGGCACTCATAATGAGCTTCTAAAAAGTTCAATGATCTATAAAAACCTATATAGCAAACAATTAAGCGCATAATTTATGTATTTTTGGTATAGATTTTTTACATACCTTTTTTACCCCTTTGCGCCAATTTATTTATATTTTAGAAAAATAAGAAAAAAAGAAGATTCAATTAGCTATAGGGAAAAGCTATCTAAAATAGAAATATCAAGAGAAGAAGGTTTTTTAATTTGGTTTCATGTAGCAAGTGTTGGGGAGGCAATGAGTATTCTTCCATTAATTGAAAGTTGTATGGAAGAAAAAAAAATCAATAAAATTCTTTTAACATCAATAACTTTAAGTTCTGGTAAAATTTTGAAAAAAAGATTTAATCAAAATGCAAAAGTGATTCACCAATTTTTACCTTTGGATATCTCAGTTTGGACCAGTAAATTTTTAGAGCATTGGAAGCCAAATTTATCTATTTTTATTGATTCTGAAATTTGGCCAAACTTAATTTCACAGATTAGTGAAAAAAAAATTCCTCTGCTACTAATAAATGCCAGAATAACAAAAAAAAGCTTTAAAAGATGGAAATTAATAATAAGTTTTGCAAAAAAAATATTTGAAAAGTTTGATTTGTGCATAGTGTCTAATAAAGAAAGCGAAAACTTTCTAAAAATTTTAGGAGCTAAAAATATTAAAAACTATGGGAATCTCAAATTTTCAAATATTAAAAACGATTTAAACAAAAAATTAGATTCGGACTTTTTTAATAAAATTAAAAATAGAAAAATATGGTGTGCGGCTAGTACTCATCCAACTGAGGAAATACTATGTGCAAGGTCTCATTTAAAAATTAAAGAAAGTTATAATAATATTTTAACAATTATTATCCCAAGGCATATAGACCGAATTGAAAAAATTCGAAAGGAGTTATCGAATTTAAATCTTAAAATTGTTCTTTATAGCAAATTGGATCAAATAGACATTAACACTGATATTCTATTAATAGACACTTACGGAGAAGCCTCAATATTTTATAATATTTCAAAATATGTCTTTGTTGGTAAATCTACAATTAAATCTTTAATTATGGATAGCGGACAAAATCCTATTGAACCAGCAAGATTAGGGTGCAAAATTTTTCATGGTCCAAACGTGAGTAACTTTGTAGAAATTTATGAATACTTGAGAACGCTGGGCGTTACTAAACAGGTAAATAACTCCAATGAATTAAGCATATCATTAATTGAAGAATTCGAAGAAAACAAAGGCGAAAAGAGCAATATTAAAGAAGAAATAGACAATTATGGTCAAAATATACTTAATAATGTGATCGAAGAATTAAAAAAATATATATAAATAATTACAGATGAGTTTTTTTAAACCAAAGTTTTGGGATAAAAATCAAATTTCGTTTTTTTCAATTTTACTTTTTCCAATTGCTTTATTAATTAAGTTGTTAAACTTTTTTAAACACTCTATTACCAAAACTTATCAATGTTCCATACCTGTCATCTGTGTTGGAAATATCTACTTAGGAGGAACTGGAAAGACTCCCTTGTGTATTGAAATATTCTCAATTTTAAAAGATTTAAATATGAATCCAGTTTTTATTAGAAAGAAATATAATTCTTTTCAAGACGAAGCAGATCTACAGAAACAGATAGGTCCAATTTATCAAAATAAAAAAAGGATAGAAGCTATAAGGGAAGCAATACAAAATAAAGCAAATGTCGCTATTCTTGATGATGGTTTTCAGGATTTTTCTATAAATAAAAATTTATCAATTGTTTGTTTTAATGAAAAGCAATGGATAGGTAATGGTTTGGTAATTCCCTCGGGTCCTCTAAGAGAAGATCTTTCTGCTTTAAAAAGAGCCGACTGCGTCATTATAAATGGTGAAAAAAACATTGATATTGAAAGTAAAATACTTAACAAAAATAAGGAAGTAAAAATTTTTTATACTAAATATAAAGGGCAAAATATTGGCGAATTTAAAAATAAAAAAGTATCTGCTTTTGCTGGAATTGGTAATCCTGAAAATTTTTTTAATTTATTAAAAGATAACAATATAAATGTTGTAAAAGAAATGAAATTTCCCGATCACTATAATTACTCCAAAAAAGAATTAGAAAATTTAATTAATGAAGCAAAGGAAAATAATACGATTTTAATAACTACAGAAAAAGATTACTTTAGAATTGATGAAAATTATAAAAAGAATATCAATTATTTAAAAATAGCAGTTGATATAAAAAATCGAAATCAACTTATTGATATATGAAAATTATCAAGTATTTTTTTGAATTTATAAGCATAATTTCTTTATTCTGTATTTTTAAAATAATAGGTCTTAGAAATGCATCTTATCTCGGAGGCATAATAGGCAGAGTTATTGGTCCATTATTTAGATCAAAAAATATTATCAAACAAAATATAAAAAATGGATTAGGGGAAGTGGATAAAAATAGGGAAACTGAAATCATAAATGGCATGTGGTCAAACATTGGAAGGACTTTTGCTGAGTATGTTTTTTTAAAAGATTTTAAATATAACAAAACTAATTTTGATCATATTAAAATTAATGGCACAAACTACCTAAACGAGGTTAAAAATAATAACGAACCAGCAATCTTTTATTCAGGTCATTTTGCAAATTTTGAACTTATGGCAATGGAACTTGATAAATTTGGTATTAAATGTGCAGCAATTTACAGACCATTAAACAATTTTTTTTTAAACCCATTGATGGAATATTTAAGAATGAAATATATTTGTCCCAATCAAATTCCAAAAGGTCGAATGGGAATAAGAGAAATAATTAGCAAAGTTAAAGATGGTTATAGCATTGCTCTAATGGTAGATCAGCGGGTAAGTGAAGGACCTAGGACACTTTTCTTTAATAAACCTGCACACACAACCACCATACCGGCCCAACTTGCTTTAAAATATAATTGTAAATTAGTACCAATTTCTTTGGAAAGAAAAGAAGGTCCTAATTTTGAAATGACTATTCATGAACCATATAAAATTGAAAAAACAGGCAATGATGGGGAAGATACAAAAAATATCACACTTAAAATTAACCAAGTGATCGAAAAAATGATACTTAATAATCCAACACAATGGATCTGGTCACATAATAGGTGGAAATAATAATGGATATTAGCAGAACTGCTTGGGATAGCTTTTTAAAGTGTAAGAGATGTTTTTATTTAGAAAGAAAATTAAAAATTAAAGCAATTGGTATGCCAGGACATCCTATAAATAGTAGAGTCGATGCTTTGCTAAAAGTTGAATTTGATATTTATAGAGAAAAACAATTACCACACCCCATATTTAAAAAATATAATTTAAATTTTGTTCCTTTTAAATTAGATGAACAAAAACTCAAAGATTTTAGAAATAATAGAAAAGGTGTAAGAGCAAAATCTACTAAAACAAATTTTACAATTTTTGGATCAATAGATGATCTTTGGTTTAATAAAGATACTAATGAAGTGGTTATTTTAGACTACAAAGCTACCTCTAATAAAAATGAAATTAATTATGTAAGCTCGAAAATGAGTTACCACAAATCTTACTTAAGACAACTTGACTTTTATGCTTACTTATTAAAATTAAATAAATTTAAAGTTTTTAAAACTGGATATTGGATAGTCTGTAATGCGCGAAATGAAGAGCAAAAAACTTTTGATGGTAAATTAAATTTCAAAATTGATCTTTTGTCTTATAATGTAAATACGGATTACATTGAAGATACTTTGGTAGAACTCGAAAAATGCTATAATAGTGATAAAGTACCTGCGCTAAATCCAATGTGCGATACCTGCAGATGGCAAAAGGAAACTTCTAAAATTTAATTTTTAATATCAAGGACTGTTGCTGGATCCAATCGTGTTTGAAACCAATTAAGCCTCACATCTAAATGCGCCCCTGTTGCCCTTCCAGTTGACCCGACTGTTCCAATAATATCCCCTTGTTTCACTTTTTGACCCCTTTTAACCAATATTTTTTCCATATGCATATATAGTGTTGAAATGCCGTGCCCGTGATCAAATATTAAAGTTCCACCCGTATAAAATAAGTCAGGTTCTGCTAAAGTTACTGTACCATCTAACATGGCTTTAATTTTTGTGCCTTCGTCTGCAGCAAAATCTAACCCATAGTGCGGCCATTTAGGTTTACCATTTAAAATTCTCTGGCTTCCATAAACTCCAGAGATAATGGCATTTTCAACGGGTACTATAAATTTTTTTGTAAAAAATGTTAAATTACTATCTGTGGACCTAGCCTCGCCTATCCATTTATTTTCCCTTTTTATTCTTTCATAAACTTCTTCTGGAGGAGTTACTTTTTTTTCTTCAAGTCCATCTATTCTTTGAATATTATATTTTCTTTTTTGAACCTTTTTTACAATTTTTTGCTTATTACCATCTTTACTTAAAGTTATTACAACATCATATTTTCTATCTCGACTTAATCCAAAAACAAAAAAACCATCTGATGTAACTTTTACTCTTTTTTTATCTATAAAAACTTCTGAACCCGGTTCTGTTTTTCCAAGAATAAATGAACCCTGAATAAACTTACCCTCGAAGATGACGGCAAAACTTGAGGTTGTAATTAATAAAAGAACTAAACTAATTAAAATTCTCATTTTTTATTTAATTCTTCATATCTTTGTTGAGCCTCTTTTGCTGAAAAATAAGCTTCCTGTAGTTCAACATTCCAATACACTAGTTGGCTAAGAGGGATATTTTTTCCAGAAACTGCACAAACAACATATTCTCCCTGTTCGATAATTTCAAAATTATTTGGATTAAATTTAAGTTTTGCTATATTTCCGTTCATATATATTTGATTATTAATATATCTATAATATATGAATTTAGCAGTCATAGGAAGTGGTGGTCGTGAACATGCAATTTGTTACAAACTAAAACACTCTTCAAAAATTAATAAATTAATCTGTATACCGGGCAACGCTGGCACCCAAAAAATAGCTGAAAATATTAAAGAAGATATTTCAAATTTTGGTAATCTTTATCAAATAATAAAAAAATATAGTGTTGATTTGGTTATTATTGGCCCAGAACAGCCATTAGTTGAAGGTCTTGTCGATTATTTAAATGAAAAAAAAGTTAGAGTATTTGGTCCAGATAAATTTGCCTCACAATTGGAAGGTTCAAAAGCGTTTATGAAAAATTTATGTAAAAAAAATAGTATTCCAACTGCAGATTTTGGTGTTTTTAATAATTTTGACAATGCCTGTAGTTTTATTAAAAAAAATGGGGCTCCAATAGTTGTTAAAGCTGGCGGTCTGGCTGCCGGAAAAGGTGTGTCGGTATGCACTTCTATAGAAGAAGCTGTAAAAAATACAAAAGAAATTTTAGATGGCAAATTTAAATCTTCAC
>JYMV01028731.1_pt1 | contig 10324 bp, 10 predicted proteins | sample 338911 | NCBI WGS metagenome assembly JYMV01 (sample SAMN03354496, study PRJNA234377) | hydrothermal vent metagenome | biome: Deep sea; feature: Hydrothermal plumes at the Eastern Lau Spreading Center, Western Pacific Ocean; material: Seawater | place: Tonga | collected 2009 | depth 2000 m m
GACTTGGTGATGTAATCGACTGAAGTCCACGCGTTGGTCAAGAGCTTCGAGTTGTAAGCGTTGTCGATGGTCGGAATGTAGTATGCGAAGAGGAGCAATCCCGAGAGGTACAGAACCCACAGGTAGTACTGGGGAAGAGCACCGTGGTAGTAGAACGGGTTGTATTTGCTGGTCATGAACGCGTTGATCGCGTTCTCCATGGCCAGCGTCAAACCGTTGAAGGCTTTTAGCGGGTGATTATCGACAATCTTTTGCACTGGGGTCATCCTCTTCTATGCGTCTTCGCTAAAACTTCCTGATACCTATTTCTTTACCGGTAGAACTGTTTTCTCCTCGGCATCTTCTTTGCCGATGATCATGATGGCGATACCGGCAATCGTGAGCGCTGCTCCCATAAAGAGAATGTAGCCGTAGTCGCCGAGGCTGGCAGTTGACTTCGGATTTACAGAAACGCCTTTGCCTGTCAGATAGTCTGTGAGCTCTTTGCCTAAGGTTGGTGTGAGTGAATTGAAGAAACCGGCGATTGTTCCATGCAGACCAATTCTTGAAGTCAGGTCGGTCAACCAGTCAGGGGTGGCGCCTGTGAAACCCAATTCGGACCATGCCATAAGAACACTGACGGCGACAACGGCGCCGGCGAATGCCAGGAGTATGATGCCCTTCGGTGAAAGTATGTACTTAATCACAATGAATTCCTTTTACCTGGTTCCGTCTTAACTTCTCTAGCTGCGAGCTTTGCTTCGATTTTGTCGAACAATTTGACCTTACGCACCAACTTACCTGTCGACTTTTCTTCGATGTAGATCCAATAGCCTTGGACCGCCAGGAGCAACAACGTGAATGCAGTTCCGAAGAAAAGATACGAGCAAGAAATGAGGCTCGGCTCTTTCTGAATTTCACGCCAGCCTTCGAAAAACCAGGAAAGCGTGATGACAGTCAGAGTGAAAGCGAATAGCCTGATGGGCAATCTCACCTTCGTTGGTTTGACCAGGGTTTTGGTTTCCACGGCGGCGCCAGCATCACCGGTGGTGACATTAGTGTTTATCGCGCGTGGTTCCTTTTTGCCGGTCAAGTTCATTCCCCGATTACGTGGCTGCCGATGCCGGTTGAGCAGGTGCTGGTTTGGCAGATGCCTGTGAGCCCGACTTGAAGGAATAAGTCATGTAGGCGCCGACAATCATGAACACGGCACCCGCGATCATCCAGGTCCAATCCCAGAAAGGGATATCCAGCGGATAGAAAACGCCTTTGGTGGTCGTTTCAATATTCGAAGACCGGTTCATTCGGTCGACAAACACGACATAGTCGTAAGCCCAACGGTTTGTGACCAAGTAGTCGACCATGCCGAGATATTTCGGGTGATCAGGCGTGAAGGTCGGTATCCAGTTGACCAGCCAGTCGACCGGCGATGTCATTTTGCAGTGCTCGAGAATCTGGTTGAAGGCTGCTTGAACTTCCGGTCCGCCTTTGGCGACGTAGTTGTCCTTGAGCCAATCTTGCCAGTCGTTCTTATAAGTAGATGCGAAGTATGTAGAGGTGGGTTGAACCTTACGCATCGCAGCTTCCAGTTTGTCTGCGTCCGGAAGGAACGGACGCATGATGCCGTAGAACCACTGTTGGAACATCGGTCCGCGGAACATCTCGACTTTCGCCATGTAGTAATAGACGAAGCCCCAGAATGCTTGAGATGCACCGATGATTGCGATAACCAGAGCACCTTTCCATTGTTTTGCACGCTGGACGGCGTCTTTGTTCTGCCACATGAGCCAGAGCTGCAGACCCATGCCGACGTTGACCGTCAGATAGGTGAACGCTCTCCAGTACGGAGGATCGGTGTGGATGTTGGCGATGTTGGCGATGATCAACAGCGAGAATACGATCCAGCTGACCAGAGCCATGATCACCACCCAGAAAATGAATGGTCTCTTGTTGATGTCTTTCTCTGCACCTGTCAGCCAGACGTCCATGAAGGGCAAACCGACAACGATGAGCGGCAACACGATTGTAATTTCGGTTGCAACTACGGGCTCCAGGTATTTGTACATTTGGTACAAGCCAAGGAAGTACCAGTCGGACAAAATCGGAAGCGGTGTGACGTCCGGATCGGACCGTTTGCCCTGCGCAGCAGGAAGAACGATAGCTACAACAACCAACATCATTGTGATGATGGTGCGCTTTGCCCAGCTGAGGGGAACGCGCTTGTAAGCGTTTTTGTAGAAATAGAGTTCTACAAAGATCAAAGGAATAAGAGAGAACGCGAGGTGGATGGAGAAGAATCGTGTGATTGTTTCCTGCGTGATGGCTGCGCCACCGCCCAGGAGAACTTCTGCAGTGTTCCATCCCATGTGGATCGACTTTACGAGCGGCTGATAGAAGTCGCCCATGACCGGGAATTGGTCCATGTAAGTCGGGAATGTCGCGAATACCTTCGTCGCCCAAAATGCGCGTTGGTTCCAGATCAACAAATATCCGGTCAGACCGGAATACATTGACAGCAAGAGTGCTACCAGGGCGATTGCGATGTTGAACTCTTTGCCCGGCTTGTAATCGGCGCAGATGAACATGCGGTACATGCGCATCGTCGCCGCGATGATCATGGCGTCGGCACCGTACTTGTGCATGCCTCGCATTAGACCACCGAAAGGAATGCCGTTTTGAATATGGAGAATCGAATCGAATGCCTGCGCTTTGGTCGGTACGTACCACATGATCAGTACGCAACCGGTGAACATAACGATGAACCAGACCATGTAGAAGATTGGCCCAAGTGAATACCAGGGGTTGGTCTTCGCTTCCTCGCGGTGGTGCTCATCGAAAATATCGATGTTGTTGATCCGCGTCTTAACCCAGTCTATGGTTGCATTTACCGCTGACATTTATTGATTGACTCCCTCAGGCGATTGAACCGGCTTCCAAACCAATAATCTTGTAGGCATTGCCCTCTTTCTTAAGGTCAAATTTACGTGGTGGACGCGGCGCAGGACCGGACACCACTTTTCCACCTTGGGCAATGTCGTATACGCTCAAGTGGCAGGGGCAAGCGAAAACTGGACCTTGCGGTTTGAAGTTGTAACCTTTGGCACATTCGGACGGGTCTGGCACCCAGTTGAAAACGCAACCAAGGTGCGGGCAGATACGGCTGTATGCAACCACGTCGCCAGACGGCAGCTTGACGATAAATCCTGGGATTTCACGAACTTCCTTGCCTTCTGGGTTGTATTCAACATATTTCTGTTTGAACATGAAAGGAAGGCATGTCCATGCAGTTGGAAACTGGTCATCTCCAAAGCTGACATCTTCCTCCGGACCTGGTTGGTCTGAAGGTCCAAAAACGTCGAGCGGCTTCAACGTAGGACGCATGTATCTCAAAAGCGGCGATATGACGAGACCAAAGGTGGCGGCAAGCGGGATGGCTGCCAGCGTCTTCAGAATGATTCTTCTATTTGTGCCTTCCATTTTTCGAACTCCGTTACTTTGTCTCGCCCTGAGGCTTAGCTTCTTCGGGTTTAGCATCAGCGGGGTTTCCTTCCGCTGGCTTAGCATCTTCGGCTTTAGCACCCTCTTTCGTGTTATCGATTGGAGCGCCTACCGTTGGCGAGCCGATATTTGCCTCGGCGATTTGTTTGTTGGTTGAGTGGAATGCACGCACGTAGGCTACGAGCTTCCAAATATAAGCCTCATCGAATTTGACTTCTTTGGCTTTATCCTCTTTTCCAAGGAAATTGGGCATCCCTTCCCACTTTATGCCATTTGCGATGTGATCCCATAGGATATCGTCGGTACGGTCGTAAAAACGCTTATAGTTTTGGAAGTTTGCGGGGTTGGGCTCAAGTACGTTGTACTTGTTGAGCGGACCATCTCCGTAGCCTTTAGGACCGTGGCAGACTGCGCAGTTGGCGCCGTAAACTGCCGTTACCTTTGCATACTCATCAGCTCCCAGCAATGGAGCCGAGAGTGAGCGGACGTAATAGACGAGGTTCCAGGTCTTTTGGCTGGAAATGTCGCCCAGAGTGGTCGGGTGCTTTACGCCGTCTTTGCCGAAGGCGAGGAACATATATTGGTCGATGGGCTTTTGCTTGTGCCCGTACTCTGTGGACGTCAGGTCAAGTGAAGACTTGCCGCTTACTCCCTTGCCATTCGTGCCGTGGCACTCAGCGCATGAAAGCTTTTCATAAACTACTTTGCCGTCCGGCTCGGATGGTTTGTCATCTGGATAAATGGCTTCTCTGCCACCTCTGGTCACGTCTTTGGAAACCAGCTGTGAATCGTCACCTTTGACGGTAACTTGATTGCCGCAACCGGTTACTAGTGTCACCGCAGGTAACACCACTAACAAAAGCGCCAGCAAAGATGTCGTCAACCCGGCGAATGTTTCAAACGTAAAAACTGGTTTTTTAGAACGTGTCATAACTCACTCAGTAACCGAAGAAAGGAATCCAGGAGAACATTGCCCAAAGAACAATGAAGAAGAAGCAGACAACGAGAAATAGTGGCGGCGGGCCTTCCCCGATGCGGTATTCGGACACTACTTCATAGTGCTCGTCTGCCGCCGGGGCAGTCGCTACGGCTTTCGCAGGAGCGACCTTGGCTGGAGCTGCGGCTGGTTTGTCCGCGGGCTTTTCAGCTGCCTTTTCGACAGCCGGCGTTTCCGCCTTAGCCTCGTCTCCATTTTTCTTTTCTTCGTCAGCCATGACCTACCTCTTAAAGGACAAACAGCAAAAACTCTTATTCGTTGACGAGGCGACCGCGCTCTAGCGCTTGGCGGGCGCGCATAGCCATCACATTTGATTCATCGTCGTCCAGCATGTCGAACTTTGAAGATTCCATATCTTCGAATTCGCCATTTTTGAAAGCCCAGATGATTCCTGCGATAGCCATCACAAAGAAGAGTATGCAAATGAAGAAGGCTACGTAGAGCCCAGAGCTCAATCCTTGCTGATTGAGAATGCAGTTAGGGCACATATTTAGTGACCTCCTTCTTTGTGCTCTGCTCCGTGTCCGTCCGTTTTACTGGTACCGGATTCGGTGCTAGTGCCTGTTGTCGACGAAGGTGTTTTCGTTGCCGGCGGTGTTGTCTGACCGGGCATTTGATGCTCGGAAGGACTCATGTTGTCGCCAGAACCTTCGGAATGTCCACCATGTCCGCCGTGGTGGGGCTCGTATTGCTGGTTAGACAGTTTGGGCAGGCGGATGTCTTCAACCTTGTCGATCTGATTCAGGTTGTTGATGGTTATTTCACTGTCTTGCGGCAAGGTCTTCAAGTATGCGACCAGGTACCAGCGTTGCTCTTCAGTGAGAGTTTCGATCCAGCGGGGCATGCGTGTGCCGGGAACGCCTTCTGAGACTCTGTAGAACCAGAATTCATCCGAGTATTGCTTGTAATACGGGCGGCTGAAATTTGGTGGTTTCTTTTCCAGAGCTGTAGCATTCGGACCTTCGCCCAAGCCATTCAAACCGTGGCATACAGCGCAGTTCTGCGTGTAGATACCTCGACCGGCGTTGGCGCTGGCACTAGCATTGGTATCAACTGTTTTGCGGTTGTGTAGTGCGACACCGGCTGGGGTTGTAGTTCTGTACTCATCCGGAGCTTCTACGAAAGCATGGACTTCGCGGCGGTTGCCCAAGCACTGCAGGTAAGCGACCAGGTCGTTCATATCGCGCTCGTTCAAATAAGAGAACGAAGGCATGATCGAACCGGGTTTAACCGCACGTGGCTGGATCAAGTGAGCCTTTTGCCACTCGGAAGCCATACGTCCGCCTTCGTTGGTCAAGTCCGGACCGGTACGGGCTGTGCCCAATTGGTGCGGAGTTTCCCAGACGTAGTCGCCGGCTTTGACGAGCGGACCATAGCCGCGGTCTTGCAAACGGGTGAATTGAGTGTGGCAGTAGAAGCAGCCTTCTCTTACATATATTTTTCTGCCGCGTTCTGCATCGGCAATATTCTTCGGAATACGCGAATACTGGTTGCTGCGGTCGTTCGGTTTGGGATTGAACAGGACCATTGGCATGAGCACCGTCGAGAAGATGATCACGAAGAAGGTGACGACAATGCCGATAGCGCCTAAACGATAACTATGCATTACGCTTTCACCTCCGCTGCTTTAGCTGCAGGTGCAGCGGTTGCAGCAGGCTTCGTGTACAGAGTCTTCCAGACGTTGTATGCGAAGAGGAATTGACCAAGAACGATCATGATGCCGCTAATACCCCTGAGGAACCAGTACGGTCTGATTTGCAACGACCACTGGTCAACAGGAATGTTGAACGCCCAACCCGCGGACTGAACCAATCCGGCAATTGTGAGCGAAGTCATCATCAGCAAGAAGCCGAGGAATTTCAGCCAGTAATGAGCGCGAATCAAGCCCTGGCTGTAGAACTCACGTCCAGTAAGTCTGGGCAATGAGTAATAAACAGCCGAAGAGAGAATGAACGAGAAGGTGCCGAGCAGTGCCAGGTGAGCGTGTCCGACTACCCATTGAGTGAAGTGCAGGTACCAGTTGACCCAGCGAGTTGCTTGGAAAGGTCCTTGCACACAAGTAACCAGATAAAACATGCAAGAAGTCACAGCGAATCTAAGCGGTAGATCGGTGACTGCCATACCCCAGCGACCCTTCATGGTCATGAAGAAGTTGGTCAAAACTGTGAGCACAGGTACGAGCAAGAAGATTGATGAAATAACCGCGATAGCTTTGAGCCACTCAGGAACAGGCGATTGCAAGATGTGGTGAGTGCCTGTCGGTGCATAGAACAAAGCAATGCCCCAGAATCCGAGCATCGACAAACCGTGGCTGTAAAGAGGAGCTTGGGTCAAACGAGGCAAGAGGTAATACATCATGCCGACGCCGATTGTGGTGAACCACATTCCCAGAATGTTGTGTCCGTAGAACCAACCGATGATCGCGTCGTTCAAACCGGGCAAGGCGACGAAGGTGCGCTGACCGATGATGTAGACGAGCGGGAACCAGAAGAGGGAGCCAAGGAAGTACCAGAGAGAAACATAGAGCTTTTTGACGCGCCGGTTGAGGATGGTCATATATATATTCAGCGCGACCAGGACAAGCGCTACGGCGACCATGACGTCAAGAACGGCACCCAGTTCGGCGTATTCACGACCCTCGGTGTTTCCGTTCAGCAGTGTACAGAAGGCGCCGACCAAGACAAGGTTCCACGCCCACATAGTCATATTGCCGAGCCGCTCATTCCACAGCTTCGTCTTACAAAGAGTCGGCACCATGTGAAACACAGAACCGACATATCCCATAGAGAGCCAACCGATAGTCACCGCATTTACGTGAAACATTCGCAAGTGCGGAAATGCCAATTGCGGCACGTTTTTGACCAGGTCGGGCATGGAAAACTCCAAGCCGCCGATCATTCCTGCTCCCATGCCCCACAGTGACCACCACAGAGCGGAAAGGAAGAAATTACGACTGGCGCTGCCCTCTTTATTGCTGAAAAGCTTGTCTGCAACAGAACTCAACTTGGACACCCCATATAGGCGCTAGGCCGATAGCGAAAATCCCATCAGAGCGCCCCAAGGGCTGCCAATTTGGCAAAAGCAGGTTTTTGGGAAACCACTCTTAAAAGAGATCTTCATGACGCAGCGCCAATTTTAGATTAATGACATCCGCCTTAAAGGTCCGTTGTTTGATGATTTTTCACACACTTTTTCTTTAACCTACGAAATTACGTCGTTAAAAACGAAGGGAAAAAGATCTTCGTTTCGATACAAACCGTAATGTGTTTGCCAAGCTGCTGAAAAGCTTTCGGGCACTTACAACCAGCTTTCATCACTTGGGCTATTTCATACATCTTTGGCATCTGCATGCGATATCGAATCGGCAATGGCCCACTACCTTATGTAGGGGCGAGTTTTTTGAATGCTCAATATGCCTCATGGCAAGCGAAATTTCGGACAACCAGGTCGTGTTTTCTCTGGCAGTTTTGCCGACATCTTTAAAGGATGTCGCCCGACAACTCCCCGGCTTCAAGCCTTACTGCTCCTGGTTCTTCGTTCTGTGATTTCTCTTTCTCGAGTCTCTCTCTCTCGAGTCTTTCTCTTCGCTCTTGAGCAGCTTGTTCTTTTTTTCTTTTCTTTTCTTCCGCTTCAGCAAGGGCTTCCGGACGCAGATCAATAGCGTTGTATTGATTCATCGCTTTCAAAGTGCCCTCATTTATCCAAGTGAATAAGCACTTCTTCGCTAAATCATGCGCTTGCATGAGCAATTCTTGCTGCGCCTCCGGGACTCGGGAAAGCACAAAGGAGGCACGTTTGTCGCCACCAGGGTCAGGACCGACGCCGAATTTAAGGCGCACCAGAGAGGTGTCTCCACCCAGACATTGAATGATTGACTCAACTCCATGCTGCCCACCAGCGCCTCCGCCGTTCTGCACCCGTAGTTTGCCAAGCGGCAAAGCGACATCGTCATGTACAACAATGAAAGAAGAGACCGGCAGTTTGAACCACTGCTTAACGGCTATTACGCATTCTCCAGACAAATTCATATATGTCATGGGTTTGACGAGCATGATCGTTTTGCCGCGATAGGTGAACTTCGAAAACTCGCATTTTAGGCGGCTGTTGAGTGTTGGCTGCGCACCATTTGCAGTACCAATGGCATCAACGATCATGAAGCCCATGTTGTGACGCGTGCGCGCGTATTCCTGACCCGGGTTGCCGAGTCCCACAATTACTCTAGTGTCGTCACCGTTGATTTGGTCTGGCATCTTTAATCTGTGTAATGCTGTTTTGATTGATATGCCCCGAAGCTCTCTGGTTTCTTAGGCGAGGCTTTGGACCGGAGCCCGAGCTTATGAGAAACAATATTAATAGATAGAACGCACTTCGAGTTTGGTCTGCGTATAAACTATAAAATTGTTCGGCGCACACACGTTATTGCGCTTTTTCGATAGCGTTCTCAAATGCTGCAATAACTGACACGTGCTTGAAAACAATCACACCCACTCAGACCCAGAGTTAAAGGCATGACTGAAAGCGAAGCCAATTTCCCCTATTTGCCGCACACTGACGCCGAGCGCAAAGAGATGCTCAAAACAATCGGTGTGTCGTCTTTTGAAGAGCTCGTCAAGCACATTCCCGAGAAGCTGAGGGCAAAAGCGCTCAACTTGCGCAGCGGAATGAGCGAGCAAGAATTGGCAAAAGAAGTCCAGGCGATATCCAATCGCAATATGCCTGCCTCTCGCCAAGCCAGTTTCCTGGGTGGCGGTTCCTATCGCCGCTATGTGCCGGCAATCGTGGGCAACATTCTTTCTCGCGGTGAGTTCTCCACTGCCTACACTCCGTATCAGCCTGAAGTCAGCCAGGGCACTCTGCAAGCCATTTACGAGTTTCAGACTGCGATTTGTCTTTTGACTGGAATGGAAGTCGCCAATGCTTCCATGTATGACGGACCGACTGCCCTTGCAGAAGCGTGCCTCATGTCGAGCCGTTTAACTACCAAAGAGAAAATCGTAATTGCTTCTTCTGTTAACCCCGAGTATAGAGAAGTTTCTCGCACCTACTGCCAATCTTGCGGACTCGAGTATCAAGAGGCTTCTCTTTCGGGCGGTGCCGCTGATCTGGCGAAACTGCCGATTGACGATAAAACGAGCTGTGTAGTCGTTCAATACCCTAACTACTTCGGCTGCCTTGAAGACCTGGATGCAATTGCTCAAAAAGTACATGCTGCCGGCGCCCACTTAGTCGTTGTCTCTGAGCCGATCTCGCTTGGACTGCTCACTGCTCCCGGCGACTTCGGTGCCGACATCGTCGTTGGAGATGCTCAGCCTTGCGGGAATTCTCTGTCATTTGGCGGTCCTTCAGCCGGATATATGGCAACAAAGAAGGAATTCATTCGCCAGCTGCCCGGACGTCTTTGCGGCGTGACCGTAGACAACCGCGGTCAGAGAGCCTTTACTCTCACCTTGCAAACTCGCGAACAACATATTCGACGCGCCAAAGCAACGTCGAATATCTGCACTAACCAAGCTCTAAACGCCCTTGCGATGCTTGTTTATATCGTTAGCGTCGGACCTGTAGGTTTGAAAGAGCTCGCAAACATCAGCATGCAACGCGCTCATTCCCTTCAGGAGCGGCTGACGGCTATCGACGGAATCGAAGCGCCTTTTGCTCAACCGTTCTTCAATGAGTTTGTGATCAAGACCAACCATCCCGCTGCTGAGGTGCTCGATGAATTGAAGGCACAAGGCATATTGGGCGGTATAGACCTTTCATTCTTCTATCCGGAACTGAAGAATCACTTGCTCGTCTGCACCACTGAAATGAATGGTCCGGATGATCTCGATCGATATGTTTCGGCGATGGGGA
>JYMV01026768.1_pt1 | contig 10323 bp, 8 predicted proteins | sample 338911 | NCBI WGS metagenome assembly JYMV01 (sample SAMN03354496, study PRJNA234377) | hydrothermal vent metagenome | biome: Deep sea; feature: Hydrothermal plumes at the Eastern Lau Spreading Center, Western Pacific Ocean; material: Seawater | place: Tonga | collected 2009 | depth 2000 m m
CTTTAATTGCCTTTATTGTTACCATTGGTATTTTGGTAACGGTGCATGAATTTGGCCATTTTTGGGTGGCGAAAAAACTCGGTATCAAAGTGCTACGCTTTTCAGTGGGCTTTGGAAAGATCTTAAAATCATGGCAAATTGGTGAAACCCAATATACTTTATGCGCCCTACCCTTGGGCGGTTTTGTCAAGATGCTTGATGAGAATGAAGGCGAAGTTGATCCAAGTGAAAAACACCGAGCCTTTAACACTCAAACTGTTTACAAACGTATTGCTGTTGTTGTTGCAGGGCCTGCGGCGAACTTCATACTGGCCATTATTATTTATACTGTTGTCTTTATCATTGGTACGCATGGCATTAAGCCTGTGGTCGGTGTGATTAAAATCGATAGCATCGCCCAACAAGCTGGATTAGAAAGCGGCGATCAACTGCTAAGCATTAATACACAAGACACACCTAGTATTGGTGCATTTTCTTTTGCCTTTGTTCGTGCAGCACAGGCGCCAGCTATGCAGCTTGATGCACGCTCAAAAACTCATAATTTAAAAACATTAACACTAGATTTAAAAGAAGACTTTCTAGCCAATCCAGAGCAAGGTGTTGAGCAATACCTGGGTTTTGAATTCGCCTTACCAGCACTTAAGCCAATTATTGACCAAGTTATAGAGGCAAGCCCAGCAGGTTTAGCTGGCATCCAATCGGGTGACCAGATATTGAGTGTTAATGACAAACCACTCAACACTTGGCGTGACTTTGTCACCACTATCAAACAAAGTGCCGATCAAACAATGCAATTAACTATTTTTCGAAATGGTCAAACAATTACGCGCTCGCTAACACCAACAAATAAAGATGGGGCGCCTAAAATTGGTGTAAGCGTTATGGCGCCAGAAGGCTATTTAGACGAATGGCGTGTCTTGGTTAAGAAGCAACCATTTGATGCATTTTTATCTGCCAATGTTAAAACCTATCAACTCACCATGTTGAATTTAAAAATGATTCAAAAGATGATTTTAGGCGAGGCCTCTGTCAAGCAAATTAGTGGCCCTATTAGTATTGCCAGCTACGCAGGTAAAACAGCCAGTGCTGGGTTAGTTTCATTTTTATCATTTTTAGCGTTGATTAGTATTAGTTTAGGATTACTTAATTTACTACCTATCCCCTTACTTGATGGTGGTCATTTGTTTTTTTATTTGATTGAAATTTTAAAAGGCTCACCTGTAAGTCAAACTCTGCAACAAAATGCGTTAAAAATCGGCCTGCTTGTTATCTTGTCACTCACTCTTGTGGCAATGTATAATGATTTTTCACGATTGTTGTCATAAATTCAAAAAAAATATGAAAAAAATTCTTCTCAAAATCTTTTTAACTTTAACTCTATCAATAACTTCTGTCGTTCAAGCTGAAAGCATTAAAAGTATTGAAATACTTGGGCTTAATACCATCTCTAGAGGTACAGTTTTAAGTTATTTACCTGTTGAAGTGGGTGATGATTATAGCAAAAGAACTTCTGTAAAAATAATTCGCGCACTTTATGAAACAAATTTTTTCAAAGATATTGAAGTTTCTCAATCTGACCAAGTATTAAAAATTAAACTTCAAGAAAACCCTTACATTAAGCACGTTGAATTATTAAATATTTCAGACAAAGTTATTAAAGAAGAATCTATTAAACAAATTTTAAAAAGCATGGGTTTATCTCAAGGCAAGATTTTTAATAAAAGACAATTAAATAAATTAATTAGCCAATTAGAGGCCTCTTACATCTCTAAAGGCTATTACGGCATTAAAATCACCAAAACTGTCAAAGTTGATACGCAGAACAGAGTCGGTATCGAGTTAAATGTTAACGAAGGTGAGGTGGCACGCATTAGTGACATGAAAATCATTGGCGCTAAGGTGCATGATGAAGATGACTTGTTAGATCTATTTGAAATTGGTAAATCAGATTTCTTAATTTTGAATTATTTTACTAAAAGAGATCATTATTCTAAGATAGCACTTGATGCAGGTATTGAAGCAATGAAATCGCTCTACACCAACGCTGGCTATCTTGATTTCCAAGTTAGTAAAATTGATACAATCCTTTCAGAAGATAAGAAAAATATCAGTATTAATATTCAAATTAATGAAGGCTTTCAGTACAAAGTTGGCAATATTAAATTTAGTGGTAATTCACTTAATTACTCAAGTGATGATCTTAACAATTTACTTACGATAGCTAAAGGCGATGTGTTTGATCGTAAAAAAATAATCGAAAGCATTCGATCTATTACAGATTTGTTTACAGATCAGGGCTATGCCTTTGCTGAAATAAATGTCGTAACTAAAGAGGATCTTAAAACTCATACTATTGGTTTGGATTTTAATACCTCTTTAAATAAGCGGGTTTATATTAATCGTATTACCATTGTTGGTAATACACGAACCCAGGACGACGTTATTCGTCGTGAGATTGGTATTGCTGAAGGTGGTATGTATTCCAATAAAGAACTCGATGAATCAATCAAAAATATTAAGCGCCTAGGCTTCTTCTCCGATGTAAAGATGGAAGTTTCAAAGGTTAAAAATTTTTCGGACAAAATTAATTTAAATTTCCAGCTGGAGGAGACTAAAACTGGTGATATGACTCTAGGCCTTTCACACTCTAATTCAACTGGAGCCTCATTTGAGGCTGGAATTAATGAAAGAAATTTCCTAGGCACAGGTACAACACTAAATGCTAAATTATCAAATTCTAGCGCGGTTAAAGAAATTAGTTTCTATTTTAAAGACCCTTATTTCACTAAAGATAATCATAGCATAAGTTACGGGGTATTTAGTAAGTCAACAATTGGTAAAGAACTTGGATTGGTTGACTACAATATTGATAAAAAAGGCATTAGCATAGGTTATGGGATACCTTTAACTAAGAGTACTAACATTAACGCTAAATTAACAGCTGCTTCGGTTAGCCTTTCATGTGGTTATCAGTTAGGAGGAACAGATGGACCTGATATTGATGATGATGGCGATCCTATTGTTTATGCAACTTCGATTCAAATGAGTGACAATAATGGTGGATTTGGTGATTACCTTGGTCGAAAACTTGCTGCATCTAATCTAATAATTACCTCTGCTGTAACTGCCGATGACACAGATATTGTAGATGGAGTTATTGGTATAAGTGGTAAACCAGTTACTATAGTAGGAGAATTGATTACCTCTGCTGTATATGCCACAGCTAAACAAGTAGCCGACAAGGAGAATGATTATTTGGGAAACCCTCTTTCTATTGGTTATAACATAATAACCGCCCCTCAAGGCGAGGCACACTTTGCGAATCCAGACGATATTAGTCAAGTTAAATATGGTGTAACTGGTGCACCAGTTACTATAGTAGGAGAATTGATTACCTCTGCTGTAACTGCCGATGACACAGATATTGTAGATGGAGTTATTGGTGTAAGTGGTGAACCAGTTACTATAGTAGGAGAATTGATTACCTCTGCTGTATATGCCAATGAAACAGATATAGACGCTGTTAAATATGGTGAAGATGGACATCCTATTTCCGCACTTAACACTGTGATAAGGAGTGGTTCTGATATAGATACAGATACTTATAAAGGCCTTGGGTTGGAAACTGCTCAGTGTAATAGTGGCGACACAACTGAAATTAAGCTTTCCTTAGGTTGGAGTGGCGATACTTTGAATGATTTCTATAACCCTACTGATGGACATAGAAACTCATTGAGTTTAGATTTGGCGCTGCCAATTGGGGACTATCGTTATTACAAACTCAATGCTAATCATAAGAGTTATTATCCTATGGGTAATGATTTAACGCTAAAATTTAATGCTAACATTAATATTGGGCAAGGTTATGGCGGTAAAGAGTTGCCATTTTTTGAACGTTATCATGGTGGCGGTAGTAGCTCTGTCAGAGGTTTTGAATTTAATTCTTTAGGAGAAAAATACGATGGGACAAACACTGCAAAAGGTGGTGAACTATTGTTATTATCAGGCGTATCTATCATCTCCCCTATGAATTTTATAAACGATAGTAAAAATATGCGTATGAGTGCCTTTGTGGATGCAGGCGGTATTTATCCGAAAGCTGGCGATATTAATTTAGATGACTTGCGCATGTCTGCGGGTGTTGCAATCTCATGGTTAACTCCTATTGGCCCATTAGGTATATACGTAGCAAAACCAATACTTAAAAAAGATGGCGACAATACTAAAACAGTTGAGTTTACGCTAGGAACTAGTTTTTAATATAATGCGTTTTTTAGTCTTTATATTAATAATAACAAGTGCTTCGTTGCAGGCACAGCCATTAAAAATTGGTTATATCGATATCAACTATTTGGTGATCAACTCTCCACAATTTATTGAAGCCAGTCAATTGGTTGTAAAGGAGCTTGAGCCTCAAAAAAATAAATTAGTGACACTTGGCAAGAAAGCTCAATTATTGGTCGACAAGTTCAATAAGAATAATAAGGATTTGACTCGGGATAAGCGTAAATCAGAAATTAAAAAAATTACCAGTTTAGAGCGCGAGCTTAAGCGTCAAGCCTTAGCTTTGAAAAAACAGTTAAAAATAAGAGATAAGCAGGAGCTTAACAAGGTACAAAATTTAATTAACAAAGTAATTAAAGAGGTGGCTACAGAGGAAAATTTTGATTTAATTTTATATCAAAAAGTAGCTTATGCTAGTGAAAAAATTAATATTACTTCTAGGATTACTCAAAAACTTAGACAGCTTTTTAAATGATGTATACGCTTGAAGAAATTGCCAAATTTATTGATGCCACCGTTATTGGCGATACTAGTGTTAATATTCATAGTATTGCTTCTGCTGTCTCGGCAAAAAGTAATCAATTGACTTATATTGTAAGTGAAAAATATAAATCAGATTTGGTTGCTACACAAGCAGGTGTCGTTATTCTTAATCACGATTTAGCAAAACATTGTCCTACTAACGCCTTAGTGGTTGACAACGTTTACTTGGCGTTTGCCAAAATCACTCATTATTTTAAAAAAGAAATAAATCTTGCTGATGGCATTCATTCTAGTGCGCAAATTAATCAGGCAATAATTGCACAAAATTGCACGATTGGAAAAGATGTTGTGATTGGGCGTAATACTACCGTCAGTTCAAATGTAGTTATCGAGAATAACGTTACTATTGGTGATAATACCTATATACATCCTAGTGTTACAATTTTGCAAGGGTGTTCAATAGGAGATAACGTGGTGATTTCATCAGGTGTTGTCATTGGCTCCGAAGGGTTTGGTAATGCTAAAGATGCTAAAAATCAATGGCATGCTATTGCACACTTAGGCAATGTGGTGGTAGGTAGTAATGTCACCATTGGTGCCAATACTACAATTGATAGAGGTACTTTAGAAGATACTCAAATACACAACGGTGTACGACTAGATAATTTAATACAAATTGCACACAATGTGATTATCGGCCAAGATACTGCAATCGCCGCAAGCACGGCAATTGCCGGTAGTGCGATACTCGGAAGGCGTTGTATGATTGGTGGAATGGTAGGTATCGTTGGTCATATTAATATTTGTGATGATGTGATTGTCAATGCAAAAAGCACTATAGATAAAGACATTAAAACCCCTGGAATGTATACTGGTATCATGCCACTCATGAGTCACAAGCAGTGGCAGAATGTTTCTTTGTGGCTATTAAAACTTGATAAAATTACCAAGTATTTAAATATTAAACTCAAAAATTTAAAGGATTAATTATCATGGAAATGAACATACAAGACGTTAAGAATTACTTACCGCATCGTTATCCTTTTTTACTGATTGATCGCGTTTTAGAAATTGAGATTGGTAAATCAATTGTTGCAATTAAAAACGTGACTTATAATGAACCGCAATTTACTGGCCACTTCCCTTCACAGCCAATCATGCCAGGCGTGATGATTGTCGAGGCTTTAGCCCAAGCCACAGGTATTTTGGCATTTAAGTCTGAAGTAGGTAAGCCGATTGACGGGCAAATCTATATGTTAGTTGGTATTGATAAAGTACGATTTAAACGCATGGTTGAGCCAGGTGACCAATTACGTTTAGAAGTTGAGGTAATGGTAGTTAAACGCGGTATTTGGAAATTTAAATGCAAGGCTTCAGTGGATGGGCAGATAGTTACTACAGCAGAGCTTATGTGCACACAAAAAGCAGCTTAAATTAGCTAAAAAATCCCTAAGGAGAGTGTCATGGCAATAGATCCAAGTGCAATAGTACATAAAAGTGCAAAAATTCATAAAAATGCAGAAATATGTGCTTATGCAATTATTGGTGAAAATGTAGAGATTGGGTCGGGCACTATTGTTGAATCACATGTGGTAATACAAGGTCCGACCAAAATTGGTAAAAACAATCACATTTATTCATTTGCTTCTATTGGTGGTGACCCGCAAGATATCACCTATGAAGAAGGTCAAGAATCTAATCTAGTTATTGGTGACGATAACCTAATTCGTGAATTCTGCACCATTAATCGTGGCACAGAAAAAGAGAAATCACTCACTCGAGTTGGTTCTAATAATATGCTGATGGCTTATGTGCATATCGCTCATGATTGTCAAGTAGGGAATCATGTTATTATGTCTAATAACGCCTCTCTTGCAGGTCATGTTAAAGTGCATGATTGGGCAATTTTAGGAGGATTTACGCTAGTAAAACAATTCTGTATGATTGGCTTACACACCTATGTCGGTATGGGTTGTCAGGTAAATAAAGATATTCCAGCTTACATGGTGGCTTCTGGCACCCAAACTCGAGTTAGAAGTATTAATGCTGAAGGTATGAAACGTAGAGGGTTTTCATCAAGTGCAGTAGCCTCGATCAAACGTGCCTTTAAAGTGGTGTATCGAGATACTCAAGGCCGGTTATTGGACCACGCCCTACAAGATCTTGAAAGTTCAGAAGCTGATAGCCCGGAAGTGATGCAATTTGTAAAATGCATTCGAAGCTCAAAAGTGGGTATTATGCGTGGTCCGATTGAGGAATAAAATCGATTTAACACTTTATGGATAAGTCTTTTTTAAAGTCGAGCAGTATTGTTACTGTGATGACTTTTTTGTCTCGCATATTAGGCCTTGTTCGTGATTATTTTATTGCCCGATATTTTGGCGCTAATGGGCTAACAGACGCTTTTTTAGTTGCCTTTAGAATTCCTAATTTCCTCAGACGTCTTTTTGGTGAGGGTGCTTTTTCCCAGGCTTTCGTACCCATTCTAGCTGAAGTTAAAGCCAACCATGACGAGGAAGAAGTTCAAAATGTTATTAACCATATTGGTACCAAATTCCTAACGATTTTAATTATCATTACTGTGATCACAGTAATCGTTGCGCCTTTGGTTGTTTTTATGTTTGCTTGGGGTTTTTATTTTGATACTGATTCCACAAAGTTTGACTTGGCATCTAGCATGCTTAGAATCACCTTCCCTTATTTGTTGTTAATTTCATTAACGGCTTTTGCAGGCAGTATTCTCAATACTTATGATAAATTCGCTGTTCCGGCTTTCACGCCAGTTTTGCTTAATGTTTCCATGATTTTAAGTGCAGTGTACTTGTCTCAATACCTTGAAACACCGATTATGGCCTTAGCTTGGGGTGTGCTAATAGGCGGCATCTTACAATTATTATTTCAGATTCCATTTTTAATTAAGATTAAAAAATTACCGCGCTTAGCGCGTGGCGACCACCCCAGTATAAAAACCTTAAAAAAACGCATGCTACCTGCTCTTTTTGGCGTCTCAGTATCACAAATTAATCTACTGATTGACACTATGATTGCCACCGTTTTGGTTAGTGGCAGCGTGACTTGGTTGTACTATTCTGACCGCTTATTAGAATTGCCTTTAGCACTCATTGGTATTGCCCTTGCTACAGTAGCTCTAGCCAAACTCAGTAAACACTTTTCTAACAACGATGATAAAAAATTCACTCGTACGATTAATTACGCCCTAAAAATTGGCTTATTATTGGGCGCACCTGCTTGTGCAGGGTTGGTGCTTTTAGCCGAGCCATTAATTATCACCTTGTTTCAATATGATGCTTTTGATGCTTTTGCGGCTCACATGTCAGCATTGAGTCTAATTGCTTATGGCTCAGGGTTGTTGGCCTTTATTATGATCAAAATTTTAGCCCCTGTGTTTCTCTCTCGTGGTGATACCAAAACGCCGGTTAAGGTCGGTGTGATTGCTATGTTGTCAAATGTATTCTTAAACGTGATTTTTGCTTATTATTTTGCTCATGTAGGCTTGGCCATTGCTACCTCGATTTCTGCTGTGATTAACGCATCCTTGCTCTACTATTATTTAAACAAACAATCTATTTATCAATTTTCTAACGATTTAATCAAACTCTTTTTAAAAGTGTTATTAGCAAGCTTTATAATGGTCGTTTTTATTTTAAATTTTTCTAACGACATTAATTTTTACTTAGAAAATGGCGTTTGGCAACGCATCACTTCTGTTGCAATCACGATTATTGCTTCAGCAGTTTTATACTTTGCTTGTCTGCGCTTATTAGGCATCAGGATGAAACAACTATGAATACCGTACAATGTGTTAAATTAAACCAAGAACTCGAAGCCCTAGATAGAGCGCCCTACCCTGGTGAGCTAGGCAAAAGAATTTTAGCTGGCGTCTCTAAACAAGGCTGGCAACTATGGTTAGACCATCAAACCATGTTGATTAATGAAAACAACCTTAACATGCTTGATGAAAAAGCACAAAGCTACCTTAAAGAACAAATGGAAAAATTCTTCTTTTCTGAGCAAGGTGCAGATGACATTCAAGGCTACACTCCAAGTAACTAAGTATGGCCAATCTGTTTATTATTGCCGCCCCTTCTGGTTGCGGAAAAACCTCTTTAGTTAAAGCGCTGATTGAAAAAGTAGACAACTTATGTGTTTCAGTATCCCACACAACGCGCGATGCACGCCCAGGTGAAGAGCACGGTAAAAACTATTTTTTTGTTTCTAAAGAAGTTTTTAATGAGATTAGCAATAACGATGGTTTTATTGAATCTGCCCAAGTCTTTGATAATTATTATGGCAGCGCCAAACAAACCGTTAAAGATCTGCTTGAACAAGGTTATGATGTCATCTTAGAAATCGATTGGCAAGGCGCACAACAAGTCAAAAAAAGCTTTACTGATGCAATCGGCATCTTTATCTTGCCACCTTCAATCTCAGCTTTGGCAGAGCGTCTTACTGGTCGAGGTCAAGACGATCAAAGTATTATCGATCGAAGAATGCAAGATGCTGTTAGTGAAATGCAACATTTTGATGAATTTGATTATTTGGTTATTAACGATGATTTCAATATCGCTCTAAACGATTTAACCCACATTATTTAAACGCCTCAGCCTGTCTCAGCAAACACAGCAGCATCAAGACTTGCTTAAACAGTTGATATAACAAGTAAATTGCGTATAATATAACTCCTTACTAATATTAACCATTAGTTATAAAATAATCTTATGAGTCAAAAATTTGCCTTACCTGCTGTTAGAACCTCAAGTTCATTAGAGGTTCAAAAATACCCTCCAATTCTTACCGCGGAAGAAGAGCATGCTTTAGCAATCGAACTTTACGAAAATCACGACCTTAGCGCTGCAAGGAAATTAGTCTTGTCACACATGCGTTTTGTGGCTTTTATTGCCCATGGTTACAAAGGCTACGGGCTCGAGCAAGCTGACTTAATACAAGAAGGTACTATTGGTTTAATGAAAGCCGTGAAACGCTTTAATCCACATAAAAACGTAAAACTAGCCTCTTTTGCAGTTTATTGGATTCGTGCTGAAATCCACGAATTTATCTTTAAAAATTGGAAAATTGTTAAAGTAGCTACCACTAAGGCGCAGCGAAAATTGTTTTTCAAACTTAGGAAGGCCAAATCACACATCTATAATTCGTTAAACGAATCACAAGCTGATGAAATTGCGAATGATTTAGGTGTGCGCCGTAAAGACGTCTTAGAGATGGAATCACGCCTACAGTTTAACGATGTAACCTTCGATATCTCTGATGATGAAGACCACTCTGCGCCTGAGCATTATTTAACCGATAATAATACGCAAACACCTGAGCAATTATTACTCAGTGATGACACCCATAAAAATCAACAACAACAGCTTTACCAAGCTCTTTCTTTACTCGATGCAAGAAGTTTAGATATTTTACAATCTAGGTACTTGAAAGAAGAGAAAACGACCCTACATACTTTAGCAGACAAGTATGGTGTTTCTGCTGAGCGGGTTCGTCAACTTGAAAACAAAGCAATGCAAAAACTTAAAG
>JYMV01023045.1_pt1 | contig 10321 bp, 10 predicted proteins | sample 338911 | NCBI WGS metagenome assembly JYMV01 (sample SAMN03354496, study PRJNA234377) | hydrothermal vent metagenome | biome: Deep sea; feature: Hydrothermal plumes at the Eastern Lau Spreading Center, Western Pacific Ocean; material: Seawater | place: Tonga | collected 2009 | depth 2000 m m
CGGACAGGCCACACTCAAGGTCATCAATTCAGACGGAAAGGTAGTTTTTGATGGACCGGTCAACACCAAGGAGCAAAAGTCCCAAGTGCCGACTGAGGCGATGAAATGGTTAGAGAAAGTGAACATCAAGGTCGAGGAAGTGAACATCAAGGTAAAGCCGCCCGCTGTCAACTAAACCAACCCGCTCCACCACTTGAACGCAGCAGGGTTGTGGTTCGGGGGCAACAGTTAATCGGTTGCCTTTTTGAGGTCTGGCTGGTTTTCTTTGGCCGCACCATGAAACCCTTTACATTAACAACCATCGGAACTGTCGCCGCAGTGCTGGCCTTCTCGACTGGCTGCTCCCAGAGCAAAATAGACGCGCTTAACACTGATTTGGACAACGCCTACACCAACCTCTTCGAGGTTGAGATAGAATTGGACAAGGCCAAAAAGGAGCTAAACGAAGTGGAGATGGAAAGGAACCTCGCCCAAGGCCAAGCCGAAAGTGCTATGGCCGCCCTGAGCCAAGCGAAGCAGGAACTTGCCCAACAAAAGCAGCGTGTAGGCCAATTGCAGAGAGTGCACAGCCTGAAAGTGGCCGAATACGAGAAATTTGTGGCTACGGTCGCGCAGGAACTTGCCGCCAAGGACAAAAAAATCAGCGAACTGAGCGCACCAGTGAAGTGAGGTTCAGGCCGAATGGACGACCGGCAATGAAACACCTCCTACTCACAACAATCGCAGCCGTGGTTATGTTGCTGTTCGGCGGGGTTAATGAGGTTAATGGGGATCCTTTGACGTACAGGGTCGCGGGAGGAAAGGTCTCCATTGTTAGTTGTGACAAAAATGCCTCTGGAGAGTTGTACATTCCTTCCACCTATGAGGGGAAACCGGTCACCAGCATTGGGTATTGGGCCTTCGGTGACTGCAGTAGACTAACGAGCGTGACGATCCCCGAGAGCGTCACAAGCATTGGGGAAAATGCCTTCGAGAGCTGCATTAGTCTGGAAAGTGTTACGATCCCCGACAGCGTCACCAGCATTGGGCGTAAGGCCTTCAGTTCCTGCAGTAGGCTGACCAGCGTTAGAATCCCCGACAGCGTCACCAGCATTGAGGGGTGGACATTCGATTACTGTGGTAATCTAACAAGCGTGATGATTGGCGACAGCGTCACCAGCATTGGGAAGAAGGCCTTCGCTCACTGCAGTAGGCTGACCAGCGTTAGAATCCCCGACAGCGTCACCAGCATTGGGGATTTGGCCTTCTATGACTGCACTGAGTTGACGAGCGTAACGATCCCCGACAGCGTCACCAGCATTGGGAGCATACTGTGGTCTGACGAGTGTGATTATTGGCGACAGCGTCACCAGCATTGGATCGAATGCCTTCGTTTACTGCAGTAGTCTGGAGAGCATTACTTTTAGAGGTAATGCGCCTACACGACATACATTCTCCGGAGTATCAGACTTTGCCAAAATATTTATTAACCCGGGTGCAACCGGCTTTGGTGAAACCTTTGGAGGATTACCTGTTATAATTCTTAAAAAACTAAGGATTAACTCCTTCAACAACCACGCCGCTCCCTTCAATCTCAGCTTCGTCGAAAATCGAAAAAGTAATTCAGATTCAACCTACATAATCGAAGCCTCACATGACTTAAAGAAATGGGGCGAGATTGGCGAAGTCCAAGGCACCGGAAGTTCAGTTAAGTTCACTGATTGGCGTGAAGGGCTTTTCCAGAAGCAATACTATCGGGTGAAGTTGGCGGAGTAATCAAGACATGAAACACCTCCTACTCACAACAATCGCAGCTGTGGTGCTGGTGGGGTGTGCAAAACCACCACCGCCAGACATCTCAATTCACCAAGCTGCTAAAGATGGAAATATCGAAGCCGTCAAACAGCACTTAGCCGCTGGCACGGATGTGAATGCGAAGGATAAGAACGGAAGGACTCCTTTGTGTGAGGCGGCTCGTTGGGTTCGCAGCAAGGAAATCCCCGAACTACTCATTGCCAACGGTGCGGATGTGAATGCGAAGAATGAAGAAGGTGAGACTCCTTTGAGTTATGCGGCTTTGCATGGTTTCATGGAAATTGCTGAACTACTCATCGCCGCAGGTGCGGATGTAAATGCGAAGACTAAGAGTGGCATGACACCGCTAGATTGGGCCATCCTTTTAAAGAAAACAGCAACCGCCGACCTCATCCGCAAACACGGAGGCAAGACGGGTGAAGAATTGAAAGCTGAAGGGAAATAGCCAACCCACCTCGGCGGCAAAAGTTAAAACGCCTTGAAAACTGCGCTCAACGGGATGACGGTCGGCTCGCTATGAATACGCTAATTTCAAATGAGTGTTGTCGGGCGGTTGAGAAGTTTTGCCTACGGGCGTTACTGATCTCCATTGGTATCCTGTTACTTTGGCTATTCGGAATTGTTATTGCTGGGGATGAGATGGCCCTTATCCACGGTGCGATGTTTGGGATCGAGGAGGTCAGGATGGAACAGTTCACCTATGACGCGAAGATGCTGAATTACCTCCTCATGGGTGCGTTCAAGTTGGCTGCGTTTCTATTGTTTGGTATCCCGTGGTTGATACTTCGGTTTTCGAGTGCTTTTCGAGTGAAGAGTTAACCAACCCACTCCACCACTTGAACGCCAAAATGAAACACCTTCTACTCACAACAATCGCAGCCGTGGTGCTGGTGGGATGGAAAGCAAAGACTGTTCGCCCTAGGTAATCAGCTTTCTTAGGCTAAAATATCTTTCACGACGCGTCCGTGCACGTCGGTCAGGCGGAAATCTCTGCCCGCATGGCGATAGGTCAGCTTTTCGTGGTCCAATCCCAGCAAGTGCAGAATGGTGGCATGCCAATCGTGGATGTGCATTTTGCCTTGTACGGCTTCGTAGCCGTGTTCGTCGGTGGCTCCGTAGCTGAATCCGCCCTTTACGCCGCCACCGGCCATCCAAGTGGTGTATCCCTTGTTGTTGTGGTCGCGGCCGTCACCTCCCTGGGCGTGCGGTGTCCTTCCGAATTCGCCGGCCCAGATGACGAGGGTGTCCTTCAACAGGTCGCGGTGCTTGAGATCCTTCAAGAGGCCAGCAATGGGTTTGTCGATTTGGGCGCATTGGGTTTCCATGCCTTCCCGCAGGTTTCTATGGTGATCCCATGATCCGTTGGTCAATTCCACGAAGCGCACCCCGGATTCCACCATCCGGCGGGCATGCAGGCATTGTTTACCGAACGCGTCGGTGGCGTCCTCACCGATGCCGTAGAGCTTTTTGGTCTCCTCTGATTCCTGCGACTGGTCCAGCAGTTTGGGCATCGTGGATTGCATCCTGAAAGCGAGCTCGAAGGACTGGATCACTCCTTCCACCTGGGGTTGGTGCCCGTCCCGACGAAGCTTGTTCCGGTTCAACTGCTGCACCAAGTCGAGCTGGACGCGCTGCGAAGTCGGATCCAGCAGCGGATTCTTTACGTTGGGGAACCCTGCGTCCTCGCCGGAGCCTCCACGCCGGCTGCGAGCGGATCCGCCGACCTTGGTTCCTTGGTAAATGGCAGGCAGGAAGGAGCTGCCGAAGTTGATCGGGCTCGAGGTGTCGCCCATCACGATGAACCCGGGCAGGTCGGAGTTCTTGGTGCCGAGCCCGTAAAGCGTCCAGGCCCCCATGGACGGACGCACGAACTGAAAGCTTCCGGTGTGGGTCTGCATGGTGGCTTGGCTGTGGTTGGGCTGGTCACATTGCATGCCGCGCAACAAGCAGAGATCATCCGCATGTTTGCCCAAGTGGGGAAACAGGCTGGAGATCCATAGCCCACTGGCGCCCTGCTTGGCGAACTTCCAGGGAGACCCCAGCAGGGGCGGGCCATATTTGCCCTGCTTGCCGTTGTCGGCGTTTAGCCGGGGCTTGTAATCAAAGGTGTCGACGTGGGATGGCGCTCCCCGCATCGAGAGGAAGATGACGTGCTTGGCCCGCGGCTTGAAATGGGGTTGCTTGGCGGCTAGGGGATTTTGCTTGGACTCCGCCCAGGCCTGCTCGGTGGCGAGGGCCGCAAACGCGATCGAGCCAAAGCTGCCGGCTATGGTGCGAAGGGCTTCGCGACGATGAATAAGCTGTTTCATGATGATTCCAGAAATTGTTAGTTCAGTAGTCGGAACTCGGCGCTGGCCATCAAGCCCTGGCAGAACATGGCGAGCGATTGTTCTTCCGCAGTCATGGTGGGAATGGTTGGAGTTCGCTGCGGGCCTCTCATGCTCCGTCGCCTGCCACCCGCTCCGTCCATCCGCCCGGGCCGTTGGAATTGACCTTGCCCGGGGCGCTGTCCTTGCCCTGGTCGCTGGAATTGTCCCTGTCCGGGGCGTTGCCTTTGGCCGGGTCCGCGCTGAAAACGACCTCGGGATCGTCTGAATTGTCTCTCCTCTTCCACCTTTTGAACCACCGGCTTGAATCGACTGAAAAAGCCTTTTGCGACCGCGAGGTCGGTAGCGTCCGCTGGGCGGCTGTAGATCCGAAGAAAGGCCTGCTTGATGCGTGATTCTTGATCGGGGAAACGCTTGACCAGGTCCTTTGCCATCTCAGCTGCCTCGGTCAGGACCCATTTGCTGTTCATCAGGTAAAGCGCTTGCGATGGGACGTTAGTCGATTCGCGTTTCGGCTTGGAGACGCTTGGGTCCGCGAAGTCAAAGAGCCCCAAGGCCTCGGGCAGGTCGTCCCGCAAAATGGGCAGGTAGACTGATCGATAGCGCACCTCGGTCGTCATTCTGTCCTGGTTGAATGAAAGGCCGACTCGATTGTCCCCGAATGCGGAAACCTGCGATCCGTATGGGCGCTTGAGGTCCAGCCCGCCGCCGGCGATGAGGATGGCATCGCGCAGGGCCTCGGCGTCCAAGGGGCGTGGGTTGGCGCGCCACAACAGCTTGTTGTCGGGATCGACCCGGTAATTGGCTAGATTCATCCTGGAGCTGCGTTGGTAGGTGTTGGATAGCACGATGGACCGGATCAGTTTCTTGACTGACCAATTTTCGGCCATGAACCGGACGGCAAGGTGATCGAGTAGCCTGGGGTGCGTCGGCTTTTGTCCGGTGAGCCCCCAGTTGTTCGGCGAGGTCACCAGTCCCTCACCGAAGAGGTGCAACCAGATGCGGTTGACCATCACTCTCGCAGTCAGGGGGTTGTTCCTTGCAGTCAACCAGTTGGCCAGTTCACGCCGGCCACTTTCTCCCTGTCCAATGGTGGCCGGACCGCCCCCGGGCAGAACCTGCAGAAAACCACGAGGCACTTTTTGCGCCGGCTTCTCAACGTCGCCCCGGACCAGCGCGTTGGCGTCAATGGGTTCGCGTGTTTCCAGTACGCCCATGGCCATCGTCGCCGGTATGCCGTTCTCATCCAGTTCCGCGAGGGTGGCTTCGATGTCGGCAATGCGGCGGCGGATGCCAGCCAATTGCTGCTGCGAGGTCTTTTCGTCGTTGCGCGCTTTTCGCCGGGTCTGGATGAGTTCACGGTGCTGATCCTTCAGACGCTGGATGTCGGCCGGGCTGAGTCGGTTCTTCTCCTGCATCGGGTCCGCCAGGGGAAGCTCGATCAGGTTGGCGGCCCGACGGTTTTGGGAGGCCCGGACTGTTCCGTAGTTGGTTTTTGTGCTGAGAAAGATTCCCGCCAGGGCGTAGTAATCGGTTGTCGGTATCGGGTCGTACTTGTGGTCGTGGCAGCGGGCGCACGAGACCGTCAATCCCAGCACAGCCTGGCTCATGGTATCGATTTGCTCGTCCACCAGGTCCATTTGGAATTGACGGGGATTTTGTTCGTTGAGTCCCTTGGTTCCCATGGCCAGAAAGCCCGTGGCGATGAGATGCTCCTGCCAATCGGCATCCGACTTGATGTGCAGCATATCCCCGGCGATCTGTTCCCGAATGAATTCGTCGTAGGGCTTGTCCGCGTTGAAGGCATCGAATACGTAGTCGCGGTAGCGCCAGGCATGCGGGTAGGTGACGTTGACATCCTTGCCGGTTGATTCCGCGTAGCGGGCGACGTCCAGCCAGTGCCGCCCCCAACGTTCGCCGAACTGCGGGCGCTTGAGCAACTCATCCACCTTGGCGGTGATCGCCGCCTTCGCATTGCGCCGCCAAGCCGCCGTGAAGGTTGCCAGCTCTTCCGGTGTGGGAGGCAGGCCGACCAGGTCGAAAGAAAGTCGTCGCAGCAGGGTGGGAGCATCCGCAGGGCCGACCGGGGTGAGGGAGGCGGAGGCCAGCTTGGCCGAGACCAGCGAATCGATTGTGGCTCCCGGGGTGGGGGCTGGGCTTTGAAACGCCCAATGCTTCCGGCCCGCCTCCAGGTCCACCTTGGATTCCACCACGGCCTTTTGCCGCTGCCGCGGGTCAGGGGCTCCCATTTGGAGCCAGGCTTGGAATGATTGGATTACCTGCGCCGGCATTTGCTTCTTCGGCGGCATTTCCAAATCGTCCCAGTTGATTGCCTCCCAGAACAGTGATTTCGTGTAGGGGTCGCCGGCCAGGACATTGCCGTTGTCGCCTCCCTGCAGCATGCCCTCCTTCGTGTCCAGCAAAAGGCCGCCTTTCGTCTTGCCGGTCTCTTCGGAGTGACATTCGTAGCAATACTTTACCAATGCCGGCCGGATATGGGTTTCAAAATACGCCAATTTCTCCTGGGCAAACAAACTGGAGGAAGCCAGGGAAAGCATGAGAAATATGCCGAGGTTTTTCATGGTTTTTATCTTCATAAAATATACCCTTTCTGTTTCAGTTTTTCTACTTCACACCAACCCTTGTCAGCGATTGTGACATAAACGTCGCCCAAGCGCTAAAAATTACAGAAAGTTTTTTCGACGGTTAAGTTTTTTGACTGAACCTCTTATGGCTCAGCCATCAGTTAATAGACTAAAAAAGCAAATAACGTTTATAAGTTGTAACCGATCATTAGATTTACAGTCTTGTGCAATGTTATGAGGGACTTTAGGGGGATTAGAATCTTCACGGAAATCAATATGTTATGAAACACCTCCTACTCACAACAATCGCAGCCGTGGTGTTGGTGGGGTGTGGTGAGTCGCAGCAGTCGGCTACGCCAGCAGAAACGAAGCCAGTTGAACCTGTTGCTGAAGCGGCAAAACCAAAACCGCCGACAGCCAAAGCACCAGACATCTTAATTGCCGATGCTGCCTTTGACGGAAACATCAAAGCCGTAAAACAACACTTGGCTGCTGGTACGGATGTGGATGCGAAGGATAAGTACAGAAGGACTCCTTTGCTTCGTGCGGCTTGGGGAGGCCACAAGGAAATCGTCGAACTGCTAATCGCCGAAGGTGCGGATGTGAATGCGAAGGATGTGTTTTTTGGAATGACTTCTTTGCATCGTGCGGCTATGGAAGGCCACAAGGAAATCGCTGAACTGCTTATCGACAACAGTGCTGATGTGAATGCGACGACCAACAGAGGCACAACGGCCATCTTTGGGAACCACTCCGAAATCGCCGACCTCCTCCGCAAGCACGGCGGCAAGACCAAGAAGGAACTGGAAGCCGCTGGCAAATGAAACACCTCCTAATCACAACAATTGCAGCCGTGGTGCTGGTGGGGTGTGGGAATCCAGAAGCAGACCGTGCGCTACTTGATGCTGCTAATGACGGAAACATCAAAGCTGTTAAACAGCACTTGGCTGCTGGTGCGGATGTGAATGCGAAGAGTAAGTTTGGAAGGACTCCTTTGCATCATGCGGCTTATTTTGGCCACAAGGAAGTCGCCGAACTGCTAATCGCCGAAGGTGCGGATGTGAATGCGAAGGATGATGATGGCGCAACACCGCTAGATTTGGCCGCAAGGGAGTCACCGCGCAACTCCCCCGAAGTCAAAGCCGCCAAAAAAGAAATCGCAGACCTCCTTCGCAAACACGGCGGCAAGACGGGGCTTGAAAACACCGCTAAATACACAAATTATCCACTTAATTACCTATAACTAGAAAATCACTATAAAAAAAACAACCATCAGGACTGTTGGGTTCATCGGTGTCCTTGTTCTTGCTGCCACAACTGGCCAATCGCAGGAGTTCATTCCTGATCCCGATAAGACGATCAACGATTACATCTCGCTGGGAGAGTTCAACGAGGCGGGGAACGCCGAAGATTGGAAGGGATCCGGCTCCACCGATCTAAGTGTTGAAAATGGAGTGCTCAAAGTTAAAACAACTGGAGGCGGCCCATGGTATTCCATCAGGGGCATCCAGAACGCCCCTGTGGATTTTTATCTGGTGGAAATGCGGTTCCGCGTTCTAGAGCGCGGCGCAGGTGACTGGGATTTATACTGGGGCGATGAAGCGGCACCCAGTTTTGAAGCTGACCGACGATATAGACACTCTCCATGGCCGGATGATGAGGAGTTCACTGTCGTTCAATACGACCTGGAAGGCATTCTCAACGGTGCATTGATCCATCTTCGTCTCGACCCGACAGGCGTCGCCGGAACAGTTTTGGAAGTGGATTATGTGCGTTTCGGCAGAATATCGGATGACAGTGATGAGGACGGCCTTCCGGACACAGTGGAAACCGACACCGGCGAATTTATCGATGCTCGTGACACAGGCACGGACCCGGATGAAGCCGACACCGACGGGGATGGCTTTAATGACGGCGTCGAAGTTTCTGTCGGGACAGACCCGACCAACAGCACTGAATTCCCGGTCGAGGGGATAAAGAACTACACTTTGAGCAAAGTGATTTATGTTGTGGAAACGGCCATTGAGGACAATGAGCCAAACATACAGATTGGCAGCCCGACTTCATTTTCAATCAAACCTTCGTTGCCAAAGGGGCTTGCCATTGACTCAGAGACGGGGATCATTTCAGGAACCCCAACGGAGGCCCGCGAGGCCGCAGATTACACGGTAACTGCCAAGTTTGAGAGTGGTGCTTCAGCCGACTTTGTCCTGAATATTGAGGTCAGCAATCCCTACATCCAATATACGGTAGCCAAGCAGACTCTCCTCCTGGGGAAAACGCTGCCCGATTACGAGTTGGCGCCCAAAGCCTTTGGTGTTGAGCCGACATCCTATTCCATCGCTCCAGAATTATCAGAGGGTCTCGATTTTGATGAACAGATTGGTGATATTTTCAAAGCACCCACCGTTGCAAGCAAGCCAGTGGAGTACACCATCACCGCCTCCTACGATGGTTACCCTGACTCAATCACAACACTCATCTTGTCTGTGCTGGGGAATCCAACCGTGACCATCGATCCTGAAACGGAAATCGAGCCCTACTTTTCATTGGGGGAATTTGATGATGAGGGGGATATCACCAAATGGACAAAGAAAGGAAAAGTAGCGGATTTGATGGTCGAGGAGGGATCCTTGTTATTTGAAACAAATGAGGGAGGGGGGGGGAAGTACATCTATACGAAATTCGAAGCTGAGGGAGCCTGCCAAATTATAGAAATGAGGGTCAAGGTGGAGATTGGGGCACGATGGCGATTCTACTGGGCTGAAGATGCACCAGCCAGAACGGGCTTCGGCGGGGTTGGTCGGCCTTTTCACTACTCTGAGTATGAGGATGACGGGGAGTTTCACGTCTACCGCATTGATTTTTCCGACGCGACCGAGGGGAAACTGATTGGTTTTCGTTGGCATGGCAGTGCGTCCGCCGCCGGCGCAAGTTATGAGGTGGACTACATCCGGTTGTTGGACAGCTTTGCTCCAGCACCGACGCTTGCCATTGAGCGCTCAGGAGACGATGTGATCATAAACTGGGAAGGTGCCTATACGTTGCAAACGGCCTCTGATATCGGCGGACCCTGGAGTGATTCGGATCAAACCAGCCCGGCCATCTTTACCCCGGCCGATGATTTGGCCGCGTTCTTCAGGGCACGGATTAATTGAACCGGGGTATCACCTTTCGATAACACAGGGCCCCATGGCTCTCGCTTGGCCAAGCGCTTGGTTTTGCAGCAATAGTTAAAACGCCTTGAAAACTGGGTTCATCGGGATGACGGTCGGCTCACCATGAAATCACAACTGATCGCAATCGTCGCAGCCGTGGTGCTGGTTGTGGGGTGTGCCACAACGGTGGAAACCGAGCCAGCCACTTACATGGATGTGAAAGGGGAAGAAAAGGTCGGTAACGACAAGGTTAATACGGTGAGCAAGAAAGATTCATCCACGTCCAATTCTAACTCCGTCGCCGTATCCAGTTCTAACTCCGTCGTCGTAAGTAGTAGTATCAGTTATGTGGACAAGGATAAAAAGAGAGGCGAATTATATTACAAAAACACAAACGGACAGGCCACACTCAAGGTCATCAATTCAGACGGAAAGGTAGTTTTTGATGGACCGGTCA
>JYMV01023355.1_pt1 | contig 10320 bp, 5 predicted proteins | sample 338911 | NCBI WGS metagenome assembly JYMV01 (sample SAMN03354496, study PRJNA234377) | hydrothermal vent metagenome | biome: Deep sea; feature: Hydrothermal plumes at the Eastern Lau Spreading Center, Western Pacific Ocean; material: Seawater | place: Tonga | collected 2009 | depth 2000 m m
CGGGACCATGGAATTCTTTCCAATGTGGGGGCCTGGTTCACAAAGTGAGGCTATACCGGAAGGAACTGCGAACGATGAAGAAGACTTTAATTGGAAAGCCAAAATCATTACGAAGGCAGGGAATCACTATGATGAAACGGCTACTTTTGGTGTGCATGAATCTGCAAGCGATACTTGGGACCGATTTGATTACCATGAACCACCGGTTATCGGTAATTACATTTCAATGGCTTTTGACAATGATTACTGGGCTGAAAATGGTGGTCGCTACAGTCAGGATATTCGTTCCGAAGGTCGTACCCAAACATGGAATTTGGCTGCACGATCAAATATAAAAGGGATCGTTAGTCTTAGTCTTGAAGATGTTCATGCCATACCGTCCCATCAGGATGTCCGATTAGTAGATCCAGTCCTTGGGATTGTATATAATCTCCGCTCTGAAAAAGCGGTTACCTTTACTTCTCAAGGGACTGAAAACCCATATTATTTTAAATTAATTGTTGGTGCGACGGATGATATCCAATCGCAGCTGGATGATATGGGAATGGTGCCCAACGCCTTTGAACTTTTCCAGAATACGCCTAATCCATTCAACCCTGTAACCAATATCCGTGTATCGCTGGTGGAAGATGCCCGCATTACCTTAAAGGTCTATAACCTGTTAGGTAAAGAGGTAAATACCCTGGCATTCAACCAATCTTTAAGTAAGGGCAACCACCGCTTCATTTGGGCGGGCAAGGATGATAATGGCTATCAATTGCCTTCTGGTGTCTATCTATACCGGATCGAGATCAATTCGCATGTTGGCAGGCAATTATATCAAAGCACGAAAAAAATGGTCTTAATGAAATGATGAAACAATTATTACATATTTCTCTATTTACAATCCTTCTTTTAGCAACAGCATTCGGCCAAAAGGAATTTGGAAAAATCACCCTTCCTTTGGGACGGGTTCAAGTTCAAAAAGGGGGTAATGGTGATTTTAAAAAAGCCATGCCGCGAATGCCAATCCACGAAAAGGATGTGATAAAAACTTTGGCTAAATCCCGCTGTGAAATCACACTGGTGGGTGGCGGTAAAGTCCGTATTGGAGAAAATGCGGAACTGGAAATCACCGAAGCCAATGTAAAACCCATGGAGAAAAATTTTGGAGCCACGCTGAAAAAAGGTAATATATGGGTGGCTGCCAAAGCTGCTTTTGGTGAAAAGAAAAGTGTGGCTGTTCGTACGCCCACTGCCGTAGCTGCAATTCGTGGGACAAAATACCGGGCCAAGGCTGGAGATGATGAAAGTTCCAAAGTGGATGTGAATGCAGCCAAGAATGTAACCGAGGCACGCAAACAACAGATGAGGCAGGGTTTTCAGCCTCCGGGTGCCGCTCCTAAATTTAAAATAGGACCGGTTACAGAAATCCAGGCCCCTACTCAAGTCGCCGGGCCATATGAAGTTTCACTGGAAGACTGGGTTAGTTTGGTGGAAGGGATGCAGATCAATGTCCGTAAAGACGGCAAGTATAGCATGTTCAAATTTGATCAAGATGTCGATGCTGGTCTCGATTTCGTCAAATGGAATAAAGAGCAGGACGCCAAAGACGGGAATTAATCTTTTTAAAGAATATTGATGTCTGATTTATTAAAACGCCTTGGTATTGGCGCTGGTATTGGTATTGTTGTTGCGCTATTGATTGGTTGGGGTACTTATGAAATATATTTTCTGAAATCGGTATTAGATGGCTATGAATTTCTTTCCTATGATGGACGCATGCGTTCCAGGACGGAGGATGTAGAGCAAATGTCCATCGATGACGTGGTCATCATTGATATTGACAACAATTCTGTTGCACCTCCAGAAGAAGGCGGCCTCGGGAATTATTACGACTGGCCCCATGCATATCATGGCCAATTGATTAATACAGTTACATCCGGTAATCCTTCAGCGCTCTTATTTGATATTATTTTTGACCAGGAAAATACATTTAACTTTGAACTGGTAAATGCCCAATCCTTGGCCGAAGTGACTGGTCAATTTTTATCCAGCAATGATCCCCAACTTATTTTAGAAGCGACATATAATTCTCAAAAAACTTACCATGCCCTTGTTTTTGAGCAGGAAGATACCCTGATGTTTCTCAATAAAATGGATGCAGAGCCAGAAGGATATTATTATGAGGATCACATCATTCGTGGTATTCCAACAGACATCGCAAAGCGACTACCAACCGCCGATAGATTAGGGAATACATATGTTAATCTGCTTTCTGCATCGGTAGGTACGGGAGCGGCTAACTTTCCTCAGGATGAAGACGGGATAATCCGCAGGTCACCGACTGCCGTTTATTTTGAAGGTGCAGATCATGTGTATCCCAGCCTGGTCATGTCGGCTGCTATTGATATTCTGGGGATTAAAAAAGACGGCGGGTTTAATTATGATTTTGACAATAGAGTTTTACAACTAATTGATACAACGGATACAGTAGTGCGGGAAATTCCCATTGATGAAGCCGGTCGCATGTATGTGAATTATTACGGGCCCTTTCAGACCTTTTATTATTTACCCTACATGTATTGTTTTGACCCAGAAATGCTGCCTCCGGAGTACTGGAATGGTAAAGTGGCCTTAGTTGGAGCTTCATTGCCGGGCTTAATGGATCTTCGAAATACACCGGTTCAGGAAACCTTTGCAGGTGTCGAAATCCACGCCAATGTGATGAACAGTATTTTAAAAAATGAATTTGTCCGGATAAAAGATCAATCGGAGACCTTTTATATCATTTTGGTCATTTGTGTGGTTTTAGGTGTACTGGTCAGTCTTCCGGAAAAACCACTTTATACCCTTCCTGTTCCCCTGGTTGGTGTCGTGGGATGGATCGTGTTTGCCAACATGCAATTTTTTAATACCTTAGTCATGTGGGAGGTGGTTCGACCTGCACTGTCCATGGTTGGAACCTATGCTGGCATATTCCTTTACAATTTTCTGGTAGTGGAAAAAGATAAACGTTTTTTGAAAGATACATTTAGTACATATATATCCCCTGAACTGATTGACCAGATGTTTGATGCGAAGGAAGAACCTCAGTTAGGCGGAACTGAAGGGTATCATACTGCATTTTTTACAGACATTCAGAGTTTCTCCGCCTTTTCAGAAAAATTATCTGCTTCGGATCTAGTAGAAGTGCTGAATGAATATCTAACTGAAATGACCGATATTCTTCTTGATAATAAAGGAACATTGGACAAATATATCGGTGATGCAATTGTGGCCTTTTATGGCGCACCTGCACCCGTTGATGATCATGAATACTGGGCCTGCCTTACAGCCGTGAAAATGCAGGAACGGCTGGCAAAACTGAGAAAAAAATGGCAGGATGATGGCGACCGATGGCCCGAAATCGTTCACAACATGCAAAACCGAATTGGTATTAACACAGGCCAAATGGTGACCGGGAATATGGGTTCGAACATGCGCATGAACTATACCATGATGGGCGATACGGTAAACCTGGCCGCTCGCTTGGAGGCATCCGCCAAGCAGTATGGAGTGTATATACAAGTAGCAGATGAATCTTACAAAGTATGCAAGGATAAATTCATCTGGCGCGATTTAGATTATGTTATTGTCATGGGGAAAACGGAACCAGCTCAGGTTTTCGAACTAATTGATGTGGCGGGGAATATGCCGCCAGGCTATGATAAAATCCTTCCGGCTTACCATGAAGCACTGGCTCTCTATCGTAATCAGGAATGGGACAAAGCGATTGAGGCGTTCAAGGCTTCGGAAAAACTAGAAGACATGTTCCCAGGGAGAAAAACCAATCCAAGCCGTATTTATATTCCACGCTGTGAACATTATCGCGATAATTCTCCTGGTGATGACTGGGATGGTTCCTGGGCTCTTACAAAAAAATAATCCCATTTTTTATTGATGAATTTGCCATTTTATTCGGCTGATGACGTTCAATCATCTGTTTCCATGACAGATGCAATTGAAGCCATGAAAGAGGCCTTTACGGCCTTAAGCAGTGGTACAGCCATTGTCCCAACCCGTCTTAGTCTTGATATGCCGGATCAACATGCCCTCCACCTGTCCATGCCTGCTTATATCGCGGGCGGGAAATACATTACTGTTAAACTTGTGAACGTCCATTATGATAATCCACAAATGGGTTTGCCATTGGTTAATGGTATTATCGTAGTTATGGATGCGGAACGCGGCGAACCGATCGCTTTAGTAGAAGGAAAATCGGTGACTGCTTTACGAACTGGTGCAGGTTCTGGTTTGGCCACCGAACTGCTTTCCAGGAAAGAATCAAAAAAGGCAATCATCTTTGGCGCGGGAGAGCAAGCAAAAACTCAGATCGAAGCTATTTCTTGTGTTCGGGAATTAGAATCAATCAAAGTAATCGACCCTTTGGAGGAAAAAATATTGGCCTTTTGTAAAGGATTAGACCCATTGGTTCAACCTGGGAGCTTACAAGATCTAGAAAATGCTGATATTATTTGCACGGTGACCACACAAGAAAAACCATTATTTGATTACAAACAGATCAAAGCCGGTGTCCATATTAATGCCATAGGATCCCATAAACCAGATACAAGGGAACTACCCACTGCACTGATTCAAAATTCCAAAGTATATATTGATCATCTACCGGCGAGCAAAGTTGAGGCAGGTAATATTCTTATCCCCATTTCGGAAGGGGTTTATAATTGGAATAAGATAGCTGGAGAACTGGGACAGTTAGTGGATGAAAAGATTGATGGTAGATCAACAAAATCAGATATTACTGTTTTTAATTCGATTGGTAATGCAGTGCAGGATTTAGTTATAGCTGCGATGGTGCATGAAAATTTTTTAAATAAATGATTAATCCTGTTTTAAGTTTCCGAAAAAGTTAACAATTTCGGGTATGGATATTGTTACATCGGCCGCCCTTTTGATTAAGGGCGGCCGTTTTTTTTTAACTTCTAATAAATATTTGCTTTAATGGTGTTGGGTCGAATGAATTTTGGTTTGACCCAAATTTTAGTTTCATGTTTTATTTGTTCTAGCCCTGGTTTTCATTTTATAATTAATAGAAGGCGATTAGAAATTATTTAGCCATGAAAAAAAAGAAACCAGCCGTTTTGTTATTAGAGGATGGTCGATCATTTAAAGGGATCGCATTTGGCCATATGGGTGAAACGACTGGTGAAGTGTGTTTCAATACTGGTATGTCCGGCTACCAGGAAATATTAACTGATCCTTCCTATTGTCAGCAGATTGTTACAATGACAGCACCCCATATCGGGAATTATGGTGTTAACCCGGAAGACATCGAATCGAATCGAATCCAGGTTGCCGGTTTTGTAGTAAAAGAAGCAACAGAAATTCCCTCTAATTGGCGTTCAACAGCTGCCATTGGAAGTTATCTTGATGAACAAAATATTGTAGGCATTCAACAAGTGGACACCCGGGCGATCACCCGGCATATCCGTGATAGGGGTGCGATGAATGGGATTATTTCTTCTGTGGATCTGGATTTGGACAGTTTAAAAGCAAAACTTTCAAAAGTGCCATCCATGGATGGCCTAGATTTGGCAAAAGTTGTCACAACCAAAAAGAAATTTACATGGTCAAAAAATGGTAGGTCAAATAAATATGAAGTGGCAGCAGTTGACTACGGGATTAAGTATAATATTCTACGCCTTTTAGAAAGCCATGGTTGTGATATTACTGTTTTCCCTGCCAGTGCTTCGGCTAAAGATATTTTAAAAATAAATCCCGATGGTGTTTTTTTAAGCAATGGCCCTGGTGATCCAGCAGCCGTGACCTATGGAATAGCAACGGTTAAACAGTTATTAGGAGAAGTACCCATATTTGGTATTTGTTTGGGACATCAAATACTGGCATTAGCGCTTGGGGCCAAAACATTTAAACTCAAGTTTGGACATCGAGGAATCAATCATCCTGTAAGAAATAATGATACAAATGTAGTGGAAATCACTAGTCAGAACCATGGTTTTGCGGTCGATCTTGATTCACTTCCTAAAACCGTCATTTCCACCCATGTAAATTTGAATGACAATACATCAGAAGGGATTCGGTGTGAGGATTTTCCTGCTTTCTCGGTACAGTACCATCCTGAATCCAGTCCCGGTCCCCATGATAGTCGATACCTGTTTCAACAATTTATTGATTTGATGGGAAAATAATTTTACATGCCAAAAAGAACTGATATTGAATCGATATTAATTATTGGCGCTGGTCCCATCGTAATTGGCCAAGCTTGCGAATTTGATTATTCCGGCACACAGGCCACGCGTGCTCTAAAAGAAGAAGGTTATCGTGTTATCCTGGTGAATTCCAATCCGGCCACGATCATGACCGATCCGAATTTAGCCGATGCAACCTATATCGAGCCCATCACACCGGAATATGTAGAAGCAATTATCCAAAAAGAAAAACCCGATGCCATTCTACCTACAGTTGGTGGGCAGACGGCTTTAAACCTGGCAATGGATTTACATCGGCAGGGGATTATTAAAAAATATCATGTTCAACTCATCGGTGCCCAAGTGGATGCTATTGAAAAAGCAGAAGACCGGGAACGCTTTAAAGAAGCTATGGATGACGCTGGTATTGAAACGGCCCAGGGCGGTTTTATCCATTCTTGGCAGGAAGCAGAAGCATTCCTTGAAGAAATAAAATTTCCAATTATCATTCGACCTTCATTTACTTTGGGTGGGACAGGCGGATCGGTTGCCTATAACTTTGAAGAATTTCAGGAATTAGTTGAAAACGGCTTGAATGCCAGTCCCATCACAGAAGTATTGATTGAAGAATCTCTTTTGGGCTGGAAAGAATTTGAGCTGGAAGTCATCCGGGACAAAGCAGATAACGCCATAATCATTTGTTCAATTGAAAATATTGATCCCATGGGTATTCATACGGGCGATTCTATCACGGTTGCTCCAGCCATGACGTTAACGGATAAAGAATACCAGCATATGAGAAATGACGCAATTCAGTGTCTGAGAACTATTGGTGTAGAAACAGGGGGTTCTAACGTTCAATTTGCGGTTGATCCAGAAACGGGCCGCCGCATTATTATTGAAATGAATCCCCGGGTAAGTCGTTCATCTGCTTTGGCGAGTAAAGCCACGGGTTTTCCCATCGCTAAGGTAGCAGCAAAACTAGCGGTAGGTTATACCCTGGATGAATTGCCCAATGATATTACCGGTAAGACTTTAGCGGCTTTTGAACCAACCATCGATTATATTGTAACAAAGGTTCCGCGCTTTGATTTTGAAAAATTTCCTTCTGCTTCCGGTCATTTGGGTGTGCAAATGCAAAGTGTGGGAGAAGTAATGTCTATTGGAAGAACATTCCGGGAATCTCTGCAAAAAGCCTTTCGTTCCCTGGAAGTTGGTTTGGATGGACTGGAACCAAAACCACCGGCAAAAGGCGACCCGGATTTGCACAGAGCACGATCATTGGACATGTCCACTTTGCGGTATGCTACAGCTTTTCGGCTATTGAAAGTACGCCAGGCATTTTTGGAAGGTCAGTCCGTTAAAGATATATTCAATTTAACGAAGATTGACCCATGGTTTTTGCAACAGATAAAAAAACTGGTCGATTTAAAGGGTCAAGAAACACAAAGTATTCCATCTCTACGCACATTAAAACATAATGGGTTTTCTGATCGACAGATTGGTCGCATGACCGGAAAAACGGAAATTGAAATCCGGGCCCGGAGAAAGAAAGAATCGGTTTATCCAGCTTACAAAGTAGTGGATACTTGCGCTGCAGAATTTGTTGCACAGACTCCTTACTGTTACTCTACCTATGATGAAGAGAACGAGATCCATCCTTTAGAAGGTAAAAAAGTAATCATACTGGGTGGTGGGCCCAATCGAATCGGTCAGGGGATTGAGTTTGATTATTGCTGTGTTCAGGCAGTATTTGGATTGCAGGACCAAGGCTATAAAACTATAATGGTAAATTGTAATCCGGAAACAGTTAGCACGGATTTTGATCTGGTGGACCGTCTGTATTTCGAGCCGGTTACATTTGAAGATGTATTGAATATTGTGGAATTTGAAAAGCCTGACGGTGTGTTGGTTCAATTTGGTGGACAAACTCCTTTAAAAATTGCCAATGCCTTGGCAGACGCAGGTGCACCTATTATTGGAACCTCTCCTCGAAGTATCGACCTGGCTGAGGATCGGGAAAAATTTGGAAAGATACTTGACAAACTCAATATAGTTTGTCCTCAGTACGGAACAGGCCGGACACTGGATGAAGTAGTGGCTGTAGCAGAACGGATCGGCTTTCCAGTGCTGGCCCGACCCAGCTATGTTTTGGGCGGCCGTGCAATGGAAATTGTTTATTCCAAAGAACAGCTCATCGATTATATTGCTCGCTCGGCCGATGTGACTGAGGGCCATCCCATCTTAATTGATGAATTTTTAGAGGATGCCTTTGAATTTGATGTAGACGCATTATGTGATGGTGAAACAGTGCATATCGGTGCGGTTATGCAGCATATTGAAGAAGCAGGTATTCACTCAGGAGATTCTGCCTGCGTTTTGCCACCTTATCGAATTACCACCGAAGCAATGGATGAAATTATTCGAATCACTGAAGCACTGGCAATTGAACTGAAAGTTATCGGTCTTATCAATCTTCAATTCGCTTACAAAGATGGAGAGGTGTATGTCCTGGAAGTGAATCCCCGAGCCAGCAGAACTATTCCCTTTGTCAGTAAAGCCACCGATACGCCCTTGGCCCGGATTGCATCCCAATTAGCGATCGGATTGAAACTTTCCCATTTTGATCTGAAACAATGGGACAATAAGCATCACATTGCTGTGAAGGAAGCAGTTCTTCCATTTAATAAATTTCCGGAGGAATCTATTTTTTTAAGCCCGGAAATGAAATCTACGGGAGAAGTCATGGGAATTTCGAGTACCTTTGGACAATCGTTTCGCAGGGCATCCATTAGTGCGGGCAATAAATTTTCTGATTCAGGAACAGTATTTATTTCCGTAAATAATTCAGATAAACTGGATGTGATTCCCATAGCCAGAGACCTTTATGAAATTGGATTTGATATATTGGCAACGTCTGGGACAGCCCAGGAATTAAGTCGGAATGGCATTCCGGTGGATTCCATTTTTAAAGTAGGAGAAGGCCGCCCAAACATCGTCGATGGAATAAAAAATGATAACATAAATTTGGTGATCAATACACCGATGGGTGAACGATCACGGTACGATGAAGAAGCTATTGGAAGAGCGTGTATTCAAAAAGGAATTGTAGCGATAACCACTCTTTCTGGCGCAGAAGCCGCAGTAAGAGCAATACGGTTAGCCGGGCAAAAGATTAGCGTTCAAACCATTCAGGAATATCACCAATAAAAAAGCCCTCTTGCGAGGGCTTTTTACATTCGATTTTATCCGACCCATATACCGATACAAAAAAGCAATCCGGTCACCAGGTGCATATTAATGGTACCGGCATTGGCGGGCAGCAAAAGTCGATCATTATAATATTCATATAATGTCTGAATGGCTTTGAAACCAAAATAGGCTGCGGGTAAAGCGATCAATGATAACATAGGAAAAGTCCCATTGATAGCCATCACCACAATACTTACAAAAGCGCCAGCAACTAATAATACATAGCCCAGCCGTGCTTTTTCTGGACCAAACACCACAATAAGTGTATCCTTACCAGTGGCTTTATCACCATCATGATCAGGAAATTCATTCATGTAAACAATGGCGGCTACGAGTAACCCAATGGGTATTCCAGCTAATAAAGCTTCCGGTAAAATCTTGCCGGTCTGTACTAAGGCACTACCTGCTACCATGAGAGGGCCAAAATTCAATCCAATCAATAGTTCACCCAATCCTTTACGGGATGCAAAGCGGAAAGGTGGCGCGGTATAGAAAAATCCAGATACGAATCCAATCAAACCAAGCCATAATATATTCATACCCGCTTTTTGGATTAAAGGAACACCAACCATAGCACTCAATGCAAATGCAACCAGTGAAACGGTAAGCATGCCTTTGGCAGAGATTAATCCCATTTGGATACTGCGACTACCACCTGAATAAGGAACCATATAATTATAATTGGCCTCATCCGTACCGCTGGTATGATCAAAATAATCGTTGGCCGTATTCGTCCCAATATGGAGTAGGGATCCGCCTAGAATCGTTAATCCAAGCCATCCCCAGCTGACATCATAGCCCAAAAAGTTTACCACCGCTGCGCCAACCAGTAAGGGGACAAATGTAGCTGTTAAAAATGGTAGGCGCATAATCACCA
>JYMV01032034.1_pt1 | contig 10319 bp, 7 predicted proteins | sample 338911 | NCBI WGS metagenome assembly JYMV01 (sample SAMN03354496, study PRJNA234377) | hydrothermal vent metagenome | biome: Deep sea; feature: Hydrothermal plumes at the Eastern Lau Spreading Center, Western Pacific Ocean; material: Seawater | place: Tonga | collected 2009 | depth 2000 m m
GCGTCTGAACTCTCTGAAAAAGCAGGCAGGCTCCATGTTTTTAGGCGCTCTGCTTCTTCTCTTGCTTGCCGCTCGGTCGCCTTTCTCAATACGATGGATAAGTTCGGCCCGGAGAAGTTCTACTGTATAGTCCCGGTTAGCGTTAGCACACGTCATAGCCTCAAGATAGCAGTCTGGTGGGATGCGGTCTCGGGAGAAATGCGTCTAAGACGTTACCGTTGTTAAGAAATCGTAACGATTCTTTTGCTTCATCGTGGCAGAGAGAACCAGAATCGGATTCGATCACCGTCCAGCCGCTCCACACCGACCTTACCTTTGTGAGCGCCTACTAAACCTTTGACAATGGAAAGGCCCAAACCGGCGCCGCCCGTCTCACGCTGACGAGACTCATCTCCGCGAAAGAACCGCTCAAAAACGCGCTCCACTTGCTCGGCAGAGAGTTGGCTTCCACCGTTTTCGATAGAAAAAACGACCTCTTCCTGGTGACTCTCCAGGCAAATGGCCACGGTGCTCCCTTCCGGCGCATATCGCAATGAGTTCTCCAGTAGATTATCGACAATCTGCCTGACGGCTCCCGGATCGCATTGAAGAACAACCTCGGATGGACTGGTCAAGCGGATGGCGAGCTTTCTCTGCTCCAGTCTTTCCCCCACCAGTTCCACGGCGTCGTTGACCAATCTCACCAGATCGCTATCCTGAATGGAGAACGCCAGCTGATCTGAGTCCAGGCGGCTGAGAGTGAGGAGGCGCTCGGCCAGGTGGACCAAACGGGACACCTCCTGCTCACAGACCTCCAGCACCTCTCGATAGTCTTGAGCGGAACGCTCCTTTCTCAAGCAGACTTCAAGGGCCAGTCGAAGATTGGTCAGGGGGGCGCGGATTTCGTGAGAGGTGTCGGAGACGAAGTGTTTCTGAGCCTCCAACACATAGTCTAAGCGCTTCAGAACGGAGTTGACACTGTTGTACAGAACCTTCAGCTCCCGGTCGCTCGGCATGGTGCGAAGCGAAAGAGCTTTCTGAGCGGCCGGGTCCAGACCCTCAAGCTCGGTGGCAAGACTCGTGAGAGGCTCCGTGAGTCGAACGGAGAGTCGACGAGCTGCAAGCAAGAGAAGAAGCAGAGCGCCTAAAAACATGGAGCCTGCCTGCTTTTTCAGAGAGTTCAGACGCTCCAGAAGCGGCTCTCTGGACAGCCCGAACACCTCCAGATAGTCGCCCCCGCGATGGCTGAGTCTAGCTACCAGAAGCCTGTAGGACGAGCCTTGCATACTTACCGTGACAAAGGACCCCTCACTTGACGGGTTGGGGAGTTGATCTCGAAGAGCAAGAATCTCTTGCTCTTTCAAGTCGCCGGTCTTCGCCACCACCTTGCCCTGGGGATTGAGAATCCAGGCCAACTCGTGCAGCCCCGAGTCTAAAGAGAGAAGGAGCGGGGAGCTCGATTCGTGGATGTGTGGTTCTTCGTCCGGACTATCGAACGCTGAGGCCAGCTCCGCCCTGGCCACACTTCTGAGAGCGTCGTCAAGGGTTTGCGACATGGAAGCCTTGACCTGATGATAGAAGACCAGAATAGGGAAAATAAGAAAGATCGCTCCGAAAAAGAAAAAAGCGTAGGTGAGTCGACCTCGGAAAGACATACCTTCAGTTTCCGTCAGGATGTGCTTCCAGGCGATATCCCGCGCCTCTGATCGTCTTGATCATAGACGAGTCATCACCAAGCTTTTTCCGCAGATATCCCACATTGACATCTACCACGTTGGAGTTCGGCTCCGACTGAGTCTCCCAAACCGATTCCCACAAAAGAGTCCGGGAGACGACCTGACCAACTCGCTGCATAAGAACTTCCAGAATGGAATATTCGCGGGGAGTGATGTCGAGAACTTCGCCCCGACATTTAACTTCTCTTCGGCTATGATCGAGGGTCAGAGGGCCCACCACCAGTTCCTGCTCGAAGAGTTCGCCCGTTCGACGCCGCAGAAGCGCCCTCAAGCGAGCTAGAAGCTCTTCAAAAGCGAACGGCTTGACCAAATAGTCGTCGGCCCCGGCATCCAACCCGGCGACGCGGTCTCGCACAGCATCTCTTCCAGTGAGAAGAAGTACCGGACAGCTCATACCCCGCTCTCGCCAACGCCGGCAGAGCGTTAAACCGTCGGCACCGGGCAACATCACATCGAGTATGACGAGATCGTAACGATTCACGAAGACCATTTCATCTGCTTCGGTCGCTGTCTCTGCCGTATCTACGGAGTAGCCTTCTTCGGTCAAACCTCTCTTGAGAAAGGTGCTGGTGGGGCGCTCGTCTTCAACTATCAGTATCTTCATGATCTTGGACCTGGATTGTAGAGTATTTTGGGTGGCCCGAGAAAGGCCTTCGCTCGAGCACCAACCATCGTCCGTCATAAATCTTCTCCCACTTGCTGAACAACTCATCTGAGTAGTCGCTCCGACGTAACACTAAAATAATCGGCTTCTCCCCCTGGGCGGCGAGGAACTCCTGGAGGTTCGAATAGAGAAAGCCGTCGACGGCTCCCGCTTCTTCAAACTGAGTCTCCCGTGGATAGGAAACCTGAACCAATCGGCGGTCCAGATAGTAGGGCAAGCCGTGCAGATGATCGGCGTACTCCGCAATCACAGTTTCGGAGTCGGCTCGGGCCAGAATGGCAGTCGCCAAACGACGGGCACTGTACGCTCCATCAGTGAGATTGAGCCCGAACGAGAGAACGATCAAGAAAGCACCGAAGGCAACACCGGAGGCCTCCAGGGCGTCTTCCACTCTGGCCTTCTTGAGCAATAAAGCCGCCAAGATCGCCCCGCCAAGACAGACTAGAGAACTGATGAGAATCACGCCCGCGGCGGACTTCAATTCCGGCGTGGCACCTGATATGGAAAACCCTAAGACTGCCAAACCGACAATTCCCAGGACGCCCACGGTAGACACCGCTGTCCTTCTAGCAAAAACTTGGTCACCCCAATGGCTCGCTACCAGAAGGGCTAAAGCCGGAAACAAGGGCAGGATATAGGTTGGTAGCTTGGAGCCCGAGAGCGAGAAAAGCAGAAACGAAGGGACCAACCAGGACAAAAGAAATCGGTCCAGCGTGCTTGAGCGTTTCACGGCAAGCCGAAGACTCGCGGGCAAAGCCGGCGACCAGGGAAGAAACCCTATCAAAACCACAGGCAGAAAAAACCAGACGGGCCCCGCTCTCCCGTGAACCGTCGTGGCCAATCGCTCCACCGTTTGATATCCAGCGAAATATTCCAACAAACCGGAGTACTCGCTGCACACGAGCAAATACCAGGGAAGCGCCACAACGCTGAAGAGTAAGACGCCCTTAACCGGCGACCAGCGGCGCCAGGGCAATCTCTGGCTGGTGAGATGAAAGCTCAGAAGCGCCAGAAAAACGATAGCCGGACCAACCGGCCCCTTGACTAGCGTGGAAAAACCGAGTGAGATCCAGAACAAAGCCGAAGCTTTTCTGTCTTCCGCCTGGATGAGTCGATAGGCAGCCAACATACAAGCCGTTACAGACAGTGTTAAGAACATATCGGTGAGAACGGTTCTCGAGAGCAGCCAGAACTCAAGATTGCAGGCTAGAACGAGGACCAAAAACACGCGCTGCTCCCCTTGGGGAAGAAAAAAGGACGTGAGCGCCACCGTCGCTATGGCAGCCAGCACAACGGGCAATCTACCGGCCCCCTCCGTAGCGCCCAGGCATTTTAACGAGAGACCCACTAACCAGAACGTCGCAGGCGGTTTGTGAAAGTGATTTATGAAATTGAGCTTCGGAGTAACGAGATTGCCGCTCTCTTCCATTTCCCAGGCAATCTCAAAGAATCTGGCTTCATTATCCTCCAGAAGACCGTAGCTACCGAGGTTTCCGAAGAACAGCAACCCCAAGAATAGGCCAAGAAAAAGATATGCAAAACGACAAGAACGTCCCATTCACGCCAGCATACAGACCAGCCTGTGAAGTGAGAGTGAAACCAATGTGAAAGAGATTTCATACTGCGTTCACGGAGACTTCAGATAGACTCTGTCACGATTGGGTTGTTATGAAAAAGAAACTCAAAACTGCGGGACTGCTCATAGTCGGCATTCTGCTGGTCGTGCAACTCATACCTGTCGCCCGTACCAATCCACCGGAGACCTCTCCGCTTCAGATGCCTGCCGAGGTCGAGCCCATACTTCAAAAAGCTTGTTACGATTGTCACTCCAACAAGACAAAGTGGCCGTGGTACAGCGGAATAGCCCCCCTTTCATGGTGGATTGTTGATCATGTGAATGAGGGAAGACGAGAGCTCAATTTTTCTGAGTGGAACGCCATCCCGCACGAGAAGCGAGCCAAAAAGTTCGAAGAGATCGCCGAAGAGGTTCAAGAAGGCGAGATGCCTCTGAGTTCCTACACTCCCGCCCATCCCGAGGCCGTTCTGACCCCTCAGGAAGTAGCCACCCTGGTCAATTGGGCCAAGGCTCAGGAGCGCTCCTTGAGAGCCGACGGCAAGATTTCGGAACCTCCGGAGCACCACGACGAGTGAGTGAAAGCTCTTTCATAAAGCTCTAATTCCGGCTTCACAAGGGCGCTGCTAGTCTGCCCGAGTGTACAGCTATCCCCGAAGGAAACATATGACTCGCCTACTGATGTTGGCGTGCCTATTCACTCTTCTCTCCCCCGGTCTCTGCCGGGCGGAAGAAGCTCCCTGGACCCCCGACTCCGTTGTTCTTTGGGTCGGCCGGGAGCATCCAAGAGTCACGGCCGCCGAGTATAAAAAAGAAGGAGCAGAGGGCTACCTCAAAGGTGCCGGCAAACAGCCCAACCCTCAGCTCAAGCTTTCTCTGTCCCGTGGAACGACTCAGGAAGACGCCAACTCTCTCACCCAGAGGTTTGAGATCGCAGGACAACCCACCCTCCGCAAAAGGATCGCCGCCAGTCTCTACGATCAGGCCGATCAAGAGACTGTTCTGGTCTCTCGCAAAGTGGTGCTGGAAGCACTCACTGCCTATTACCAGGTCTGGATGGCAAGAAGAGCACTGGAGATCTCCGCCGTCAATCATCACCTTGCCCTCCAACTCGAAGAGATCGCGAAGCGCCGATTCTCCACCGGACAGATCAGTCAGGATGAATGGCGCCAAGCCAGGTTGCTCTGCACCAGCGCTCTGGCATCGCTTCAACAACAGGGGGCGCAAGCTCTGGCCGCCGAGGAACACTTCAGAGCACTGGTCGCCTACCCTGAAGACAAGACCCTGAGCTTGCCCGGAGGAACCACTCCACCGACACTGGAGCAGGCCACCCTTCCCTTGAAAGAAGAGGTTGCAGCGCGTATCGATCATCTTCCGGAGATCGAGATAGCCGAAGCCAAAGCTCATCAAGCAAAGCTCGAAGCGGACCTGGCAGGTAGAGCGGGAGCGCCCGATCTCTACCTCTACGCCTACCGTGCGAACTACTACCAGGTCTCCCAACAAGGGGTGCAGTTCGGCGTCTCGTTTCCTCTCTTCGACTGGGGTGAACTGGGGGCCGAGCACAGCCAGAAAAAGATGATGGCCAAGTCTCTCAAAGCGGAGGCCGAAGCCTCCCGAAGAACCTTGAAGGCCGAACTCTTGAAGGCGCTGGAGCTTTGCAAAGGGCAGATGAACTACGTGAGCCTGCTGGAACAGCAGTTCCAAGATCGGGAAGTCCTGGCTCACCATAGTCTAATGGCCTACGACCTTGGCCTGGTCACTCTCCTGGAAGCTGTCAACACTCAGAAGAATTATCAAACCTCGCTTCTCGAACTCGCCCAAGAGGCGGTCGCTCTGGAAACTCAGCGCGTTAATCTTCACCTTACCATTAAGGAGACACTGTGATGAAAATACAGAGCACAGTCCTTTCAGTCTTGAGTCTACTCATTCTGGCTACCGGATGCAGCAAAACGCCGGAACCGACCCCCACGCCTCAAGCAACCGCCTCCGAAGCAGCCGGTATCGGCGTTATCAAGCTTACCCCGGAGCAGTTCCAAAACGGAAACATTCAAACAGCAGATGCCAAACGACAGAAGATCGCCCAGAGCTTTCAAGCTTTGGGAGAATTCCGCAGCAAGAACCGTGCCAAGAGCATGGTGGAGGCTCCCGTGGGGGGGCGCGTGGTGGCGCTTTTAGTGGACGAAGGAGCCTCGGTGCAATTGGGGCAACCGGTGGCCCGAATTGAAAGCCCCGAGCTGAGTCGCCTTTTGGCCGAGCATCATCATGCTCAACGCAAGCTCGAACTCCTTGAGTCGAACGCCGGACAAAAGATTCTCTTGGCAGAACAAGGCCCTGACACTCAAGCCCCCCTCAATCAGGCTCGAACCAGGCTCCAGAAAGCTCGTGCCCAGACTCAGGCTGAGGAGGCACGCTTGAAAGAGGCTTCCCTGAGAAAAGAACGCCTGGAGAAACTGATCGAGGTTGGGATCCCGTCGCAGGAGCAGGTGGACATGGCTCGGGCCGACTATCTGCAGGCTCTGGCCGCTCTCCAGGCCGCCCAGGCCGAGGAAAAGTTGGCTCAAGACGCTTTTCAGAAAGAGAGCCTCTTGGACAAGAGAGATGCACGGAGCGCGGTGATGAAACGTGAACTCTCCGCCGAACTTCACCTGGCCCGTGAGGAGCTGCGCCATCAGTCGGAACTGCTCAAGGTGCTGGGCAAAGACTCGGAGGAAGAGAGCCCCGTCATCACCTTGACAGCACCCGCCTCAGGCTCTGTAACCTCTATCTCCACCAATGTTGGCGAGTTCGTGGACACCGGTCAGCCGCTTCTTGAAGTGGTCCAATCGGGCGATGTCTACCCCGTGATATGGATACCGGGCTCTCGGGTCCCCGAAGTTGCGGTGGGCTCCGAAGTGGAAATCTTTTTCTCAACCGACTCTCCCGGATACCCGGCCAAGATCACCTGGCTTGCTCCCGAACTCGACCCGGAGACCCGGACCCTTGCCGCAAGACTCGAGTTTGCCGACAAGAACCTCTCCGCCCGAGCCGGTATTTTCATTAAGGCCAATGTCCAAACCCGCAAACACTCAAGCCTTATGGTTCCGCTTTCAGCGGTCACGGAGGTGGAGGGCAAGCAGTGTGTCTACATTGCTGGCGGAGAGCGGACCTTTCACCGACGGGAAGTGAAAACGGGGGTCAAGTCCACCGATGCGATAGAGATTCTCCAGGGTATTGAGGCTGGAGAGAAGTGCGCGACGGAAGGCGTCTTTCTCCTGAAGAGCTATGATCTCGGAACGGAGGGCGAGTAGTTGAGTGGACTTCTAGCATTCTGTCTGCGCCATCGCCCCCTCATCCTTTTCATGTCGCTCTTGTGGCTGATAGGCGGACTGGCCTCGTTACGCTATCTTCCCATAGATGCTGTACCGGACGTGACCAACGTTCAGGTTCAGATCAATACCAACGCCCCGGGACTCTCTCCCCTTGAGGTGGAGCAACTGATCACCTTCCCTTTGGAACAAGCCATGAGCGGCTTGCCCAAACTTGAGAAGGTTTGGTCACTCTCAAAGTACGGCCTCTCTCAGGTGACGGTCGTTTTCGAGGACTCCACCGACATCTACTTCGCCCGTCAACTTGTCTTTGAGCGAATTCAGCAAGCTCGCTCTCAGATTCCGGAGGGACTTGGAGAGCCGGAAATGGGCCCAATCTCCACCGGACTGGGTGAAGTCTATCAGTACGAAGTCCGAGGAGATCGCTCTCCCATGGAATTGAGGACCATTGAGGACTGGATCGTAAAGCGCCAGATGCGAAAAGTGGAGGGCGTGACCGAAGTCAACAGTTTTGGAGGGTTTGAGAAGCAGTTTCAGGTTCTCATGAACCCCGAAAAGCTTGCCGCATTCAATCTCACCCCCAGAGACGTAGCCCGGGCTATCTCTTCTAACAATCGTAACAGCGGTAACGGCTATATCGAACACCTGAGCGAGCAGTACGTTCTCCGAGGAATCGGTCAGATCAAGAACATCAAAGAACTGGAAGACATCTCTATCGCCGATATGGAAGGCAAGAATGTTTTCCTTCGGGATGTAGCCGACGTCGTGGAGGGCCCCGCTCTGCGCCAGGGGGCCGTCACCCGCGATGGACGTGGTGAAGCGGTCATCGGTATCGTCATGATGCTGGTGGGAGAAAACAGTCGGGTCGTCTGCCAGAATATCGAAGAGAAGAAAAACGAGATCAACAAGTCTCTTCCCAAGGGCGTCTATCTGGAGACTTTCTACAATCGGATGGATCTGGTGGAACGAACGGTCAACACCGTCAAGTCTAATCTCTTGGAAGGCGCAATTCTTGTTATCGTCGTCTTGCTACTTTTTTTGGGCAATCTGCGAGCGGCGCTCCTGGTGGCTATGACCATCCCCATGTCCATGCTCTTTGCCGTTGTGGGGATGGTTGGCTTTGGAGTCTCGGGTAACCTTATGAGCCTCGGGGCCATCGACTTCGGCATCATCGTGGACGGCGCGGTGGTGTTGGTGGAGAACACTATGAAGCGTCTGGAAGACTGTCAGGACCGAAAACAAGTCTTGCCCATCGTTCTTTCATCCGCAAAGGAAGTGGTAAGGCCAATTGTCTTCGGGGTCCTCATCATCGGTGTGGTCTACGTCCCTCTTCTGGGACTCCAAGGGATGGAAGGAAAGACTTTTCAACCCATGGCTTTCACCGTTGTTGCCGCCTTGCTCGGCTCTCTAATCCTCTCCCTCACCTTCGTACCTGTGCTGGCCAGTATGGTTTTGAGACCGGCCGGAGAATCCGGCTCCCATGAACCGGCTTTTGTAGAAAAGCTTCGAAAAGTCTACCGCCCCGCTCTTCGCTGGTGTTTGGATCACACAGTTCCGCTGGCGGGTGTTTCCGTGGCCTTGTTCGCTCTCAGTCTCCTCATTCTCAGCCGCCTAGGCTCGGTCTTCTTGCCCCGACTGGACGAGGGGGCCCTAGCGATTCAACTCTCTCGCCTGCCTTCGGTGTCTCTCACCCGCTCTTTAGAGATGGCTCAACAGGTGGAGCAGGCCCTGCTGGAGTTCCCCGAAGTGGAGACTGTGGTGAGTAAGACCGGTCGACCGGATATCGCCACCGACCCCATGGGGGTGGAACTCACCGACATGGTGATTACCCTTAAGCCCCCGGCAGAGTGGAAACACAGTTCGAGAGAGAGTCTGGTTGAGGATATGGAAGCTCGGCTTCAACAGATCCCGGGAGTTGGCCTGAGTTTCTCTCAACCGATCGAACTTCGGGTCTCCGAACTGATTTCCGGAGTTCGTTCCGACGTGGCCATGAAGATCTTCGGCGACGATCTGGAGGTGCTCAAGGAGACCGCCGACAAGGTGGCGCGAAAGCTTTCCAAAGTTCCCGGCGCGGCCGACGTGAGGGTTGAACCGGTAGCCGGCCTCCCCTATATCAATCTTGAAATCGACCGTGATGCGGCTTTCCGTCTCGGACTGACGGTAGAAGATATCCTCCAGATCATGGAGCACTCCTACGGCGGACAGCGAGTTGGCCTCCTCTATCAAGGCGACCGTCGATTTCCTATCGTCACCCTGATGAAAGGTGCCTCAACCGCTGATATCAGCACCTTGGGAGAGGTGAGAGTGCCTCTCCCCAACGGTAAGACCGTCCCTCTCAGAGAGGTCACCAGAGAAGTTCGGGAGGCCGGTGTGGCCCAGGTGAGCCGGGAGAACGGTCAGCGACGGATCGTGGTGGAAGCTAACGTGCGAGGTCGAGACCTGGTGGGATTCGTGGAGGATGCGAAAAAGGCCACTGAATCTCTCTTACCTCCCGGCTACTTTCCCGAGTGGGGCGGGCAGTTTGAGAACTTCGAAAGAGCACGCACCCGCCTCTTACTTCTGGTACCGCTCTCTCTTGCTATGATCTTCTTCCTCCTCTTCTCCAGCGTGGAATCGGTAGGAGTAGCGGGTCTCATCTTCTTTAACGTACCTTTCGCCATCACAGGCGGGGTGTTCGCACTGGCCCTTCGTGACCTCCCGTTCTCCATCTCAGCCGGAGTCGGCTTCATTGCCCTCTTCGGAGTGGCGGTCTTGAACGGATTAGTCATGGCCAGTCAGATTCGCCAGTATCGAACCGACGGTCAGAGCAATCGTGACGCAGTGGAGAACGGGGCCATCGACCGTCTGCGGCCGGTCCTGATGACGGCAACTGTGGCAAGCCTCGGTTTCTTACCTATGGCTCTGGCAAGCGGTGCGGGCGCCGAAGTTCAGAAACCTCTGGCCACGGTGGTCATAGGGGGGCTCTTGACCTCAACAACCATGACACTCTTCGTCCTACCTACTCTCTTCCAGTGGGTCGAAATGGGAGGTAAGCTCATCAAAAGAGATTGAACATCTTGTAA
>JYMV01012154.1_pt1 | contig 10318 bp, 9 predicted proteins | sample 338911 | NCBI WGS metagenome assembly JYMV01 (sample SAMN03354496, study PRJNA234377) | hydrothermal vent metagenome | biome: Deep sea; feature: Hydrothermal plumes at the Eastern Lau Spreading Center, Western Pacific Ocean; material: Seawater | place: Tonga | collected 2009 | depth 2000 m m
ATCAAGAGGAACGTGTCGTATGAAGCAAAGGGCTCCAGTCTACCAGTGATTGCCGCAATAACAAGCACAAGGAACAGCGACATTCGGGTATCCCACAGAACCGCGACAGGAAGAGCGACAAACGCAATCGGAAGCAACTCTGCTCGGCTGATGGCTGCAGCTGCAAAAAAATAGGCAGTGACAAGCAACGCAATCAGCATGAGCCAATGGAACGTGGCGTAGACTTTGGGGCGGTTAAAGAAGACCAGAAGACCAAAAAGCCCCAGCAGCATCAAGTTGATTAACCCCGTCCCAAAGACAGCTCCGACCGCCAACTCCTGGCCCTGTATGAGACCACGGTTGCGGCGCTCAACTTCGTATGCGCGGAGGTGCTCACGCACTTCAGGGCCAATCGGATCTCCTTGCCTTGCGATCGCCTGGCCCTCAAGAAAGTCTTGCTTGACCGTTTCAACCGACCTAGCAGCAGCATCACGGTCCATCTCAGTCGCCACAACATTGAGTACGTAGCTGTATTCGATGTGGTGGAGTAGAACGAGATTCAATAGGTCCAATGCCGATGGAGGTGTCCCTGGAGGTAGCAGCAGTGCGGCCTCATTCAAGAAGTCCCGGGTCGTCAGCACCTCGGTAATCTGAGCAGTACGCTCAACCGAATCGTTCTCACGAATCGTAACTCGTGTTGTAGTCAAGTTTGCTACCCTACCAGCTTCGACAACACCATCTGCTATGATCTCACGTGCCGCACGGGATGCAGAACTGCGGAAAGCATTCCGTGCCGTGTCACCCATGATGTAGTCAACTTGTGCAGGCGTCGCGATAATGCTGCTAGCCTGAAGAATCTCTTCGAATCTGACTCGGTCACTTGCGGTCGCCGCCGAGTCCAGCTCCTCAAAGAAGCGGTCGAGCCGGACCACCATCGTGTCCGCAGCATTAGGGTCCACATCGAACGTGCGCGGCACCGCCTCCATGGCAAGTTGTCGTTCAATGTCGAGTTCGGATGCGGACTTTGGCACACTAAAGGCGACTTCCGCGATTACGTCATCAGGGGCCACACCCCAATCTTCAAAAGGAAGGGAGTCATCGCTCCCCGACGGTGGGAAAAGGGCGGTCACCAGGACTGTGAGGGTAATCAGCAACAGGACTCTCGAACCGTGATGAAGAAACCTCTTCCCCCTTGAGTCTCCTGGTTTACCTGAGAGGCTACGGAACATGCTACTGGTCTCGTTTAGCTCGCTCACGTGTCGGACCCTTTCTTCTCCTGCGGAGCTTCCGCATAAGCCTTAATGATGTCCTTGACCAGCCGATGACGGATCACATCCTTAGCATCCAGGTAGATGATCGAGATCCCGTCTATGTCAGAGAGAATACGCTCGACCTCGAGCAGGCCTGAATAGTCCCTCCTTGGTAGATCAATTTGGGTCTTGTCACCCGTGATGACGACTTGAGAGTTCAACCCCAGGCGCGTGAGGAACATTTTCATCTGCGCAGTGGTGGCATTCTGAGCCTCATCCAGAATTACAAATGCGTCGGAAAGCGTTCGGCCGCGCATGTAGGCTAGCGGCGCAATCTCTATTGTTGAGTCGTCGAGGGCGCGTCTCATGCGGTCACTAGGCATCATGTCTTCGAGAGCATCATAGAGGGGCCTAAGGTAGGGATCGACCTTCTCCTGGAGGTCCCCTGGGAGGAATCCAAGGTGCTCCCCAGCTTCCACAGCGGGACGAGCCAGGATGATCCGGTGAACATGTTTCTTGTAAAGAGCATCTAAAGCGCACGCCACTGCCAGATAAGTCTTACCGGTTCCTGCGGGTCCTATACCAATAACGATGTCATTTCTGGTGATCGCTTCCATGTACACGCGCTGCCCATCAGACTTCGGAGAGATAACCCGTCGCGACCCCGGTAGAGCGATCCTAATCATGTCTTCGGCAGGCATGATACCGTCGTCTCCCAGGACGGCGACTCCATCCGCAAAACGTGCGAGATCCGGCACATCAAAGGGTACACGAAGTTTGGATAGCTCGATTATGTGCTGCACCACTGGGACAGCGCGTTTAACAGAAGACTGAGAACCCGAAAGGATCAATTCGTCACCACGCATCACTACACGGATTCCGAACAAGCTCCTTAGCTCCTGAATGTTTCGATCATTAACGCCAGTCAGCATCAAAAGATCAGCACCCTGAGCATCTAGCCTGTGCTCCACGATTGTTTCGCCGTTCGCCAATTTTTCTCCTGAAGGTGGAAGGCTGAGCCTGACCGTCCTACCCTTACCCTTCCGAACTCTCGAGGATCGTCAAACCGAGCTCTGAAAGCTCTGAGTTGCCCACCAAAGCAGGTGCACCTTCGTATAAAGCTCGAGCAGCAGTGGTTTTGGGAAAAGCTATGACGTCCCTGAGACTCTCGGACTTCGAGAATCTTTGTACGATTCGGTCCATACCGAGCGCTATTCCGCCATGCGGTGGTGCACCGGCTGACAGCGCCTTGAGGAGAAAGCCAAATTTCTGCTCAATTTCCTCATCCCTCATCCCTAAGGCTCGAAGAACTCGACGCTGAAGTTCGGGTTGATAAACCCTGATGCTTCCTGATCCCAGTTCGCTGCCGTTATAGACGAGATCGTAGGCAGTACCTCGGACCGAGACCGGATCTGACTCAAGCAGTTCAATATCATCCAAGTGAGGCATGACGAATGGATGATGGCTTGGTGTAATCTCGCCATCCCTCACATCGAATAACGGGAAGTCGGTTACCCAAAGCCAAGAATGCTTGTGTTCTGGAGAAAGCTCAATCGTTGCGATGGCCTCGGAACGAACTGCGGCGAGAACCGGAGAGGTTAGTGAGTCCGGCCCAAACGCCACGATCGCGAGATCTCCGGGAACTAGCCCCATCGCTAACGAATGTTCAGGGGCCAAGAACTTCCCAAGTGGGCCTGAAGCTCCATCTCTTGTTTGCTTGGCCCACAACAATCCAGGTGCACCAGCCTCTTTTGCCCTTGACTCTATAGCAGCGATCTGCCGCCTGGATAGTTGCGCTCCACCGGCGAGGCGCAATCCACGAACCCGAGCACCGGCCTCGACTGCTGAGTCGATCATATCAAAGCCTAAGCTGGAAGTGGCTTGGGTCCAATCAGCAATCTCCAACTCGTATCGGAGGTCCGGACAATCCGAACCATAGCGCTCCATCGCTTCTGCCCAAGTAAGCCTGGGAAAAGGCCGTGAGATATCGATCCCAGCGAGATCCGCCAAGCGTAGCATGAGCCCCTCGATCCAGGAGAGGATATCCTCAGATTCGACGAAGGAGGCTTCTAGGTCGATTTGTGTGAACTCAGGCTGGCGGTCTGAACGCAAATCCTCATCACGGAAACAGCGTGCGATCTGGAAGTAACGGTCGAAACCGGAAACCATCAGTATCTGTTTATAAATCTGAGGGCTCTGAGGCAGCGCATAGAACTCGCCATGGTGCACGCGACTGGGCACCAAATAGTCACGAGCCCCTTCTGGTGTCGCCTTCGTAAGGATCGGTGTTTCAACTTCGACAAAGCCACATTCGTCTAGGTAATTCCGGGTCGCGAGAATCAGTTTATGCCTCAATACCAGCGTGTCCTGGAGTTCACGCCGTCTGAGATCGAGCACTCGGTGCTTAAGCCGGAGTTCCTCTGAAGGAAGTTCGTCCTCCGGCCCCCGATAGACCGGTATCGCTGGAGTCTGTGCGTCCGAAAACAACTCTAAAGATGTGGCATGGACCTCTACTTCCCCGGTTTCCAGATCTGGGTTCTGTGCGCCCTGGGGTCTTGGAACGACAATCCCTTTAATCTGGATGACATCCTCTTGACCCAATCCACGTGCATCCTCCAAAGAAGCTTCCTCCGTCCAATCAGGCCCGAAAGACACCTGTACCAGGCCACTCCTGTCCCTAAGGTCAACGAAAAGCAACCCACCCAAGTCTCTTCGTCGGTGTACCCAACCTGCCAATGTTACTTCACTTCCCGCGTGGCTAGCTCTTAGGCGGCCCACCATTCGGGAGCGGAGTTGGGTACGCTCAATCGATGTTTCGGACATAATCAGCCGTTTTAGTCAGTATTGACGGTGCCCTAATACCCTTAAATCAAGCGTTGTGAGCAACCACCACGCAAAAGCGTACCCTAGAAGAACTCCGACCGCATCAGCCGACAGGTCGGCGACAGAAAGGTCCCTCCCCGGTACGAAAGACTGGTGCCACTCATCGCTCGCTCCATACAGGACCCCGACTGCGATCACGGTCCAGTGTGCCAAACCATTCTTACTACTTAACCGACCGTACTGCAGCATCGCTCCAAGTACGGAATACAAGGCCACATGAATGACCTTATCATTAACGGGAAACGAGAAAGGAAACGAGGACAAATCCGAATACGATAACGAACTCAACAAGAACAGGACCGTCATCCACGCAACGGTGGGGGCCCAGGCAATCAGCTGACGGGTCACTCGGGTCGGAATCTGCCTCGCCTTCAGCGGGTGGTGGTGGGCGGCTAAGTTAAGCTCGCCCGCAGAGCGATTCAAGAAACAATAGGCTGCTCCGCCCTCCACTCACCCATGTCTAAACACCCGAACACTGATCTCCTGTCTTTGGAGCCCGAAGGCTTGGCGCGGGCCCTTGAAAGCCATTTTCGACAACGAGACCAGCCGGTCTACCGAATTGGGCAAGTCCGACGATGGTTATATGAAGGCCTCTCAGCTTCGATTGATGAGATGACAGACCTTCCACTGAGCGAGAGGGACGCATTAAAACACTTTTTCACCCTCACACAGCTAGAAAAGGCTCGTGTTGAGGTGAGCCAGGACGGGACAGTCAAGCACCTCTGGCGCCTCTCAGACGGGGAGTTTGTCGAGTCAGTTCTGATCCCCACCAAAAAGCGACTTACCCTTTGTATCTCTTCGCAAGCCGGATGCGCGATGGGGTGCACATTTTGTGCGACCGGTTGGGGTGGTTTCCAACGGCAGCTTACGGCTGGCGAGATCGTGTCCCAGTACGCTGCTTCGAGGCGCTGGGCTGAGAAGCATCTCGGGGACACGATCTCGAACATAGTATACATGGGAATGGGAGAGCCTCTCTCGAACCGTAAGGCAGTCCATCACTCCCTCTCCATCCTGAACCAGGGATACGGAGTCGGTGCACGTAGGATCACCGTGTCAACGGTAGGAGTCGTCCCTGGTATCCTAGAACTCGCCGAACGACCCGAACAGTTCCGACTGGCGCTGTCCCTTCATGCGCCAATAAGCGACCTGCGTTTACGTCTTATTCCCTTAGAGAAGCGTCATCCACTTCCCGAAGTGCTCTCAGCACTGAAACGCTTTAATGAATCGGGGGGAAAGAGGATCACTTTCGAGTACACGATGATCCGTGGGGTGAATGATGCCTCAGAGCTCATAGCTCCACTGGCCGACCTGGCGTTGAGCGTCGGTGCCTACGTTAACCTTATCCCCTTCAACCCAATCCCGTACCAGAATTGGGAGTCATCTGAGCACCATCGAATCAAGGACTTCGCCAAAAACCTCCAAAGACGGGGAGTTCCCGCAGCTATACGTGAGACTCGAGGACAGGATATCGATGCCGCTTGTGGTCAGCTGAGAGCTCACACGCTCGTCCAGCTTGAGGGGTCTAGAGAACGGGAACATTGAGAGTGGCCTTGAGTTGGCTGAACCATCCTGGCTTAATGGATTCCGCGAGCGATGCGGTCCCACCGGATTTCGCGTAGCCAAGGAAATGGCCTGAACGAATCCCTATCGTAAGAGAAGTATGTGAAAACGACCCGCCCCTCTAGCCGCCAACCCTCCAACAGCCCCCAATAGCGTGAGTCGAGGCTAGTTTCGCGATTGTCACCCATCATGAAATACCGGTCCTCAGGAATGAAGAGTGGACCCCAGTTGTCTCTGGTAGGTTCATAGGTCGATCGATCGACTCCAGACAACAGGTAGTCCGGCTGCCATTCCATCCAGGGCGGGATTCCTCCCTCGTCCGCACGGTTTGTGTGCTTCACATAGGGCTCCGCTAGAGGCTCCCCATTCAGAAAGAGCATCTGATCTCGCATCTCTAACGTGTCACCCGGCATGCCGATCAGGCGCTTCACCAGCTTAATCTCCGTTTCGTGCGGCGGATCGAAGACAATTACGTCACCCCGTCTCGGCGATGAATACCCCGGGATACGCACGTCCGTTAATGGTATCCGCGAGCCGATGGCGGCCCTATTGGCGACCAACATGTCACCTACGAGCAGAGTGTCTTCCATCGATCCGGATGTGATGACGAAAGTCTGCAACAGAAAAGACCTGAGGAAAAAGAAAAGCACTACCGCGATGAGAATGGACTTGACCCATTCGATCACTGCATTGGGCTGGGTCTCAACCGAGTTCAATTCGTCACCGGCAGTCGCCATTCGGGTCCCAGCCCTAGTCTTTTCTGTCTTGTTCTTAGACGTATTGAAGGCATCGATTCTACCTACCTATGAAGCCCTAGTAGTGTTCTAGCGTCGCAGCCAACCCCGAGGGTCCCACCACAAAGTAGTGATTTCCTTAGATTGGCTGCTATCGACAGGGAGTAGCCATTGGCTACCAAGTAGCACCGAGATATCAAGATATAGGTTCGAGTCAGGCTCGCTCCGGACATTACGAATTCCCAGTACCGCCGCAACTGACTGGGCTGGGTTAGAATTCTCAACCCGGTCTACAACTACGGACTCCACCCGGCTAAAAGAACTCGCATTCCCAAACCAGACTACGTCAAAACCAGCAGAGCGAAGGGCAGCAGTGGCCTTCCGGGCCACCCCGGAAACGCCACCCGCATTAAGAACTTCGACCCTTACTCGTCCATCCACGACAGGTTGGTCAACGGCAGAGGCTTCAGCTCGTGGAGCCGACTCATCTGGCAGCTGGAGAAGTATTACGACTCCTACTACTGCTACGAAAACGGAGATACCCACGACGACTAGCCGAATAAATAGTTTCAAAGACCGTTCACCAGGGCGTCCCAGAAACCGACGGTCTCCGGAAAAAGCTGCAGACCATGCTCAATAGAATAAGTGATCCGGGCCGCAACGATTTCAGTGGTGACGTCATTGAGCTCCTCAGGCATCCGTGCACGCAAGCGCTCACACCACTCCACCTTGATCATCCGCCCAGGTTCCAAGAAGTCTGCGCTGTACAATGCACGGCCAAGTCCATTCAGGGACTCATGACCAATTGAGTGGTAGGTGACCGCTCCGAGTAGCTCGTCATCTAGAATCCCTTCCAAGCGCAGTCTCTCTGCGACCGCCGGGCCATGGAGCATGTCAGGAGGCAAAATTCTGAGTCCAGAAGGAAGCTTGAGCCTAAGGGTTTCCGGATGATTCTCACGAAGTGCGTCGTGAAGGTATCCGGTGGCTCGCCAGCGAGCTGTATCACTAGCTGAGAGATGAAGAGATACCGCCCAATCGCCGAGTAGCGACGAAACACCAGCCATGTGTTCGTAGCGTGTTGGAGTAACTGTGCTCCAATCTGGCAACCGTCCCTTGGCGGCGGCCTCTATGATGGGGTGTAGTCTTTTTCTCACGGGGAAACATGGCAAGGATCAACCCGCTACGGGAAGCCCTAGACGGAAGAGGAAGTCCTTTTCGGTCACTACCTTCAGACTGTTACGTCTCCCAAGAACGTTTTGGGACTTCAGCCTCTGTCCATCCCGATCCTAAGGCTCTGGAGAAAATCAGCACCAGCATCAATCCCACCTTTATCCAGCGCCTGGATCAGGGCGCTCCCAACGACAACACCGTCCGCCACCGCGGCAACTGAAGCTGCCTGCTCAGGTGTCGAGATCCCAAAGCCGACTGCCACCGGCAGTGAGACAACCGATCGAATCCGGTCCAACTCCTCTGTGAGGGACTTGCGCAGTTCCGCACGCGCCCCTGTCACGCCAGTTCGGGATATGTAGTACACGAAGCCAGATCCTCCATGCGTTACTTTAGTGATCCTCTCAAACCGGGTCGTCGGAGCGATGAGCCGAATTAGTGCGAGCGGAGATTCGGAGATCGTCGCCTCCACCTTGGGATCGGCCCCGGTCGGGAGGTCCGTAAGAAGAATGCCGTTCGCACCAGCTGCAACTGCGTCGGAGAGAAACGCTTCCAATCCATAAGCTAGAATTGGATTCAGGTAGCTAAAAAGCACCACTGGGGCGTCATTGCCCGCCCGGAATGCTCGGAGGTCAGCGAGAACTGAGGCGACGGTCGTGCCGTTCTGCAGTGCCTCGAACGATGAGCGCTGGATTGTAGGCCCATCCGCTAGAGGGTCAGAGAAAGGGATACCTAGTTCGATCACGTCTGCACCGACATCCGTGAGCCGTTCGAGCAACGGAATCGTCACGTCACGATTGGGATAACCAGCAGTCACGAATGGTATTAATGCAGCCCTGCCCTGCGATCCCAGCAACTTGAAAGTCTTCGAGATCAATACATCATCATCCGTAGTTGAGGGGCTCCGTTATAGTGCAACTAAGGTGTCCATCATCGTTTCTTCGCCTAGCTGATAGCCACGGATCTCATCAGATAAGCGGCTCACTACCCTCGATCTGGGCGACATGTGATACATCCTTATCGCCCCTTCCAGAGAGACAGACTACGACGGGACCCTCGTCCCGGTATTTCGCACCAAAGTCGAGGACATAAGCAATGGCATGAGCGGATTCCAGCGCCGGAATAATTCCTTCTAGTTGGGAAAGTCGGTGAAAAGCCTCCAGCGCATCTTGATCTGTAACCGCGGTATATTCAGCGCGACCTATATCCTTTAGATAGGAGTGTTCTGGACCGACGCCCGGGTAGTCGAGCCCTGCGGAAACCGAGTGCGCTGGTGAGACCTGCCCATCCGCGTCTTGTAAGAGGTAGCTCAGCGAGCCATGGAGAACACCTGGCCGACCCACCGCAAGTGATGCTGCATGTTGCCCAGTCTCTATACCTGTCCCCGCAGCCTCTACCCCGATTAACCGGACCTCTTTGTCCGAAAGGAATGGATGAAATATCCCGATGGCGTTCGAACCTCCTCCGACGCATGCGACAACGGCAGACGGAAGCCGACCAGTAACTTCAAGAATCTGTTCTCGTGTCTCTCGCCCAATGACAGCCTGGAAGTCTCTTACCATTCGAGGAAACGGATCCGGACCCACAACTGACCCTATGATGTAGTGGGTTGTTTCTACATTTGTTACCCAATCACGGATCGCTTCATTGGTCGCGTCCTTGAGCGTGCGTGTACCCGAACCCACAACTCTGACTTCAGCTCCGAGCAGCTTCATACGGTACACATTGAGGGCCTGGCGCTCAACATCCTCCTCACCCATGTAGACGATGCATTCCAGATCGAATAGGGCGCACGCAGTCGCGGTTGCAACCCCATGCTGCCCAGCTCCAGTTTCGGCGATGATGCGGCGCTTACCCATCCTGATGGCTAGCAACGCCTGACCAATCGTGTTGTTTATCTTGTGAGCACCAGTGTGGTTGAGGTCTTCCCGTTTCAAGTAGATTGAGGGGTGTGCAGCCTCCTCTCCCAGACGCTCTGCATGGTAGAGAGCAGTGGGACGACCCGCGAAGTTAGTGAGCAGAAAGTCAACCTTGGACACGAAACTCTGGTCTGAGGCGGCTGCGTCGTACTCGGCGCTGAGTTCCTCAAGGGCTCCGATTAGGGTTTCCGGCACGTATCGGCCCCCAAAGGGGCCAAATCGATTCATTCGAGCCGGTGTTTCAGCGCTCACCTAATGTCTCCTCCGCGTGAGAGAGAAGTCACTCCTGAGTCATATTGCCGGCTAGCTCTAGCCACCTCGATAAAGCGGCGCATTAGCTCAGGGTCCTTACAGCCTTGTAGCGACTCGACGCCGGATGAAACATCCAATACGTCTGGCTGAAAGCGAACTGCAGCGTCTGCCACGTTCTCGGGTGTAAGACCTCCAGCCAGAATGAAGTGAGCCTCAGAAGGGAGAGGTTCACGTATAACTCTCGGATCAAGTGCCAGTTTAACACCCGCCCCACCGATAACCCCTTCTTTCCAACCTTCCAGCAGGAACCCGTCCACCAAGTTACCACAAGCATCGGCCACACGTCGGATGTCATCCATTGACCGAGCGCGAATTCCCTTCCAAATGAGCCAGTCCCCCCGGCGACGTATCTCTTGTATTACGGCGGTGGGCTCATCACCATGAAGTTGCACAACGGCCGCCCCAATCTCTTCGGCCGCAGATATCGAATTCTCTAGGTTCTCGTCCACGAGAACCGCAACCTTTGGAGAACGTACACCTTCGACTAGGGCCCGAGCTTCGAGCAGCCTTACCG
>JYMV01049789.1_pt1 | contig 10318 bp, 7 predicted proteins | sample 338911 | NCBI WGS metagenome assembly JYMV01 (sample SAMN03354496, study PRJNA234377) | hydrothermal vent metagenome | biome: Deep sea; feature: Hydrothermal plumes at the Eastern Lau Spreading Center, Western Pacific Ocean; material: Seawater | place: Tonga | collected 2009 | depth 2000 m m
TTCAGATTCCAACCTAAAAATATTTCACTCCAGAATCCCTCTTGAGTAGAGGTTTTAAAACCGCTGACCGGTATATCGCCCAGTTTCCTCATATCGGAGATAAATCCCAAATACCTTACGGGGAAAATTAAAACGGTTCCTTTGGGGGACCTTTTCAAGGTCAACACCACTTCGTTCCCCGATAGGGAAGCTTCCACCTTTCCCCTTAAAGGGTTTCTTTTTAAGTACTTATACTTCCTGTAAAAGTAGTTAACCGCCGTTTGAAAATCCATAACAGTTTTGGAAGTAAAGGTTACCCCATCCAATGTTTGCCCATCTATAGGTAGTTTAGGTAACCTCAAAGGGTAATTAAATGTTCTGTAAACTAAGGGGGTTTCTATATATTTAGCTTTTCCACTTTGGAAATTATCCAGTTTGCCGTTGACTATCCGTTCAAGTTTTGCCAATTTTCCGTCGGAAAAGAAGACATGGAGCGTCTTATAAGCTATTTCTATCTCCTTTAATTTCCTTTTATAGGAAATTATTTGTCTCTCTTTTAGGTGCAGGAGACGCAATTTCTGAGCTTTAATCGCCTCTAATTCTTTATATTTTTGATATTTTTGATACCCGACCCATCCCGCCAAGGGTAGCCAGATTACGAAACTGTAAAGGACACCCAATAACAACCACGAATAGAGGGGTCTTCCCCTGATATCCCTCTCCAAAAATTCCACAATCCGATAGAGAATTTCCTCTTTGCGCAGAGCCATTTTAAATTCCTCTTAAAAGCTTTGTTTTACACAGATAGCGTCTATAACCGTTTTTATACGTTCACCTTTGAAATAGAGCTGCTGGGTGTACTCCCTATTTATGAGGAGGTAATTACAGAACTGCCGCAAATTTTGGAATGTTTCCCTGTAGCTTTCGGTGTCGGCAAAGGCTATATTTACCGGGAATATCAGATAAAAGGGGGTTTTCTTTTCCAAGTTTTCCCAACCGTATTTTAGCAATTGGTACTCCAATAGCAGATTCGCTTTAATCTCCTTGTCGCGAATTTTTTCTAAATTCTTCCGTATCTTCTCCTCTACCGGTTTCAATTCGATTTTCACCGAAAAGGTATTGGCAACTTTATCCCTATCGGGGTCTAAGAAGAAATTCTTATCCAGTTTACGGTATTCGACCAAATGAACCTTAGAGGGGGTAACCGATTGTTGACTTAAAGGTTTATAGGGGTTGGGGTATTCCACAAATCCTATAAAGGGGGGATACCGTTTCACAATAGAGGCGAATTGCGATACCGTTTTCCACAGCTGAGGTCTAAACCGCTCGTAGTAAGCCAGTAAAAAAACCTTCTCCTTTAGATTTGCTATATACAATTTCCTAAACTTCCTATCGGCGGTTTTATAAAGCCTCTTCAACCGGTTGAGTTGTAAAGAAGCCGTTCTTATCTTTTGGTCCAATCGATTTATCTCCCCTTGGAGGGCGGCTATCTGCCGTTCTCCCAAATAGTAAACGGCAAAAATCCCTATAAAGGAAACGATGGAAAAGGTTCCCACCAATAGCTGTTTGCGGGGTAATCCTCCTAAGGAAAAGGCAAATAGGGCTCTCTTTTTGGGAGAGGCTAAATTTATATCTATAAATTTTTTTCTCTTTCTCCCCGGGAGGAATTTAACCATTTAACAACCTCTCACCGAGTGTATAGGTTAAAGCATACCTTTCGGGGAATTTATCTATGGTTATTATTCCGAAAATAGGGAGTCTTTCTAAGAAGAAGTCCATTAGGGGTTCGTATTCGGTCACTATCCCCGCCAGGAAAATGTTATTTATATCGTTCAGTACTATGTAGTTTCGAATATCCCACAGCACCAGATTCAACACATCCTCGGGTATTTCCTCTCCGGTAAATAGGAAAGAAAAACTCTCATAGAGCACCGTATCCTTACGGTAATATACGATTAAAATTTTATTGACATCGGTGTAGAGTATTGCAAAGGGTTGGGGTAGATTTTTCAGCAAGCCCAAATTTATAACGCATATAGGTTCGAAACTGATTAAATCCAAGCTCAAATTGAATTCCGCAAAGAGGTTTTCCACTTTTCTAACTATTTCTGTTTCAACTATTACAACCAACACCCTGTAGGGGGCATCCGGTTCACTCTCCAAAATGTCGTAGGCGTAAAGCACCTCCGTATTGGGAAAGTTTTCCGCTATGTCCTGCTCTATGTATAGCTCCACACTCTGTACCAGCTCGCTTTTTTTAATAGTCCTCGGAAAGGTGTAGGTTCTCAATAAACCGTATTTGGTAGGGATGTAGGTTCCTATCTTTACCTCCGGTGTAAGAAGTCCCTCCACCACAAAGTTCCTTACCTCTTCTTTTAACTCAATGAGAACATCGTCTATAGAACTCTCTTCGGGGAATATCTTTTCAAAAGGCTTTATAAAGGTCTCGTAACGGTTGTTAAAGCCCAAACCCCTGTAGAACATAGAGTCGAACGCAAAGGGAAAGACCTTTTGGGTTTTCCTTTTCAATCCCAAACGGGGTAAGTGAAACTCTTCCAGCTTGGGGAGGAGAATCCGTTTATCCGGCGGTGGGGGAATGAGTTTATCTATTATCCTCATAGCGGAAGTATTGCACTATTTTACAACCGCTAAAGGGAGATTTTTAAAACCGCCACAACTCTTTTTGAGGATTTTAAAGGTTTTCCCACCAGCGGCGATTAACTTTATAAAAGGGAGGTTGAAATATGGCGGGAGAAATCTTCTATCCCAATATAACGGGGGCTTTCGACTGGGGGAAACTACTCGACGGTATAATGCAGATAGAGAGTCTAAAACTGCAAAGGCTCGAACAGAAAAAACAGATAATAGACCAAAAGCTCAAATACCTAAAGGAGCTAAAGAGCAAACTTGAGGACCTCTACAACTTCACCGCCGGCATAAATAAAACCGATTGGTTCAATAAGAAGACTGTAGAAAATAGCAACCCCGATGTGGTGGATGTTTCCATAATCAGAAACGATATTCCCGAATACACCGCCCAGGGAACCGTGGAGCAGGTGGCTAAGATAGAAATCTCCTATTTCAAAAGGGAGTTCGAAAGCCTGGACGAACAGATGAACCCCGACAATCCGGAGAAAACCTATCATCTTACCCTCAGATATCACACCGTCGACGACCAATATATTGAGAAAACTATCGAATTCAAAGGTAAAGACACTTTAAGAAGCCTTATAGACAAGATAAATAGCGACCCCGATATCAGTCCCTATCTCCACGCTTACACTATGTATACCGGAAGCGGCTACCGTCTGGCGATTATGGAAAAGGATGTAAAAGCTTCCGCCGATGAAAGCCAAGAGGGAACCTATAACTCCGGTGAATTGGAGGAGGTATTAGGCGACTACGTTATTATGCAGGGAGCCCGTAACTCGAAACTAAAGATTGGGGACGATACCTTCGAGGACCCCGGCTATACATTCACCGATGTGCTACCGGGTTTAAAGCTCAGGGTGAAAAATACCGGGGATTTTACCGTAACGATTAAGAAAGACTACGAGGGAATAGCTAAAGTATTCGTCGATTTGGTCAATAAGGTCAACGATGTTATCCGCACGATAAACAATCTCACCCAAATTACCAAAAACGGGGACAAGGTTACCGGTCCCAAAGTGGACGATTACGAACTGAAAGAGTTGAAAATAAGACTGCAGAGGTTGTTCTACCCCTTATTGGAAAATCCCAAAACCGCCAAGTACAACATCATCGACTTCAACGAAAACGACGGAACGGTGGTGGTTAACCAATCGGCTTTGAAGAAGTTCCTCCAAGAGAACCCCGAAGAGGATTGGGATGTCCTCTATCAGGTCGTTGAAAACGCCAAAAAGCTCTCCGAAATAGCAACCCAGAAAGCCTATGTAGCCCCCTTGATAAAGAGCTACGAACAGATGGAGAGGAGATTGGAAGAGAGAATAGAGGAATACACCGAATACCTGCAGGAAAAGCAGGAATACTTGAAAAAACGGTTCGGTTCCATAGAGAGCTATATAGCCGGATTGCAGGATATACAGGCGAAAATCAACAGCATCCTAACAGCCCAAATGCTCCTTTCCAAGTAATCTTTCCCTTTATCATTCCTCTTAATGCTCTCCCTTCCCGAGGACAAATATAAATTTCTTCTGGAAAAAATAGAAACCCTAAAGGGTATATGTTCACGCTTTGGACTCAAAGAGTTAAGCGAAAGATTGGATAAGCTCCGCGAGCGGTTGGAAAGTCCCTTTTTAATCACCGTATTCGGAGAGGTAAACGCGGGGAAGAGCTCCTTTTTAAACGCCCTGCTGGGGATTCCCGACCTGTGCCGAACCGATATAGATATATGCACCGACCGCATTACGGTCATCAAATACTGCGAAAACCCCAAGAGGGAAAAGGTCGATGAACTGACCGAGGAGGTATGCGTTCAAAATCCCCTCCTCAAGGGGTTCACAGTAGTGGACACTCCGGGGATAAACTCCGTATTGGAGCACCACACCTATATCACAGAAAAATTTCTCCCCAGAAGCGATGTAATCTTAGTAATCCTCCCTGCGTTGAACCCCCATACCAAACCTATATGGGACTGGATTTCCCAGATATCCCACCAATTCGGAAAAAAACTGCTCTTTATCCTCCAGCAAAAGGACCTACTACCGCCCGATAAGGTGGACCTCTTGGTGGAAAGGGTCAAAGAGTACGCCCACGAAAGGGGAATAGCCGAACCGAAAGTGTTCGCCGTTTCCGCCCTAAAGGAACTCAAAGGGGAACCCGATAGCGGTTTCGCCCCCCTGAGGGAATTTTTAAAGGAGCACTATACGGGTCAAAAGCAGATAAAGGTAAAACTCCTCAATATAAGGAACGAACTTTTAAAAATCGCCGAGGAGTGTTTGAAGAAATTGGAGAAACTGGAGGGGGAAGCTCAGGAGATAGAGAGAAACCTAAGGGAGGTTTTAAATCTATTGGACCGACGCATAGAGGAGGCGCAAAGGTATAAGAGGCTCCTTTCGGAGGAGGTGGACGTCTGGGTTTCCTCCCTAACCGACAGGGTAATGGAGAGGTTGGACCACCTACCGTTGTGGGAAATACTCTTCCGCAAAAAGAGGGTTGAGAGCTTTTTAGAAGCCCTCAGGAGGGATATAGAAAGGGAACTGGACCGCTTTGTGAAGCAGACCCTTATACCCAAAGTGGAGCTCTTTGAAACGGGCGTTCTAAAACCCGCCGTGGAGGAGGCGGCTAAGAGACTGGAAGAATTCAACCGCTTTTTCGAGAAATTGGGTAAAAGGGTACCCCCTGCGGGGGAAAGGGAGGTGATTGAGGGCTTCCACCGCTCCTTAGAGGGAATGCGGATATCGGGCGGGGAAGAGGCGGTCGCCCTCATAGGAGGGTCGCTCTTGGCGGGGTCGCTATTGATACTGCTCAGCGGCTCCTTCTTAGTCGATATAACGGGAGGGGTAATAGCGGCGTTGGGTACATTTCTGGGCTGGAGGTGGTTGCAGAGGAAGAAACAGAGCTTACGTAAAGAGTTGAGGGAGCTTTTGCGCCGCGAAATCGGCGAAAGGCTAAAGAGCCAATTGGAACTGGCTATAGAGCGGCGACTCGATGAGACCTTACGCCTGATGAAAAGCTACCTAGAGGACCGCCTCCGCTTGGTGGAAGAGGAACTCAAAAACCTCCGGGAGGCGAAAAAACAGCTCCTTAAAACCCTCTCGGAGTTAAAATCCTTCAATCCCTAACGAGGAAATAAAACTCCCTAAACCTCTTGCGCCTCTTTATATCCTTCAAAAAGACCAAAAAGCGGGACTCCGAACCGGTATAGAGCTCCACCCGTTTGACAACCTTCCATCCCTTCAAGGGTTTGGGGGAAAAGAGCAAGACCCCTTTGGGGTTGAAATTCTTTAACCCCTCCTCCGAACGGAGCACATAAACCTTTCCCCTCCAGTAGAAGGGAAAGTCTTTGTAAAAGTATCCCAAACAGAGGAATTTTTTATCCGCGAAGCGGCTTTTTAGTTCGGTAATAACCTCCTTGTAGGGGCGGTAATGCTCGACAAAGGGTAAAACGGCGAAAACGAAGAGGTATAAGATAGGTATTACGGCGATGATATTCCTCATAAGTTCGTATCTGCTCAAAGAAACCCAAAGGGCTAACGCCAAAAGGAAGAGACTCCAAAGGGCTAAATTATTAATGGCGTCCAAAAAGTGGAGGGAGAAGAAGAAGGCGACCAATAGGAGGAGCAGAATAAGGTAGTTCAAACCCGCTATAAGCGGGTGCCTAAGCCCGTCGAGGCGGGCGGTCAAAACCGCCATGGCGGGGAAGGCGGGGAGGATATAAACCGGTATCTTCCCTTTAGCTACGGTAAAGGCGGCAATCGTTATGCCGAACCACGAGAGGGGGAAAAGAAGATTTTTGTATTCCTTTAGGCGGAAAAGCAGTCCTATAAGCGAATAGTAGAAGTGGAGCGAGAGGGGTAAAAACGCCCAAAGTATCACCACGAGGTAAAAGCTCCAATTCCACCCCTTGTTGGGGTTAAAAGCCCTGTGTATTACCTCCGATTGGAAAACCTTTATAAACAGTTCCCCGTAGTGGTTGTAGGCGTAGAGATACCACCCCAAAACGGGTAGGGAAGCCAAAATTCCCCAAAAGGTTACCTTTAGGAGGGTCTTTATCCCCCATTTGAGGTCTATCTCCTTCAAAACCCACTTTAGGAGGAGGTAAAAACCCGCCGTTCCGAGGTAGAGGGCTAAAAAGGGAATACCCTTTGTGAGGAGGGCGAGCGACAGAAATAACCCCGAAAGGGGGAGGAAGAGTTTACCCCTCCCCTCGAGGTAGAGATGCAGAGTAATAAAAGACCCCGTTAGGAAAAACAGAAGCGGCATTTCGGGGGCGTCGTAGCGCGCCAGCGCAAAGACCTGCAGGGCGGAGAGAAACACGAGGGCGGCGGTAAGCCCGAAACGCCAACTTTTTAAAAACCTCCCGTAGAGGAGTAGCAAAAGGGCTGTTCCGAAGGTCGATAGAAGCGGCACCAATCGGGTCTGCCACTCTCCTATACCGAAGAGGCTATACGACAGGGCGGTGAGCCAGTAGGTCATTGGCGGCTTTTCGAGACGCGGTTCGTAGTTGTAGGTGAGCTCGAGCGGGTTGCCGCTTTCGAGCATTTCGCGGGCGGTCTCGGCGTAAAAAGCCTCGTTCGGTTGCCATATGTCGTTAAGTCCCAAATTGGAGGCGGTTAACAATCCCACCAGAAGGAGAAGGAAGATTCTTAGAACCATAGGGGGTTTATTGTTTTTAAATCGGCAACTTAATTCCACTGGGTGGAAACGAGGTTTGGAAATTGCAAATCCATTTGGTGTAGGAAAACTTACTCCCTTGAATGGTTATTTTCAACCTATAACCCTTGCAACGTAGTAAGGGAATTGAAACCACCCCTTTAGGGGGAAAGCGAAAAATAGAAACTAAATATTTATCTGCGCATATTTCTTTCTACCTTCCTCAAAGAGGTCGCCGCCGTAGATGTCGTAGGCGACTATTACCGGGAAGTCCTCAACGTAGAGCCTTCTAACCGCTTCGGGTCCCAGGTCTTCGTAGGCTATGATTTCAGCCTCTTTTATCTTGTCCTTGTAGAGGGCGGCAACCCCGCCGACGGCGGCGAAGTATACAGCCTTATATTTCTTTAAAAGCTCCTTTACGAAGGGTTGCCTGTAGCCCTTTCCAATCATACCCTTTAGACCGAGCTTTAGGAGGGGTTCGACATACCTATCCATACGGGTGGAGGTGGTGGGTCCCGCGGAGCCTATGACCTCACCCGGTTTGGGGGGTGTGGGTCCCACGTAGTAGATGATTTGCCCCTTGACGTCGAAGGGTAGGGGTTCGCCGCGTTGGATAGCCTCGACCATACGCTTGTGGGCGGCATCCCTGGCGGTGTAGATATAGCCGGTTATCAATACCTTATCGCCGGCGCGCAATTTTTCGATAACGTCGTCGGTCAGAGGGGTGGTTATCCTGACTTCGTTAGCCATGTAATTTAACTATACTCCCACTTAATGTCCCGCCGTTTGCTCGCCCTCGGCACCTTCGCGTCCGCCCTATCCATACTTTCGAGCCGACTCCTCGGTTTCGTCAGGGAGGTTTTAACCGCCTACTTTTTCGGAGCGTCGGCGGCTACCGATGCCTTCTTTCTCGCGTGGAAAATTCCCAACATCTTTAGGAGGGTTTTGGCGGAAGGCGGACTGGAAAAGGTCTTTATCCCCCTCCTCAAGGAGGGTTTCGATAAAGATTTTATCCGCGAGGTGTTCTTTTGGTTGCTCTTATCCTCCTTGGGTGTCTCGGTTCTCCTTTCCCTCCTCTCGGGGGAAATAATTTCCCTCATCTCCCGAGGTGGGGATGGGAATTTGGCTTCCACCCTTTTGGGGTATCTGGCTTTTTACCTCCCCTTTGCGGTGGTGAGCGCCTATTTTTCAGCCCTTTTGCAGTATAGGAAGAGTTTTTTCCTCGCCTACTTTTCGAGTGCCCTTTTCAATCTAACCGTTATAGGTTTTCTTCTTCTCTTTGCCGAAAGGTGGGGTATTTACGCCCTCGTTTGGGGGGTTTTGGGCGGCGGTCTTGTGCAGGTTCTCTTTTCCCTGGCGGTTGCCTATAGAAAAAAAGTTCTACTCCCGCCGAAGGCGGGGTTCGGTTTTAAGGTGAAAAAGTTTTTTAAAAATCTGCTCCCCTCCTTCGGTTCTCTGGGGGTGGGGCAAATCTCGACGCTGGCGGAGGCGTTTTTCGCAACCCACGCGGGGGTGGGTGTCCTGTCCGGTCTCTACTACGCCTTTAGGCTCTTCCAACTGCCGGTTTCGGTAATAGGGGTTTCCACCTCGAGGGTAAACCTCTCCTATCTTTCCACCGCGGGAGGTCGCTTTTCGAAAGACCCGAGGGTGTTGGAGTTTACCCTGAAAAAATACCTCCTCCGAACGGGGGAGATAGCGCTTTATTTCGCAATACCCGCCCTTTTGGGGTTGGTTTTATTCTCCCAACCTCTGGTGGAGTTGGTTTACAAAAGGGGAGCCTTTGGGGGTGGGGATGCCGAGCGGGTAGCCCTCTACCTGCAACTTTACGCCCTCGGTCTTCCCGCCGCCGCCCTCTATCCCCTCGCCGCGAATATCTTCTATATCAAGGAGAGGTTTTATTTGGGATTTTTCCTCTCCACCCTCTGGTTGGCTGTGGAAATTTTCCTCCCCGCGGTGGGTCTCTTTCTCCTCCACCTCGGCGGGTGGGTTATAGCCCTCTCTTACTCCTTGGGTGGGTGGATAACCTTTTTGACCCTCGCGTGGGTTTCCCGCTCCCTAAACCTCTTTTTGCGCTCCCTTTGGAGGTTAAAGAAATTCCTTCCCCTTTGGGGATTAACCGCCTTTGTCTTACTCCTCCCACCCGTAAGGGACGGGGGAATTCTTACCCTCCTAACGGTGGCGATTGTAGGTCTCCTATACCTCTACCTGTTTAGGAAGGAATACCTATCCAAAGGAGGTAGGTAAAACCGAGGTTGCCCCCTGTGGGCTTATCGATGACACTCCCCCTTTATTGAGGGGGTTTCTCAGGGTAGGTAGAACCCACCCTGAGCTACTCGGGGAGTATTTCACCCCCCGAGGGCGTGTCAGTCCATCTACGGGGAGCTTTAATCTCCCCGATACTTTTTCCATAAACCTCCTAAATAGATTTATCGCCCCTACCCCGTCCCTATGGTAGCTAAAGCCACATACAGAACAGACATAGTTTCTGTTTTTGGGCTTATGTCTATTTCCACATTTAGGGCATAGTTGGGTGGTGTAGCTCTCATCTTCTTCCACCACCACTATGCCCTCGTTCTCTAATTTGTATCTCAACTTTTGCAATAGCTTATTAAATCTCCACATTAAGTGGATTTTTTGATTGGCGTTCTTGCCGTAGTTTGCCCTTTCCCTTATTCCTTTTAACTTCCCTATTACCACCGTCCCTATCCCTTTGGTTTTGCAATATTTAACAAATGCTCTCGTTAGCTTGTGTTCCAAATCCTCTATTTTCCTCCCTACCTTCACAATTTGCCTGTCTAAGCTCCTTTTAACCCTTTTCCACTTTCTGCTTCCTTTTTGTTTCTTTACCAATAGCTTTTGTTTCAAGGCTATAAGCTTTAGCCTTAATTGTTTATAACTCCTTAGAAGCCTTCCGTTCCAAATTAAAACCTCTTCTCCGTCAAAGCTTACAAATGGGTGGATTTCCCCCAAATCCAGAGCTACAATCCGATTTCTATCGGGAGGGCTTACCTCAACATTTTCCTTAACAAGCAGGACTAACCGG
>JYMV01052778.1_pt1 | contig 10317 bp, 8 predicted proteins | sample 338911 | NCBI WGS metagenome assembly JYMV01 (sample SAMN03354496, study PRJNA234377) | hydrothermal vent metagenome | biome: Deep sea; feature: Hydrothermal plumes at the Eastern Lau Spreading Center, Western Pacific Ocean; material: Seawater | place: Tonga | collected 2009 | depth 2000 m m
TTTGAGTGCCAGATTCTGTGCTTTCAAGTTTAAAAATTTCACCTGCACTTGAAGATTTTACATGTAGATTAGCTGAAGGAGTAAGTGCGCCAATTCCTACATTGCTCGACGAATTTCCCACGCCCACTGTAGTTATAGCCGTGCCTGTAAATTGTTGCGTAGGAGCCGAAGCTGTACCCGTCGCCTCAGTGGAATTGAATACGTCAGCCGTTCCGCCGTCATGCCGAATAGTTACGAATGCATTCAAAGCACTCGCTCCTGCAGTTCGGCGAAGACGGAAAAAGGCCGTTGCACTGGATACCATGATTTCCAGATCAAAATCAGCATTGGTTTGATTGGCATAGTGGGAGACGCTATTGGGAATAGCAGTGTGCCATGCACTACCGGTTTGGTTATAGGCGATTGGAATAATATAAGATTTGAGAACTGGCCAAGAATATCCCATACTAACACTTACCCAGAGGTTGCCTCCGTAGGCACCGCCTGAGGTACTGGCGAACACAATGTTTCCTATTTCTACATAGTCGCTGACTACCGTTGGCATGGTTCGGGTCATGGTGTGATTCTGTGTATTTCTCTGCTTGATGTCTCCATCAACTTCCAATTTTTTTTCCGGTGTTGACGTTCCAACTCCAATGCTATCCGCTGTATTGTAAACAAAGTTTCCACTCTTGGTCCAGTTGCCACCCGGCAAAGTTGCGGGGTCTGCCCAGGTGCCTACCCCTGCTGCATCGGAGGATAATATGTATCCAGTTGTTGGGGCTGTTGTTAACTTGAAGCCCGTCATTTGGGCGGTTCCTGCTACATCTAATGTTGTTGCCGGGCTTGTAGTACCAATACCCACAAAGGAGTTTGATCCGTCAATAGTGATTACCGCTCCTGCTCCAATATTACCTCCAGTGGCAATTTTAAATTTATCGGCATCAGAATCATCAGCGCCCATAGCCCATACGCTGGTGCCGTCAATCTGAAAGCGTAACCTGGGATCAAAAATTCCGGGGTCGGCATTATTAATATCAATTCCTGCATTTGCACCTAAAGCAAACTCTACATCAAGAGCCGTAGTTGGCGATGCGGTTCCAATGCCTACATTACCTGACCCATCAATAGTAAGACGATCATTTGTGCCTAATGACGTGTTGTCAGATATTTTGAACTTATCGCTGTCATCATCATCAATTCCGAGGGTAAATGCTTGTGTAGTATTTTGTATTAACATGGAGGCATCACCTGTTGCATTAGCTTGTTCTAATTCGAGTAATGGCGTAGTGCTTGCAGAATTATGCTGAACTTCTAATGTTGTTGAAGGAGAGGTAGTACCCACACCAACCCGGCCAATCGTTCCGGCACCGCTGGCTGTACCAATATACAAGGTTGATATATCTGAGTTAAAACCAATCATCATTGAATTAGTAATGTTGTTTGAAATTCTGGCGGCATTACTCACTCCTTTACCCAGTGCAAAAGCATTGTTTACCGTAGTTTCGACATACTCACCCATAGCGAAAGATCTATTACCCCCGGCACTAGCATTCATACCGAATACGCCTGCTGCGATTCCTGTAGCGGTATTGTTCCAGCCAAAACCAAAGGCAGCCGTGCCGGCAGACGAGATATAAATATTATCGCCAGCACCAAATGCGTTTGAACCATTAACATCAGAAATTGTTCCAAATGCCGTTGAATAAGTTCCTGTAGCAGTATTGTTAAAACCCCCGGCAAATGAGAAGTTCCCCCGGTTTGCGTCATTCCAAAGGGTAGTAGTAACACCACCTGCTCTGAATGCTCCCTTGCTTTTATCAAAGAGCATGCGGTTATCGTGGTTGGGATCCGTATCATCGTCAAGGAAAGGTGACCCAAACACAAAGTCATCGTTGGTGAAATCCCCCGGTGAATTTGACGTTACATTGGCGGCTGTTGCAAAGGCATTTGTTGCGGCAGCAGGTGCAGCCCAGATCAGGTTTCCTGAGCCATCGGTTTGTAAGAACTCACTGGCGTTTCCTTCATCCGGAGGAAGTACTAGGGATACATCCTGAGTTGCAGCGGCATTTGGGCTTATGATGTATAGAAAGTCAGGTGCACCTTGCTCGGAGTATAATTGAATTTCTCCGTCTACACCGTCCTGGCCTGATTTGATAATTCCTGCAACATCTAATGTTGTTTCCGGGCTGTTAGTGCCGATACCCACACGATTTTTGGCAGCATCTACAGAAAAAGTTTGACCATCCACACTAAACCCATCTGTTACAGTGGATGTGAATTCCAGTGTGTTAGCTCCTTGTGTAACCACCGTGGCGCCAACTAGTGAGCCAGAGCCATCATAAATTCCATTTCCGTCAGCGCTGGCTGATCCTACGGCTTTCCAATCAGTTCCATCGTGGAAATAAAATGCCTCGAGGTCCGTGTCATACACCAACAGCCCTGTGGCGGGCGAGGCAATGCTTGTAGTTCTTTGGGTGGTGGTCATCCTGGGTACGAGCAGGCCACGGTCCGTTGCCGTTAGATCGAGTATGGATGATGCATCCGGTGTTGGGTTGTTTAGTCCCACGCTTTGGGAGAATGCGGTTTCTGTGACTGTAAATATTAGTATAGCTGCTAATGCCAGTCTTCTGGTAATATTTCTCATTTCTTATCTTATGTTTTTGAATTGAACTATTATTTTAGCTGACAACCCCAATAGGCTGTTTTTGTATATAACTAAGGTGCAGAAATACCATCAAAGTCTGATGTTATAATAGGCTAAATTAACGCGAAACTAAGGTACTAAAAATCCCCAACATACCAAAGACGATTACATGGTTAAAAGGTTGCCTTAGCGTGCGAATTATGTTAGCCTGAAATGTTATTGCTTTTCATTATTTTTCGGCAGATAAAAAGGGGGGGGCTTAATCTCAAGGCAATTACCTTCCCCGCAATGGGCACGCTTACTCACCCCTCCCCGACGTCGTGGTTCTCCCTCTCTGCGCGTAGAGAGGAGGACTTCAGGCATTTGCCTGAACGGGGGTGAGTTTAAGATAAATATTTGCCCACAATAGGCATTCTTCTGCCCATGCCAAATGCTTTGGAGGACACCCTGAGAATGGGCGGGGCCTGAAAACGCTTATACTCGCTCATATTCACAAGCTTTAGTACACGATTCACCAACTCTTTTGAGAAACCCATTTCCACCAGCTCTTTGGGCCCATTTCGGTTCTCGATGTATTCAAACAAGATCTTATCCAAGATGTCATATTCAGGCAAAGAGTCCACGTCTTTTTGATCTGGCCGCAATTCAGCTGAGGGTGGCTTGTCAATGCTATTTTGAGGAATGATTTCCTCATTTCTGTTAATGTACTCGGCCAATTCAAAAACTTCTGTCTTATACACATCGCCGAGTATTGCCAGACCACCGGCCATGTCACCGTACATGGTTCCATAACCGACGGATTTCTCACTCTTGTTAGAGGTATTTAAGAGTATATGGCCGAATTTATTGGCAAATCCCATGAGTAGCACAGCCCGAATCCTGGCTTGCACATTTTCTTCGGTAATATCAGGTGGTAAATCTTTGAAGTAAGGTTTAAGTGTTTTTTCAAATGTTTCATTTATTTCTTCAATGCTTATCTTTTCATATGGACAACCTAATGTGCGACAGAGTTGTTCCGCATCAGCGACCGAATGATCGGATGAAAACTTCGAAGGTAGTAGAAGTGCGGTCACATTTTCTTTTCCCAATGCCGATGATGTGAGAGCCAGTGTAACCGCCGAATCTATACCGCCTGACAATCCCAATATTGCCTTCTTTAATCCGGACTTGGTAAAGTAGTCACGAATACCCAATACCAGCGCATCGTGAATTAATTCAAGTTTACTATACTGTTGTACGGAAGATTCATTACCTGGATTGTTAAGATCCAGTATCTGGAAATCTTCCTCGAACATTTTCAACTGATTGGTCATTTTCCCAGATGAATCCAATACGAACGATCCGCCATCAAATATCAATTCTGTTTGCGCTCCAACGTGATTTACAAATATCAGGGGAAGGTTAAATTGGCGGGCACAATTCGAGAAAGTGGCCTTCCGCTCTTCCATGTGACGATAGTCAAATGGAGAGGCTGAGAGGTTTACAATTAAATCAGGGCGTTCTTTTATCAACTCATCCATTGGAGACGAGCTATAAAGATTCTCATTTCCATAAGTCCATAAGTCTTCACATATAGTAACAGCAATAGTGGTACCCTCTAGCTCAATGCAGGAAACAGACCCTGCCGGTTCGAAATACCTGTTTTCATCGAAGACATCGTAGTTCGGTAAAAGATATTTGTGATGCACAGATTCAACCTTTCCGCTGCGGAGAAAATACGCCGCGTTATAGAGTGGTTTTCCCTTCTCATTTGAGTTGGTGGCTGGGGCTCCAATAATTGCGGCAATGCCGGTGCATTCACGCGCAATATCCTCTACGGATTCATTGCACTTTGTTATAAAATCTTCAAACTCGAGAAAGTCTCTCGGTGGATAGCCACAAACAGTCAGCTCAGCGAATATAACCAGGTCTGCATTTTGCTCTTTGGCTCTCGCGATAACATCCTTGATCTTGCGAACATTGCTATCGAAATTTCCGATGTGATAGTTGAGCTGAGCCAGGGCAATTTTCATCTTCCTTAAAGTATCCCGAAACAATGTGGGTTCTGCTTAATTATATGATTAGTTCATCAATTTGTGCATAGCGAATAAATGCAAAATTACGAATTGCTACTCTGATTGTTGCTCTGTCTGATAGATTTGGATTTTCACAGTAATCTGGACTTGTGGGCCGGTTCAGCAGTATTGCCCTGGTATGTCAGCCACGTTGGGTTTATTCTCGATGCTTGTCCAAATTGAATCAAGATTCTTTCTTTGTGTTGGATAGGTTGAAATAAGCCTGCTCGTAACTATTATTAGTTGGCCTATCCCCAATTTAAGCTGCTGGGAGTTTCCGCTGTCATTTACGCTTCTAAGTCCGGGCTATCGAGTTCGGGCCTTCGGACTTCTGGTTAGAACATTACACCAACTCTCAGAGCCAGGCTGCTCATCGCTACTTTAGGCTTTGATTTGGCAATTACATCCATAAAACCCAAATTGTACAACAGGCCAATTACCAAAGCCGTATTGCCTCCAAGAGAGTACTCAATTCCACCGCCTATCAAAAGCCCAAAATTGAAGATTCGAACTTCATTCTTGAAGTCGCCATTATCAATCTGGCCTTCCCCCAAACTTGCAGCATCTCCTTTCGCTTTTATTCTAATCTGACTTGATAATCCAAATTGACCGAAATAAGTGATGTACCCTATCTCATTGGTTTTTAATAGCAAGGTTATTGGTATTTCGATATAACCAAGCTTGTAAGTGATAATTGTACCAGGCACAATGGTATCAAAGTTATCTCCCGTTCTCGAGTCGTGCTCAAAATTAATAGTGTCTTGAAATTCAATTTTACCTCCTCCATAAAGCAGATTCAATCCTGAGGTTAAAGAATAGTTATCTCCAAAACGAAAATCGAACATGAGGCCAAAACCATAACCTCCTCGAGGACCTTTGCTTTCAATTTCTTTAACGTCTGGCTTCATCCAGGAAATTGAACCAAGACCCTGAAGTCCAAACCCTACTTTCTTGTCCTGAGCAAGAGCATCAACCGGAGTTAACCAGATCATGAATGCAATCAGTCCTGTTAATGTGTAATTACCCCCTATTTTCATAATTTTGGAAATTCAATTATTACAGTTACAATAATACCATTTTTTCAAATGTATAAACAACTTAAATACACATTTGTGTATTCATTGGGGGTGATTTTACTGCCGCTTATTCTCGTTTTAGTGGGGTGTGGAAACAATGCCTTGGATGTAGATGTTTCGGAGATAGATGTAGAACTAAGGTTTAGAAGGTTTGAAAAAGCTTTGTTTCAGTCTGATCTAAATAATATGGAACTTGAAGTGAGCAGGCTCAATTCTGATTACGGATTGTTTTTTGACTTATTTACACGGCGAATAGTTAGCATTGGTGGAGCGGATAACCCGAACCTGGCTGTGAGCTTGAAAGGATTTATTACAGATCCTCAGATTTCGGAGGTCTATGAGGCAACCCAATTGCTATATCCTGAGCTTATTCAATTAGAGAACAGTATCGCCGATGCTTTCAAATACTATCGGTATTACTTTCCCAACAAATATATTCCGGAGGTAGTTACGTTTGTCTCAGGTTTTAACTACGCGATAGTAACCACGGATAGTACACTGGGAATCGGTTTAGAGAGTTATTTGGGTAAGGATTCTAAATATTATAGAATGCTTGGTTATCCAAGATATAAAGTACGTAATATGAATTCATCGGCAATAGTTCCTGATTGCATGAGGATGATAGCCTCATCAGACTATGAATTGAAGGATTCTCAGAAAGACTTGCTGAGCCAGATGATACATGAAGGCAGAATACTGTATTTTACAGAAGCCATGCAGCCTAACATCGAGGATTCTTTGGTAATTGGCTTTACTGCAGCACAGATACAATGGTGCTGGGAGAATGAGAGGAATATGTGGACATTTTATCTGGATAAGGACATTTTGTACTCCACAGAACACACTGAAAACATAAAATACATTGGAGAAGGCCCATTCACTTCCGGGTTTTCAAATGAATCTCCCGCTCGAACGGGACAGTGGGTAGGGTGGCAGGTGGTAAGATCTTATATGAGCAGCAATGAAGTGTCTGTCAAAGAATTAATGGAAGAAGAAAATTTACAATCAATATTAACGAAATCGAATTACAAACCTCGAAAATAACATGGGAAAAGAGCAAGAACGGGCAGATAGTTCAGAAATTAAATTTTCAATAGACCTGGATGAGAATAAGGTACCTGTAAATATTCAGTGGTCAGCAACGGATAATAACGACGGAAAACCAGCCGCATGCAAGGCGTTTATGACTTCATTGTGGGAGTCGGAGGCGAACAACACGTTGCGAATTGATCTGTGGACGAAAGACATGCCGATCGATGAAATGAAAGTGTTTTTTCACCAATCTTTATTGTCGATGGCAGATACTTTTGAGAGAGCTACGGGCGAAAAGGCTGTTACGGGCGACCTTAGAGATTACTGCGCACACTTTGCTGAAAAAATGAACATTCTGAAGGATAACTAATCCATCTTGAAGAGCTTGTTGGTTTCGTTTACGTAATTCAGAATTTCATCCATTCCCGTGGATTTGTGCGATGATGTGATAAAAATTCGTGGCAGCTCTTCCCAATACTCACTCAAATATTTTCGATAATTTTCGATATGCGAATGCACCTTGGCCTTTGCAAGCTTGTCAATTTTAGTAAACACAATGGCAAAGGAAATTTCTTTCAACCCAAGCCAATTGATAAATTCAATGTCCGATTCCATAGGATCGTGTCGCGCGTCTATCAACGAGAAAACGCTAAGTAAATTTGGGCGTTTTAAAATGTAGTCCGTCGACAATTCACTCCATTTAGCTCTATGGGTTTTCGAAGCTTTTGCATAGCCATAGCCAGGAAGGTCGACCATGTACCATTTCTCGTCAATAATAAAATGATTGATTAACTGAGTCTTGCCAGGCGTAACTGATGTCTTTGCTAATTTTTTTCTTCCGGTCAACGCATTGATCAATGATGATTTTCCTACATTCGAACGCCCGATAAAAGCGTATTCAGGAAGATTTGGCTTAGGGCATTTCTTATAATGAGGCGCACTAGTCAGAAATTTGGCGTCGATTATTTTCACGAATCAAAAGCTATAAATTGGCTGTGAACAAGTGGGAATCGCAGCGAACTTATTGTAAATTCTTTAGCCACCTCTCAAGCGCTTCGTTGAACTCTTCAGGCCTTTCCATCATGGCTGCATGCCCACACCTGTCGATCCAAAGAAGGTCAGAATTTGGAATCATTTGGTTAAATTCTTCAGCAACACTAGGCGGTGTGATTTTGTCATTTTTCCCCCATATCAGGCAGGTGGGTATCATGATGGAAGGCAGATCCTCTGCCATATTGTGGCGAATAGCTGACTTTGATAAATAGAGCAATCGCAGGGCTTTTTCACGATCGTTTATAATTTCATGGCATTCGTCCACGAGCTTATCTGTGGTCATGGCCGGATCGTAAAACGTAATTTCTATCTTTTTTCTCAAATATTCCTTATCTCCTTTTCGCGGATAGCCATCTCCAAAAGCTTCCTCATAAAGTCCAGAGCTGCCTGTGAGAATGAGAGCGCTAATGTCTTTCGGGAACCTGGTTGCACATACCAATGCAACATGGCCGCCGAGAGAATTTCCCAACAAAGCAATGTCTTTATATCCTCTGAGTTTTATGAAATCGCTTACAAAAATTGCCAGCGTGTCTATGCTGGTTTCCTCTGGGGGCATTGTATAAAGAGGGAGTAGTGGTACAACTACTGTATAATTGCTCTTGAAGTGCTCTATTACGTGTTCGAAGTTGCTCAAAGCCCCGAACAAACCGTGAAGCACCAGTAATATTGGGCCTTCTCCAGTTTCCAAAAACTGGAATTCACCATCTTCCTTTATGTGATATTCTATCGCCATTATGTCGGCGTCAAAAATAAATAAATTTATGTACTAAGGCGATTGCATAAAAAATATTTACCAATACTCCGGTAAACGAGCCTTTATTATTGCGCGAGAAGGACCGGGCAGTATTGAGCTTGCCCAAGAACCATATACCGCCCCAAATCCGTGAAAAAATTGATATAAAGCGTTGGTTATCAGCTAATTAATGCTGTGGTCAGCCGGCCCCGGTGTATCTGTAGTGGTAAAAGTTATCAACAAAGTGGTAAAAAGTGGTATAATGTGGTAAAATGTTCTATATATTTACCGCATATAATGAAAAAGTGGGATGTCAAACTTTCTAGGCGTATATGAATGTAAGGTGGATTCGAAGGGTAGGCTCATGCTGCCATCAGGTTTAAAAAAGCAGCTAACGCCGCTTTTGAATGAGGGGTTCATTCTTAAAAGAAGTGTTTTTCATCCTTGTCTGGAATTGTATCCCATGTCTGAATGGAACAACATCATCGGAGAGGTGAATAAGCTCAATAGGTTTGTAAAAGAGAACATCGATTTCATAAGAATGTTCACCACAGGACTGAAGGTGATTCAGCTGGACGCAACGGGCAGGTTGTTAATACCGAAGGATTTGATAGAGTTTACAGGGATTGTAAAAAACATCGTGGTTTCCTCAGCAATAAACATGATTGAGTTGTGGGATAAGGATAAATATGAGAAAGTGATCAACGATCCGAATGTAGATTTTGCAGAGCTGGCAGAGCGGGTGATGGGCAATAAAGATAAGGATTCCTGAAAATGCGATATCACGACCCGGTATTGTTAGATCAGGCAATTGAAGGGTTGAATATCGCTTCGGACGGAACATATGTTGATGTCACTTTTGGTGGTGGCGGGCATTCAAAGGAGATATTAAAGAGGTTGGAGACTGGAAGATTGATTGCATTTGATAAGGATGCAGACGCGGTAAGAAATTCAATAATACAAGATCGAGACCAATTCCAATTCCAATTGGTAACCCAAGATTTTAAACAAATGGGCAACTGGCTAGAGCAAAATAACATTGGAGCAATCGATGGAGTTTTGGCCGACCTCGGAATCTCCTCCCATCAAATCGATTCGCCAGAAAGGGGCTTTTCAATTAGATATAATTCCGATTTAGACATGAGGATGAATACCATGGAAGCGTTAAGAGCCATGGATGTAGTCAATGACTATCCGGAAAGTGAGCTGGCAAGAATTTTTGCGGAGTATGGTGAGCTGCGCGGAAGCTACAAAATGGCGCGGTTAATCGTTTCGGCCAGAGTAATCAAGAGGATAGAAAAGGTAGATGACCTTAAATTAACCATTAAATCTGTAACGCCAAAGACGGGTGAAAATAAGTTTCTGGCGAAGGTGTTTCAAGCCTTGCGTATTGCGGTGAACGATGAGCTCTCTGCATTAAAACAATTACTTCAGACTTCAGGCGAAGTAATGAAATCTGGGGCTCGCCTGGTGATAATCTCCTATCACTCCCTCGAGGACCGGCTGGTTAAATATTATATCGAGAGAGGCGGATTTGACGGTGAAATGGTGAAAGATCTTTACGGTAATCCCCAGCTGATATTCAAATCAATCAACAAAAAGCCAATAATGGCAGACGCGGAAGAAGTTGCGAGGAACAGACGTGCCAGAAGTGCTAAAATGAGAATTGCAGAAAAGATCTAGCCATGGCTGCCAAAAAGAAAATAACGACAAACAGAAGCGTTAGAAAGAGCAGGAAGGGCA
>JYMV01032218.1_pt1 | contig 10316 bp, 9 predicted proteins | sample 338911 | NCBI WGS metagenome assembly JYMV01 (sample SAMN03354496, study PRJNA234377) | hydrothermal vent metagenome | biome: Deep sea; feature: Hydrothermal plumes at the Eastern Lau Spreading Center, Western Pacific Ocean; material: Seawater | place: Tonga | collected 2009 | depth 2000 m m
GCTATGCGTCTCTCCATTTTATTCAATTGCCATATTCGGCCTACTCAGCCCTATGATGTCAATCATTGTTGGTTTTTCTAGCACGGCTTTGACTGAAAATCCTACACGTCTCTCTCGAATCCCATAGGATGAAGTAAAACATGAATCGGTATTCTTAGTGGATTCCAACCCTTCATCCCAATGGCACATCTATTGCTCTCTACATCTTAGCAGTTTGTCTAGGCGATAATGGTCTTGCAATTTTTTTCGAACTGTCATAATCTACTGATATTATTTTGTAATCACCATATTAATGTAACAATGTAATATTGTTTACATGAAAGGGAAGTCTTGTGCGGGCATCTTTAGTTTGCATCGCACAATCCATCTTTACTTTTACAAAGACAGATAATTACTATCGTAGATGACGTTTGTAACTACGATTTTTTATTGGTAATTCCCCTCTTAGTTGAAAATAGGATTCTTTATATACGGTAGGAAACTATCGTATTGTTTTTACTTTGATGGGAGTATGTAACAGAAAGGGAGAGGTATTTATCATATGAGTGAGTTTTGCAACCGAAGAACTGGGAACAGGGCGTCGGTTCTAGAAAAAAAACTGTCCAAATTTTTCATCCTTATCACACTAATATCTTTCACCTCTATTGCAGCTTTGGCTGATAATGGTGGAGATTCAGTCTGGACGACCGATGTTGCCGTCGATACCTTGTGGGTTTTGATTGCAGGTATGTTGGTTTTCTTCATGAATGCTGGATTCGGATGTGTTGAAGCTGGTTTCTGCCGAGCCAAGAACGCTGTCAACATCTTGGGCAAGAATTTTGTCGTCTTTGGAATTTCATCCATAGCCTTCTGGATTGTTGGGTGGGCAATCATGTTTGGGGACGGCAACTCCTTCATGGGTACTACAGGTTGGTTTGTTGGAGGTGCTGACAACAGTCCTGTTACTGGCGAGGCGTATGTTGGGATTTTTAACTCCATTAACTGGACTGGGGTTCCGCTTTTTGCCAAATTTTTCTTCCAACTTGTATTTGCTGGAACGGCTGCCACTATTGTTTCTGGCTGTGTGGCGGAACGTATCCACTATAAGTCCTATATGGTTTTTACTGTTGTCCTTGTGGCCATCAGCTATCCTATTACTGGACACTGGATCTGGGGTGGTGGCTGGCTCGCAAATCTGAAACAGCCAATGTGGGACTTTGCCGGATCGACGGTTGTCCACTCGGTAGGTGGTTGGGCAGGTCTGGCTGGAATTATCCTGCTTGGACCTAGGCTTGGCAAGTATCGAGATGACGGATCAGTCTCGCCGATTCCTGGTCATAGTATGGCGCTTGCCTTTCTCGGCGGCATGATTCTCTGGCTCGGCTGGTTCGGGTTTAATCCTGGTAGCACGATGGGTATCTCAGGATTAGGAGCTAAGGCTGTAGCTCACATCGTGGTAACGACAAATCTGTCCTGTGCAGCAGGTCTTCTGACCGCTACTATTGTTTCATGGATAGTATTGGGAAAACCGGACTTCAGCATGACTGTCAATGGTGCACTGGCAGGTCTAGTTGCCATTACGGCACCGTGCGCATTTGTTAATGCAATTCCATCCGTAATTATCGGGATTATCGCTGGTATTTTGGTTGTTTTCAGCGTGCTTTTCTTTGATAGAATTCGCATTGACGATCCAGTAGGAGCACTCTCGGTTCACTTGACCAATGGTATCTGGGGAACGTTAGCGATTGGGCTTTTCGCCACGAAAGCTGCTCCGGGTGGAATAGATGTTGATGGGCTCTTCAACGGTGGAGGTGTGGGTCTACTTGTAAGTCAATTTATAGGTGTCGTCGCAGTAGGTGCATTCACATTTGTCTTGGCGCTTATTGTCTGGACGATTATCAAGGCAATTCCTGGATTTGGACTACGAGTCGATCAGGAAGGAGAAACGACAGGTCTTGACATTTCCGAAATGGGAATGGAAGCCTATCCCAGCGAAAATCCAGTTGGATAAGTAGCTGAATATTATTTATCCTTTTTAAGCCCAAGTTCGGGTAAACCCGAACTTGGGCTTTTTATTTGCCTGCTATTATAGTCTTGGACAGCCGGTCTAGTATGAGGCATCTGCCATCTTGATGGCACTCAGATCCCCAGGATTCAGATCCTCGGCAATATCTTCAGTTTTCTGCTATTACTCGCTTATTTTATCGGCAAAACCCTGACTAAAAAGCAGGCATTCTGCTTATGCAGATTACAGTATTGAACTAGGTATTATCTATGTTCTAAGCAGATTCTTAGCCTTGATCGTTGATGGCATAGGTATTGCGCTTAGTGGCCTTAAAGATTAATCTAAATGATTTTGTATTTTGAAAGCAAAAATGTTTTAGCATGTTTTAAGTTTGTCTTTTATAATCATGTATATGGGTTCACAGTTAAGCTTATGCAACGGATAACAATAATTTTGAATCTGTGAGCATATACCTAGCGTTGTAGTGTTACGTTGTTTGAAGTTTCTAAATAATCTTTAAGTTTTTAATTAAACCCATTTAGACTTTAAGGAGGTTTAACTTTGTTTTCTAAAAAGAGCAGGAGACTGAGCCTGTGTTTAGTTTCCTTGGTTTTGATTCTTTCATCATTGAGTATTTCTCATGCTCAAATAAAACTGACGGATAATCTGTCGCTTTCCGGTTTTCTGGATATGTCCGCAGGGACTTCGATTGTTGAAGACGCAGATACAGAGGCAAACGCTAGTTTTGATCAGTTTGAACTCGATTTTCACTTTGCTAACGATAAAGTTTCGGCTCGTGTGGATGTTGATAGCACGTCAGCAGCTTCGACGGTGGAATTAGATGATAAGTATCAATTCAAGGGAGCGAGTGAAGTGAGTCGTCTGATTGGATTAGAACAGGCTCACGTGTCTTACGCTTTTAGCGACAAACTTAGTGTAACGGCTGGCAGATTTCTCAGTTGCATTGGCTTTGAAGCCGCTGAGCCGGCAGATATGTATCAATATTCTTGGTCTCAAGGTATACCTTATCCAGGTTACCAGGATGGTGTTGCCATTAACTTTACCTTAAATAACCAAGTTGGTATTTATGCCTCTATGGTTGAGAGCGTTTGGGGTAACCCTATGAGTTCTAGTCTCAACCTTCCCAGTTTTGAAGCACAAGTTGCTTTAACGCCAATTGATAAACTGACAGCCAAAATAGGATTTGCCGGTGACGTTCTCTCTAATGGTGCAGGGACTGAGTATTTACAAAGTGAAGTGAACGTCTGGGCGCAGTTTAGTGTAGCTGACAATTTCTTTGTGGCTGCTGAAGTTGACCTGTTGGGCAATTGGGATGCAATTGATGAGACGGGAAATTTGCGTCCTGAGGGTGATAGCGGAATGCACTTCTTGGGCATGGCTAATTATGGTCTAACGGACAAGGTTGCTGTTACCGCTAGGTTTAGTGGTTATAGTGTTGGTGATGGAGATTTACAGACAGAGGTTACATTAAGCCCGTCATATGCGTTTACGGACAGTTGGGGTGGGTTGGTTGAGTTGAGACAAACTCTTGCAGATGCAGATGGAAACTCACGAACCGACATCGCCATAGAAACGATCTATACTTTCTAAGTTGGGATTTAATTCTCAAAACTTAGATCAATTTTGAAGATATTACCTAAATATCACCTAAAAGCCTACGCCTGAAAACAGGCGTAGGCTTTTTTATTTTGTGATTTTGGCCATCGTTACCCATTCATTTTCGGGAATTGTAGGCAGCAAACAATACAACAATTTGGCTTGGATGGAATAGTTTGGTTTTAGGTCAAAAGTAAATTGGCGAAGCTCATCCGGCTGAAATCGATTGTCCATCTGATCCGAATCCAACATCATTGAATGTTCAATCTGTTGATGATATTCAATCTCACCTGATGGATTTGATATTTTTACGTCAAGTATAATCGTACGTAGCCCGTCACCTGGTAACATATGACCCGACTTGTTTTTTACTCCGATAATCGCTTTCCCACCCCTTTTTTCTATCATCAACTCGGCTGCCTTCTCTAGCATCTGTCCACTTCGACTGCCTATCCATGTATGCCGTCGTCCCGAAATCCGTTCGTAACTGAGCGTACTTTGCATGCGTTTGACCTGTGGCATGTGGCAGGTAGCGCAATTTTTACCCTCTTCTGAGGCTTGGCTTTTCTTAAAGCTGATGATCTGATTATGCTCAGGAACCTTCGGCTGTCCGTGACAAGTGGCGCACAGTTCAGTTGCTTTTGTATGGACTTCACCGGCAACATTAGCATGAAACATAGCATCGATATTCATCGACGGACCATGCATGCCACCGTTCACATCGACATGGCAGGTTAGGCAAGAAACACCGCTCTGCTGATCGTCTGTCCTCAACTTCGGCATCTTTCCAATGCCGGTAATCAGAACCGGCTCAGGTGCGTGACAGGGATCACAATTCTTTTGACGATCTGTAACCGCGCTGGCCGCTTCCTGATAAACTGGATCTGTCCAGGATTTAGCGTGCATTGATCTCTCCCATTCCCTCCAGATAGCAGGATGGCAACTCCGGCATTTCCCTGATTTGAATCCGCGTTTAATATCATTGAGCCCGAGATAGCTGGCCTGGTCCGCTACTGAGCTTCTAAAAATCATAAGCAACATTCCAAAGACAGGAATTGAAACGATAACCAGCCAACGGGAAATTTGTCGCCTCATCATAGATCAAAATCCCCTAGCAGTTTTGTAACCGCTTTTTCAGCGCTGTTAATACAAGCCGGAATTCCGACACCGTGAAACGCGTTGCCAGCAAAAGCGAGACCGGGTAGCTGCGCGATTTCCGACTCGATTTGTCTCACGCGATCAAGATGACCGAGATAATATTGGGCGATTGCATTGTCATATTTGCTGATTAGGACATCGATAGGGTTTCCCTTCACACCTAGTAAGGTATTCAAGTCCCGAAGGACTAGTTCGATGATCTGTTGTTCGCTCCTGTCGATCATGTTGCGTTCCTGTGCCAAATCAACGAAGGCACGCAACAAAATGATGTCCTCAGGCGCACGATTATCGAATTTTACGCTACTGAACGAACAGGCAAGAATCGACTTTCGTTCAATAGCTGGAACTACGAAACCCATTCCATCAAGTGGATGATTAATCTGTTCTTGGCGAAACGCTAGATTAACGGTTATTGAAGAAGAATAGGAAATAGATCCGAGGAGACCAGAGATTATTGGACTAGCTGATTTGATAATTGCCGCAGCACGACTGGCAGGGAGAGCTATGCAGACGAGGTCAGCTTCAATATGCTGATTCTGGTTAAAGTTCACTATCCACCTGTTTTTTTTAGGTTGAAGATCAACTCGATTAGCTTTGGTGTTGATACAGATGGTACCTTCGGGGATCTGCCTACTTAGTTCTTCAACCAGTGTCTGCATACCAGATTGGAACGAAAGAAACAAACTGTACCGTGGTCCGCTGGCGTTCTGCTGATCAGAATTCTTCCTTCTAGCCATCAGTGCCCGAATAATGCTGCCATATTGATGCTCCATTTCGGGGAACTGTGGCATAGTCGATCTCAGGCTAAGTTTAGAGGGATCAGCAGCATAGATTCCACCTATCATTGGTTGAGCGAATCGCTCAAATGCTTCCCTTCCTAAACGTCGAACCACAAAGCTTTCAAGCGATTCGTCTTCATCACTATTTTTCGGTGGCAAAAACAGATCCATAGCCATCCTCAATTTTCCCTTGACGCTAAAAATTGGGGACCTAACCAATGGTATGATCATACCGGGCGCCATCATGTAGAAGCCTTGAGGTGTGGCATGAAGGTTATTATTGTGGATGACGAAACTGCGCCGATACTGAGTGGTTGTTCCAACTAGCCGATCAGCAATACCAATTTCTTGGCAGAGGTCTTTAGCCCAAGGTTTGGTCGATATGAAAGCATCCGGCCCTCGTTCCATAACTAATCCATCTCGTTTGACGGTATCGATGACTCCACCAAGACGTTCAGAGGCTTCAAACAACCTGACGCGTAGCGAAAGATCTCGCGTCCGAGATTCAGTAATCAGCTTATAGCAAGCCGTTAAGCCACTGATACCACCACCGATAACAACGGCCATTTTTGCTTTTGGGTTGTGATGTTCTGTCAATTGCCCACTGTTTTTTTGCGATTATTGTTCTGAATTTAAATTGATTATAACATTTCTGATTGAAGGAAGACTGCTGACTGTCAGAAGAAGCAGTTCAACATCATACGTCTTAATTGAACAGGTTTCCGTTTTGGTGTTATGCTTACCATGTAAAACCGATATTTCTAACAAAAGTAGAAATCGTCATGACAGACGTATTGCTCTATTCGATAGATCAAATAGCAAACCTAATTCGTAACAGAGAAACTTTCTCCTACCGATCTGATCGAAGCCATGTTTGTCCGCATAAATCAGCAGAAAATACAATTGAGTGCTTTAATCCAATTGTTTTAGAAGAAAAAAAGGCCCAGCTTGCGGGACAAGTGGTAATAGGGATTCTGAGCAATCATGATCAGGGGAAATTGCAAGGTGTTCCAGTTGCGATTAAAGATATTATTGATCTGGTAAGGACTCCCGCCACTTGCAGTTTAATTACATTTAGGATGTTGCCTTTATGATGAGCACCATGACAGATGATGGGTACGGTGGAAAAAGATCGGTACTCGATTATACGGAGGAATTGGGTACCGATCAGTGACCTTAAGGTGAGGGGGCCTCTGGCCACATTTTTTGTGGATCTTGAGCCAAAAGTAGAAAAATTGTCAATCAGGCGATAGAAACGCTGGGAGAGCTAAGCTTGAATATAATTGAACCCAATCTTTCGTCTGTACCCTCAGTGGAAAAAATTGCGAATGGCTTCTTGAATAAAGTCTCTATGATTCCGGTACCATGTTTAGCTAATTATAGCCTTTTTCTGTAATTGACGGAATCGATCCAAAGTTTTATCAATTCCTGTTTCCATGGTGTAACTTGGCACAAACCCAATTTCCTTGGCTATTGCTGATGCGTCATAATCCCATGAGATACCAAACAGCCCAGGCTCTAATGAAATGTTTGCTCTGGGATCAATTGCTTTTAGGTAATCGAATCCCTCTTTGACTTCTCGAACACCGCCACAAACATTGAAGGCACGTGTTTTAGTCGTTGGGCAAGTGGCAGACATAACGATTGAGCGTGATACATCTTCAACATACTGCCAATCTACTGCGTCATCACCGAAAGGGACTTCGTAGGACTTACCGAGCGCTACAGCCTCTATCATTTTCGTCGTGAAAGAACTCATGCCACGTGTTCGTCCAACGCCATAGACAGCTGTAAAGCGGAGACCAATCGTATCAAGGCCATACTCATTAAAATAATGTTCCGCGTAACGTTCATTCAATGATTTGCACGCACCATAGATAAATTTTGGGAAATGTGCCGACTCGTTTTTGATTTGCTGATGATTGTAGTCATCAGGTGAGCCAAAAACAGCAACACTGCTAGCCCATACAGTGCGTTCAATGCCAAATATCCGCGCGGCTTCAAAGATATTAACTGTACCCTCAGAAACAATTTTTAAAGCTAAAGGAGGGTTAGCTTGACAGGCTGGTACCTGCCACGAAGCGAGATGGATGATCCGATCAATATTATTCTTTTTAATAGTTTGGAGAATATTTGGGAGATCTGTGATGTCTCCGCCAACGAAGGTGATTTGGTTGATCTGATTATCATTTAACACCATGTTGGGGATTGTCAGGTCGTACGTCAGATCGTAGACGATTACTTGCTTTCCTGCTTCTAACAGATCACGAATAACGTATGACCCAATGCAGCCAAATCCTCCTGTCACTAGATATGCCATTAGATCATCCTTTATATATCTTGTACTTGAGGTGAGTCAATATCAACTAAAATATCATCGCCTTCAATTTTAACTGGATAAGCGGGAATGTTGAGACTACCGGGCCAAACCGACTCACCCGTCTTAACATCAAATTCCCACATGTGCAATGGACACGAAACTACACAGTCGTTCATAAAGCCGTGATGCAAGGATCCTCCCATATGTGGACAGACATCGTCTATTGCGTAATACTCACCATCTATACAGTAAATCCCAATAAAGACTTTATCAAGTTTTGTCCCAAATCCACGTCCAGGTTTTACTTGATCTGTGGTTGCCACCTTCACAAACATAAATAATCTGTTGCTCCAGAAAATGGTATAAATTTTGCGAAATTGTATCATAATGTCAGAGGTTTTCCCAACAATTCCTATCACTTGGAGTCCCGAGTTATTTAATTGACTTTTCATATTGTCTTTGTTATACTCGCTTTCTGGTTGGTACCATTTTCTGAATTAGAGAGGGACTCCATGTTTGAGCAGGAAAACCCTGAAGTTGAAGAAATTAGGGAAGAAGAGTTGGTTGATCAAAACGGTGTTTCTAACAAAGGGCAAGACAATCTGGATAATGAAGACTTGGAAAACGGAAACGCAACAGAGGGAGCAGAAGTATCGGAAGTAGCAGATAATGCGTATTTGGCAGAAGAAGTTTGGGCTGAAAGTGGGGTAGTTATTAACATGAATCAGGTGCAATCAATTGATATTCCTGAACAGTTCAGTCAAAGAAGAGCAGAAAATGGATGGGAAATTGCAATACATCGGTGGTGTAAAGTAACAGTCAACATGACAGCTAGCATGCGTAAAACCGAGGTAGTTATGATTAGAGGGGATCAAATAATAAAAAATGGTGAGGAACTTTTAGTATTGCACAACAGCCCTGCTGATGAGTATAAAACCAAGAGATCTACCTCATCACTCGCGCTTGAGCGTGATGAACTGCTTAAAAATAGACAGCTAACTTCCCAGAGTGAATCGTCTGGAATGGGAAAAACCTAGTACATCCACTTATTATTTCTGTAGAGTTTTTAGTGTTACGAGACAGCCAGTTTCAGCAATCAAAAAGCTGTGCCACATCATGCGATGCGGCACAGCTTTTCATTAGGATTCGGTTATATGGTGTGATTAGAGGGTATGCGAGTAAATCCCCCTCTTAGTCTCCTTCATCCACCTCAGCGATTAAGGCTTCTGTTGTCAGCAAAAGACCCGCCACGCTGGAAGCATTTTGAATGACCTCCCTGACAACTTTCGTTGGATCAGCAATACCAGCATCCAGCAAATCCTCATACTCGAGGGAATTAGCGTTAAATCCATATGAGCCTTCACCCGACAAGACATTAGCCACGACCACGGAACCTTCCTGTCCGGCGTTCTCAGCAATTGCCCTAACCGGTTCAGTCAAAACACGATTAATGATATCTGCTCCGACCGCTTGATCTCCATCCAGTTGTATGCTGTTAAGATCATCCCGAGACCGCAATAAAGCGACACCTCCACCAGGAACGACTCCTTCCTCAACTGCAGCACGAATGGCTGAAAGAGCATCTTCAAAACGTGATTTTTTCTCTTTCATTTCGACTTCTGTATCCGCGCCAACATTCACAACAGCCACGCCGCCAGCAAGTTTAGCCAACCGTTCTTCGAGTTTCTCTCTGTCATAGTCAGAGGTTGTCTGCTCAATTTGTAAGCGGATCTGAGAAATTTGTTTTTCAATCGCGCCTGAGTCACCAGCACCACCAACGATTGTCGTATTGTCTTTATCAATCACGACACGACGTGCACTGCCAAGCATACCTATGACTATGTTTTGAAGCCTAATACCGCGATCCTCAGAAATGACTTGTCCTTTGGTTAAAACCGAAATATCATCTAGCATGGCCTTTCTACGATCACCGAAGCCAGGAGCTTTAACGGCGGCAACATTCAAACCGCCACGCAATTTATTCACAACCAACACCGACAAGGCTTCTCCCTCTATATCCTCTGCGATGATTAAGATGGATCGTTGAAGTTCTGACGCTTTTTCGAGAATTGGGACTAAATCAACAACAGTACTAATTTTGCCCTCGTTAATTAAAATTAATGGGTTTTCCAGCTCAACAGTTTGATTTTCTACATTTGTGACGAAATGTGCTGAAAGGAAACCACGATCAAATTGCATGCCTTCGACAATATCAATTGTAGTTTCTGAAACCTTTCCTTCTTCAATCGTAATAACGCCATCTTTACCAATTTTTTCTATGGCATCAGCTAAAATCTCCCCGATATTGCTTCCATTGGCATCATCGTTCGCAGCGATTGACGCAACTTGTATTATTTCGTCGGGAGTGCTGATTTCTTTGCTCTGAATTTTCAGATTTTCAACTACAACTTCAGTTGCTTTCTCAATGCCGCGTTTTAGTTGCATGACATCCGCGCCA
>JYMV01031767.1_pt1 | contig 10315 bp, 11 predicted proteins | sample 338911 | NCBI WGS metagenome assembly JYMV01 (sample SAMN03354496, study PRJNA234377) | hydrothermal vent metagenome | biome: Deep sea; feature: Hydrothermal plumes at the Eastern Lau Spreading Center, Western Pacific Ocean; material: Seawater | place: Tonga | collected 2009 | depth 2000 m m
GCGATGCTGGAACGCGCTAATTTAAGAAAGTGTAAATTAATCGAATCGAATCTTACTAACGCGAACCTGAATGAAGTTACATGCGGTTTAGCTGATTTTAGTCGAGCTGAATTAACTAATGTAAAAGCCATAGGAGCTGATTTTAACCGAGTTAAATTAAGCGGCGCTAACTTAAATAATGCTGACTTCACTGATTCTAAGCTAAGCATGGCTGTCTTCTTTGAATCGAAATTCATAGGCACCAATCTCAATAGGGCACAAATCAAAGGTTCAAAACTTGTAAAGGCTGACTTTACTGATGCTTGCTTAACCCGTGCTGACCTGACCGGAGCAGACATTTCCGATGCAACAATTAAAGGAACAAATCTTTTGAGGGCAAAACTTGGAGGAGCTATTCTAAGGCGCACTCACATACTCAACTCAAATTTAAAAGAAGTAGATCTCAATATAGCTGACCTTACGAGCGCTAAACTTGAGAAGGTTGAATTAGACGGTGCAGACCTTGGGCGAATAAAGCTGAATAATGCCTCATTACAAAAAGCTCAACTAACTAAAGCAAACATCAGCAAAGGGAAACTTGCAGGCGTTGATCTTTCAGGAGCCGACCTGAGCGGAGGAAATATGAAGGGGGCAGATTTTACCGGAGCCCAATTGACAGGGGTTGATTTAAGCCGTGCTGATTTAACAGAATCAGTTCTGGAAAACGCGGAAATTAAAAACTCATTTCTAACAGGTGCTGATATTAGAAATGCTAATATTAAAAATGCCAACCTTGAGGGAAGTGACTTATCCGGAGCAAAACTTACAAAAGCAATATTCCATCGGGCTAATCTCAAAAACTCCAATCTTCACAGGGCAGACCTAGAGCATGCCGATTTTTCTAAAGCAAATCTATCGCAAGCCAACCTAGCCGGGACGAAACTAGCGGATGCAAACTTCTCAAATACTATTCTCACTGACGCTGATTTTAGCGGGGCAGACACAACCGATACCGATTTTTCTGATGCCAAAGGTTATAAAAAACGAGACTAACTCTTTTGAGTGCTTAGAAATATAATTTCTTTAAATACCTTTTTTAAAGTCTTGAATCTAACAAATGTACAGTTTATAAAATTCCTATAATAAATAGATTGTTGTAAAATAAATACTATGGCCCCGACTCAAAAATGGCCGTTAAGAAAACGGCCTTTAAATTTAGCTGAGGTACTCCGGTTACGCAATGGAATCGAGTTCTCTAAAAAAGTTATTCCTGGATGCGCTGTCGAGAAAATTCTCGAAAGAACAAAATCTGGTGGCTTGCCTATATTCAGCCTGAATTAATTTCCATCAATCCTTTAGTTTAAAAACCTAAGATATATTTTGATTTCTACTTGGTTATTTTATTTAACTAAAAACTTACCGCATAAAAAACACTAAATAATGTTGAAACTCATGGCTTGGGGTGGTTGCGTTCAGTGTAATTCTCGGCTTTGTTTTAATGATCTATAAAATGTAGCCTGTCACACAATTTATTACTGGCCTTCTACAACCAATCTTCTAAATCAAACTGTTCTATACACTCTGGACTTCTCATGTCCATAAATAAGTCAGCTTGATCAAAATTTAAATTAAAATCTGGAAGCCTCTCCCATGTCAGCTCAGCCTCTTTGACTCTCTCAATATTTTGATTCAATTCTTCCTCTCCACCAAATTCCAATACTACTTTAAATCCGGTCGCTGCTTTAAACTGCAGCAAGTATCTTTTATCAGCCACACATTACCTCCAAAAAATAATTATGCTCCTGCCTTAAATATATTCAGAAAAAATAACCCTAGCAAAAATTCCCCTTAATGAATCCTACCATCAAAACTCACACGTTGAATTGCACTCTACTTTATAGGATCATATAGCTCTATAAATTTTCAACCAAGTGAAATAACCTTTCTCCATGAATATAGCTACATGAGCTCACCAAATGAAAAACTTATTCCCGTTACCTTATTGACTGGCTTCTTAGGCTCCGGGAAGACTACGCTTCTTAACCATATACTTAAAAATAAACATGGGAAGCGAATTGCTGTCATTGAAAACGAGTTTGGAGATATCGATATCGACTCAGATCTTCTCATCGGAAAGAGTGATGAAATATTTGAAATGAAAAATGGTTGTATCTGTTGCTCGGTGCGAAGCGATCTAATTGAAACTTTGAATCGATTAATGAATCGTCAAGATAAATTTGATTACGTAGTTATCGAAGGAACGGGACTCGCTTCTCCTGGCCCAGTAGCCCAAGCATTTCTCTTAGAACATGAAATCAATCAATCACTTTTTTTAGATGGCATCATCACACTAATTGATTCTAAAAATGCCTGGAACCATCTTAAAGATGCTGAGGTTGTATGGGAACAAATAGCATTCTCACATATCCTACTTCTTAATAAGTCTGACTTAGTATCCCACGAAGAATTAAAAAATTTAGAGGACCATGTTCGTGGTATTAATCCCACTGCGAAACTATTTAACACTAAAAATGCGCAAATAGATCTAAATCATCTACTAGACATTGGTGGTTTTGATCTTAGTAACATTAATCTATCCGACAATGAGTTCCTGGACCATGGCCTTCACGATGACCACCATGAACATGAAAGTGACATAACCTCTGCCTCAATTGCTTGTTCTGGCACTATTGATCCTGATAAATTCAATAACTGGTTAAGAATGTTATTAATAATGGAAGGAATGGACGTATTTCGGGCTAAAGGTATCCTCAATGCCAAGAATTCAGACAAACGTTATATTTTTCAGAGTGTCTATATGTTATTCGAAGGACGTTTCGAAGATGCATGGGATAATAGACCTAAAGAAAATAAAATGGTTTTTATTGGTCGAAACCTTAATAAAGAAAGGTTAGAAAAGGGCATTCAATCTTGCATTGAATCCTAATACGAAGAAATGAAAGACACAGAACTCACCTCAATCATTTTAAAATTTTTCAATTAGATAACAAACACTAACACTTCCATTTTTTTAATTTGTATCTCGATTTAAATACCTCGGCCTATACCTAAAAATGTTTCCCTTTCTACCTTAATCTTTTATATGCCAAGCCGATCTTTCAGCATATTTTGCAGCCAATGCAATGGATTTATTTTACGCTATCGAAAAGAAGGCTCCGGCTCTCTTATTCGCATTTATGTTAAACAAATTTTAGAACCTGAGTATTTTAAGCAATTTAAGAACCCAAAGCTAAAATCAGAAACCGCTCGTCTTGATTGCCCCCAATGCCTTCAAAGAGTTGGCATAGCCATAATTCATGAACCCGGTAATCGTCCTGCGTACCGAATGATCAAAGGGTCATTCTTTAAGAAAGAATCATAAATTGATCTTTAATACTTCTTAGATATAAGACCAGCAAACTATTGCATACCCAATGTTTATTTTAAAAATTTGGTTCTCACTTAAAATTAGTTTTTTTAACTCTAATATGGAGGGAGTGTAGTCAGCCTTTTATCTTCAACCGGCCCACCTACAGTGAAGTGATATAGAGACTGATATCTCATATCTTTGATTCCAAAAATATCATGAACTGGATCATCAAAAAAACACCCGATACCAGTGCTTCGAATACCGCTGACTTCGGCCTGCAAATATAATACTTGTCCAACAGCGCCACATTCCCAAAACAGCCTAGGATAAAACCAAGAACCGTATTGGGTCAAAGGTTTTTCAAAAGCACTGATCATACCAAGGCTGAAGCACCCATCTCCGGCTATATCCTGCCCACAAGAGACAGACTTGGATGCTCCTAGATAGTCGCCCTGTTCAAGCAAAAACAAATCTAAATCTTCTGGACAAGAATCTGGTTTTTTCCACAAAAACTCTTTTTTAAACTTTTCCCTTAATTCCTCTAAGTGGCTTTTATTCCTTACCAAAAAATATAAACCTGATGGCAGATCATTCACACGGTGGACAAACAATCCCAAATGGACTTGCGGTTGCCAAGGAAAAGATTGAAATGGTATAGGATTTAACTGCGGAGTAGTTTTAATTAAGAATTGATAAAATGTATCATGGTCTATTCTTGTTTTTCTATCCATTGACACTGCGCTTCTTCGTTGATGAATGGCTTTTTGGAGAGAAAAAGTATCGTTATCGAGAAGATCGGATGAAACCTCTAACTCACTCTCCAAGTTTAGTTGGCTTTCAGTAAAGGGTTTCTCGCAGCTTTTGGAAGCCTCCTGTATTCCTTCCCAGTCGATATGATTACTACTTAAAATATTCGGTGTCCCATGCCAGGTTAATTTTAAAAAATCATCAGAGATGAATTGCTCATTGATATTAATTTTTGAGGGCTCTTGATTAGGAATAATAGCTATTAGGCAATCCGGCACCTCTACTTCATTCTCATTCGTATGAACTAACCCAAGGATACATTCCAAATCCTTAGTTGAAAAATGGTTTACCAAGTTAGCGCGCCAACCCAAACAAGCACAGGAAAAATTTATTGCTGCCATTGCATGGCCTAAGTCATGATGACAATAACGAAACGCTCTCAGCCCATATTTCCAAGCTTCACGCCAGTAAATAGAGCTCAATCCTATAAATATTGTTTCGCTAGGCAATCCTTTCACCATTTTATTCCATACTTCACCTGGGAAATTAGCCCTAATTTCCAAGCTATGGCTTAAGGGAGAGTAGTGAGAAATTATGGGAGAATTTGAAAGATCTTCTATAGGACCAGAAATTAGATAAGATTCAGTTGGATGTAGGTTACCGCTTGATGGATTGACTCTTAATGCCCATTTCGTCCCCTGATAACTCTTCCAAGCTGAAATGGCTAAGCTGTTATAAAAGAATTGTGAAATAGAATCAAAGTTCACCTGGAATGAGTCAAACAAAGAACCCTTTAATGCTTCAGAAAAAAATGGTCTTTCTGCTTGCAGAATTTGCTTCAAGCTGACAGTATCTGCTCCTTCATAGGTACGAAAAGGGTCTGGCTGAGAGTCCCAATCCATATACCCTGGACCGGGGGCAAACGAATAATAACTATGTTTCGAGTTATTATGGTATTGAAATATATTTTTCAGATCACTCATTTATTAAACTATCATTATAATAACTCGTCCTATTCTTTGATATGGATATGCTGTAATCGGATTTAAAATAATTACTGACAATTTAATTTTATAAAAAAATTAAATTAAAACATGTTGCCAGGAGAGCTTTAATGAATTTTAGAAATTTTAGTGAAACGGGGCCTAGCGTATCAGAAATTGGTCTTGGATGTTGGCAATTAGGAGGTGATTGGGGAGACGTTGATGACTACACGGCTCAAAAAGTTTTGGAAGCCGCTGTGCAAAATGGAATTAACTTTTATGATACTGCCGATGTATATGGCAAAGGACGATCTGAAGAACTTCTCCATAAGTATTTAAAGCCACTGGCTCGACCCTGGAAACTCTGAAAATTATACATTTGAAAATTTTCGCCGTTTTACAGAAAACTCTTTAAAACGCCTGAACCTTGATGTCCTGGATTTGACCCAACTGCATTGTATTCCTACAGAATTAATGGTATCCGGAGAAGTATTTGAGTGGCTTCGAGAATTTCAACAAGAAGGAAAAATCAAACAATTCGGAGCTAGCGTTGAATCTATTTCTGAGGCACAAACTTGTCTTAAGCAAGAAGGGTTAGCTTCCCTTCAAATCATATTCAATATATTTCGACAAAAACCAATCGCCGAATTATTTGATGAAGCTAAAACCAAAGGGGTCTCATTAATCGTAAGATTACCTCTAGCCTCAGGTTTGCTTGGAGGAAAACTAAATCCAAACGTCTCATTTCCAGAGAATGATCACCGCCTATTTAACAGTGATGGTCAATGCTTTAATGTTGGAGAAACTTTTGCTGGAATTCCATTTAACATAGGGTTAGACATTGTAGAAGAACTTAAAAAAATGATCCCAGAGGGAATGACCCTCGCACAAATGTCCTTAAGATGGATCCTTGATTTTGACGCAGTGACTGTTGTGATACCCGGATCAAAATCTCCCCTTCAGATCCCTGATAATGCATCCGCCACTCATTTACCAAGCCTCCCCAAGTCCCTACATGATAGACTCAGTAGTTTTTATAACGAAGAAATTGCCCAGCATATTAGAGGAAAGTATTAACAATACATTCCCTTGAATTTAACATCCAAGAAACTTTTCATCAATCGGACCATCTTAAAATTATCATTCGAACTACACATAACCGAATAACAAACTATCCTTTATGAGAAAGTTAGAAAATTTATATCTGTCAAATTCTTTCGCTAAGTTAGGAGCTGATTTTTTTCAAGAAAAACAACCAGACCCAGTATCTAGTCCTTATCTTATTGATTCTAATCCTGCCGCGATAAAATTGATTAGATTGGACCTTTCTGAAGTTAAAAAAAATGCATTTCTCGAATACTTTTCCGGGAACCGCCTTTTACCAAATTCAAAACCATTGGCCATGGCCTACTCTGGGCATCAGTTCGGTTCATACAATCCAAGACTTGGTGATGGGAGAGGACTGTTGCTTGGCGAAGTTAAAGACCCAAACAATAATATTTTAGATATACATTTAAAAGGTTGCGGCCCCACTCGCTTCTCCCGTGGATTTGATGGGCGTGCTACTCTCAGAGCCTCAATAAGAGAATACCTTGGCGGTGAAGCAATCCATGGGTTGGGTATTCCAACAACAAGGTCTCTTGCCGTAATAGGAACAGGCGAATTAGTTCACCGAGAAATACCTGAACCAGGAGCTATCCTAGTTAGATTGAGCGATTCACATGTCAGGTTTGGAAGTTTTCAGTTATTACACTTTACCAATAAACCTGAAAAAGTTACTGAACTACTCAATTACATCATCGACCGCCATTACCCATCAATTCAAAGTGATGCCAACAAATACAAACTTCTTCTGCGGCATGTTGTAAAGCGAACTGCAAAATTAATTGCACTATGGCAAGCCAATGGTTTTATCCACGGAGTAATGAATACAGACAACATGACAATTACGGGGACAACTTTTGATTATGGACCCTTTGGGTTCATGGATCACTTCAACCCCAATTTCACTCCAAATCATTCTGATCCAAATGGCCGCTATGCATATGGAAAACAACCTGAAATTGGCTACTGGAATTTATCTAAATTTTCAGAGACTATTGGGCACCTAGTTGACTCGCAATTTATCGCAGAAGAATTGGCTAACTACCAACAGATATATAATGACTATTACCGGAAACTTATGGGGCAGAAACTGGGGCTTGAGATTCTTGATTCTGAATTCAAGGAATTGGTTAATAAATTATTTCATCTACTTTATAATAACTTAATAGATTACAGCCTATTCTTTCGACATCTTTCTGATCTGCCAAGTAATTTCCCGAAAACGTTAACACAAAAATTCAAAGATCCTCAAGCTCTTGACAGTTGGGTATCAATGTTCGTTAGATTGATTGAACGCGAGGATCCAGATCATAATACCAGAACAGAGAAAATGAACTTGATCAACCCAAAGTTTATTTTGAGAAATTATTTATTGCAGGGCGCAACCGACAAGGCATTAAAAGAATCAGACTTTTCTGAGGTAGAACGACTCCGTATGCTTCTTGAAAATCCATATAAAGATCGGCCTGAAATGTTTACCCAATATGGGATAGACGCAGAATACTACGCGGCTGAAACCCCGGCACCCTCTATTGAAATGCAGCTTAGTTGCTCAGCCTAAATTTTGTTTTTATTTTTTTAAAACTCTAAATGAAATAGGCCCCACCATGTTTTACCGCATAATTTTACCCGTCTTTCTAACACACCTAACCTCAACCGTCCCATTAGTCGATGCCAACCCCATAAGATATATTGCTATTGGAGATTCGTATACAGTAGCTACCGGGATAGAAGAAAAAGACTCTTGGCCTTCCCAGCTAACCCGAAAGTTAACATCTGCTGGGGTTAGAATTGATCTTATAGAGACTCTTGGGACGAGAGGCGCCACTTCTCAACAAACTATAAATGAAGTATTGCCACTATTAAAAAATTTAAAACCAGAGTTTATAACACTACTTATTGGAGTAAACGATTGGATCAGAGAAGGAATTAGCAGTAGCAAATTTAAAATAAGAATTAAAAAATTAATCCATGGGATCCAAAGCAACCTTCCACCACCTAGAAAATTTTTATTAATTACGATACCTGATTTTTCTTGTTCGCCTCAAAAAAGAAAATGGGGCTATGGTAAAAGCGCTACCAATGGAATTACTCGATTAAATAAAATTTTAAAAACTGAAGCAGCCCTAAGAGATCTACTTGTTGTCGACATCTATCCATTGTCTCAAAATCTTTGCTCTCAAGTCGGAATGTTTTCAGATGACGGTGTACACCCTTCTACATTACAATATTCAAAGTGGATCGACTTAATATATCCTTACTTAATAGACAGTCTCAAACTAAATCCAAAAGACTTAAAAGACTCCTAATGCAAAGTTTAATTCCACTTCTTACAACCATACTATCGGGTCATCGAGAATGGTTTAAAACAAAAGGAAATTCGGGTACCTTTGCTGATTTAAGTGAAGAAAATTTAGAGAAAGGAAATTTTGCAAACTCTGTTCTTGTAGAAGCAAATTTTCGAGGAAGCAATCTAGATAAATCTAATTTTAAAAATTCTGACCTTCGCGGTGCAAATTTTCATGACGCACTTTTGACCAAAGCACAATTCCAAAACTGTAACCTCGAAGAAGCTGACTTAATGTGGGCAGATCTCAAGGGCGCTATTTTTGATAATGCTAGTTTAGAGGGTGCTTATCTTCATGGGGCTGACCTTAGAGAAACTAATATTACGAAAGATCAAATAAAATTTGCCTACTCTGACGAAGATACCCTATTCCCCATCTTTACTTCAGATCAAGAAAAAACATGAGCTTATCGTGGCCACTTCCAAAAAATGACCCCTGGTCTACTCCCTTTGCAGAAGTTTTGCTTGAGCATTTAGATATTTTTTCTGGAGCGACAATACTTGACATTGCTTCAGGTGGAGGAATTCCAGCTTTTAACTTAGCAGAAAAAGTTGGTCCAAAGGGTAAAGTTCTTGCCATAGATATTCACCACGGTCAGGTACTACGGGCAAGGTCGATTCTAAATAAACATTTACCTTGGTTACAATTCGAAGTGGGGGATATGAAAAATCTACCCGCTACCCTATCTCAATTTGATCGAATCACGGGGAACTTATCCTTTATGTTTTTTCGTCCAAACAGATATGAAGCTTTGCAGCAACTTATGCAATTTCTTAAACCAGGAGGGCAGATCGTTCTTACTTTCCCTTCTCTTGGCACCTTTGATTCTTTATGGAAGCGGATAGATGACGAAATGAAGGTTAGGGGACTAATTAAGGAACAAAAAGCCCTTGCTGAATATATTGAGGAAAGACCTTCCGCTAACCAAGCTAAAGACTGGCTTAAAGAATTAGGGATGGAAAAGGTAGTAGTTTCAGAAAGACCTCTTGAGATTCAATCGGGGCCAGGTCGGGAGTTTCTAGAGCACCCCCTACTAAGAGGAGGATTTCTTGATGATGCCTATGAATGTTTTGAAGATCAAGCTTTAGCCAATGAATTTATGACCGTTATCTCTAACGATCTACCAAGCTTCTTACCTCTAATGGCTCAACGTTGTGCAATATCTGGGTGGATACCAAAAGACTAAACAAAGTTTTATTCTCGATATTCCAATTATTAACTGTGACAATTCCCCAACCCACGAGCCTCTAAGTATTTCTGATGATATTCTTCTGCTCGATAAAACTGTTCTGCAGGAATAATCTCCGTAACAATATCATTTTTATATTTACCCGATGCCTGAAGTTTATCCTTTGATTTCTTCGACAAAACGGCCTGATCTTCATCTTGAAAAAATATTACTGACCGGTATTGAGTCCCTATATCCGGACCCTGACGGTTGAGGGTGGTTGGGTCATGAAGTGACCAGAATATATCCAGCAATTTATCAAAGGACACTTTATCAGAATCGAACTCGACTAAAACTACCTCGGCATGACCCGATTGGCCAGTACACACTATCTCATATGTTGGATCAGGTATCCTGCCACCACAATAACCAACCGCTGCCGATTCCACTCCATCTATTTTACTAAAAGTAAGTTCCACACCCCAAAAACAACCCGCTCCAAAAATTGCTTTCTGCATTGATGATATATCTCCATGTTAAATAGATTCTTGAACTGTATCAGGCAAAATTGTAGGCAAAACACCCGCTTGAACATGTCACCATATAATGCGGGCAA
>JYMV01041967.1_pt1 | contig 10314 bp, 10 predicted proteins | sample 338911 | NCBI WGS metagenome assembly JYMV01 (sample SAMN03354496, study PRJNA234377) | hydrothermal vent metagenome | biome: Deep sea; feature: Hydrothermal plumes at the Eastern Lau Spreading Center, Western Pacific Ocean; material: Seawater | place: Tonga | collected 2009 | depth 2000 m m
TCAAGGTCGTGAATCATCATGTCGAGTACAACGCCAACGTCGGTGCTGCGAAAAGTCATAGGGCTAACTCGCGTCATCTCGATGAACCGTGGTCGTAAGTTTTCAATCGATGCAATAGCACGCATCACCGGGTCGTACCGAACAACGTGTCCTACCTGCAACACTGCCCCACCCTCTTCGGCTGCATCAGCAATTGCAGAAGCAACTTCGGTCGTCGGAGCAAGTGGTTTTTCTATTAAGCATGCAATCCCGCGTTCAAGTAATGGAGCGGCTGCTTCAAGGTGATAGATCGTTGGGGTTGCAATCGTCACCGCATCGACACCGGCGTCTATGAGTTCTTCTACGGTTTCGTACGCACATCCACCCCACTCTTCAACAATATCATCTCGTCGCTGCTTGTCGCCATCAACCACGCCAACAAGTTCTGCACCCTCAAGTTGTGCGTACACTCTGGCATGATGTCTACCCATTCGACCAACGCCAATGACGGCGCATCGCAGTGTTTTTTCTGTTCCCATATGTAGATTCTACTCGGGCGAGGGCCACTTGGTTTTATCTTGCGTTCTTCGCTCTAAATATTCTTGATACTCCCGAGCGTGGGTGACCGCCTTCATGCTTGAGGACATCAACAGTGCCATACCAATTGGACCACACAGTATAAATCCGAGCCCAATCAATTCACCAAAGAAAATAAAGGCAGGCGGGATCGGTGTCATTCGAAGTGGTTCAACAAGAAGAAAAACCATTGGTGCGCCCCATGCCGCGCTTTCAAGTGCCCTCCTTGCAGTAGTGTCACGACACCACTGCGCTAGTTGAGAAAGAAGGGCGAACAAACACAACATGCCTACAACAGCAACACCGCCCGATACATACATAGCAAAAACTGCAATTGGATAAATCGGATTCGCTTGTGAAACTCCCACTGAAATTGCAAAAACAAACGAAGCGGTTGTCGCCCACCTTGCGATGATACGTAATTTTCCCTGTTTGCCAAGTCCTCTCCACACTGCTTCGGTGTCGTGCATCGGATTGGTGATGAAGTACACACTCAGCGTCCAAACAATTGCAACGGTGACGTCGACGAACATGTTAATACTCATAACAGGAACAAAAAAACGAGCAACAATCAAACTGACCGCAAGAAAGAGTGCTACGCAACAAAATGCGATACGTCGTACAAGGTTTTCTGGCATTTGAGAAAGTGCAATGTCTTTTGCGCCCGAAAGTTGTGGTGCACCAGCGTATGGTGTTTGACCAGTTTCACCACACTCTGGACACGGTCTTCCTGCAGGCAATCCATACAGGTTATAACCACAACTACCGCAGAGTTTTTCTGGTGTTTTACTCATGCGAAAGGGTCATTCTCTTTATCCATCGCTTCGCGTTTTTCACGGATACGTTCTTGTCTACCCCGTAACGAATTTTCGTAATGCATATCCCATTGAGCGATCGATGCAAATGCAAAGAGCGACTTTGCAAACATGAACTGCACAAACAGCCACGGAAACATAAGACCAATAATGTACGCCCACCACATGATTGCACCTTGATTACCCGACAAATTCGCAGCTGCAAAATGTTTCCAAGGAAGCAAAAACACAAAACAACCCCACGTGATGTACGCCCACGCAACCAAATTCAAATTTTTTGCAATATCGCCTAACTTTAATCTTAAAGCAAAATCGTGGAGCCAAAACGTAAGTGCAGACACGCCAATTCCCCCAATAAGATGAAGAAGAAGAATTGGCCAGTACTTTCCTAAATTACCATCAAGCGTGCCGTTTCCTGAAACGTGAACTCCTAACCACAGGGCGTACCCTGCAAGCCAACACCATTGCGAAACAGGAATCCATGGTCGAAGTATTCGGTACATCGGTGGCATGCTTGCATCGGCCGCAGCAGGCAACATCCCAACTACAATAAAGGGCCAACTAAAAGAAATAGCCATAAGAGTCAGTCGATAAGCACCAATGGGTATCTGTGCAAACGTCACCGCAAGTTGTAAAAGCCCGACAATTGAAACAGTCATCGCTCCAATGAGCATCCAACTTCGAACCCTTTTGCGAACATCTGGCATTTGGGCAAGCCCTTGAACTGCGATGTTGCTGTCAATGACGTCCATGATTCCTCCTGCAATAACAGAGTTGGTTATTTTTGGTGGTGTTGCTTGTGGGTCGGTGCCGCACTCGGGACAAAGTGAGTTTTTTTCTAACCCACGAAGGTCGTAGCCGCACCCAGCACACTTTCTGATTTTGTCATGCTCCATCGATCATTGCAGAAATTTCATCAAGATTCGCAAGAAGCCATTTCTTGTCATCTTCTTTCGAAATCTTTTTGCTTAACTGCCGCGCCTTTGCCAAATGTAGTTTTGCTATTTCGGGGTTTGTTTTCACGTGTGACCGAGCAATCCCTTCATACGCAAAGGGTAAATCCCAATCTTCAAATTCGTTTTTTTCGCATGCGTCTATATACAATTCTGCATAATGTGCTGCTTCTTCAAAACGTTCAAGTGTTGCATACACTCGTGCGAGTTGCCACTCTCCTCGTGCTTGATGTTGCAGTGTTCCAGAAATGGACCAATGGTGTCTCGAAGCATGCGATGCATGCACCATCTCTTCATCTTGCTGTGGGGTTCGGTTTTTGTTGTCAAGTAACGTCCATGTGTGATTGAACAAATCAACAGCAAGTTGACGGTGGTCGGTCATATTGCGCTTTCAACACAATTCAAAGGATTGTGTTGTTGTACATGTGAAACTGCGTTTTTAAACATTTGTAAACCGAGTGGTTCTTTCTTCTGTTTTTCAAGACGAGTCCATAGCGGATGTTGTGTCCAACGCAGATACCTTTCTGGATGCGGCATCAAGCCAAGCACGAGCCCGCTCGAATCACAAATTCCCATGACATCACCAACAGAACCGTTTGGATTATCAGTAGCGCCATACCTGCACGCAATCTGTCCTGACTCTTCAAGTTGTTGCAACACTTCTTCATCGCGGGGAACAAAACGACCTTCACCATGTGCAATTGGAATGAACTCTGTTTCCGGTGTTGTATCTAGGTTTTTTGTCCACACACACCGAGTATTACTTGGTACGTGAAACTCAACCCATCGATCAATAAACCGAGCCGATGCATTTTGCGATAGGGTAACGGTGGGCTTCGGTGGTGAAGATTGCCAATCACTTCCTGGCGTTGGCCCTGGAAGCAAACCAAGCTGTGCAGCAATTTGAAAACCGTTACACGGTGCAATGATCGGGGTGCCTCTTCGAATTGCTTCGACAAGTGCACCATACAGTGTCGCACGCATCAGATTTGCCATAATTCTACCAGCAGCAACCGCGTCACCGTAACTAAAACCGCCCGGAAAACCAATAAGGGCTGCCTTATCGATAAGCGAAGGGGTTCGCATCAACTTGTTGATGTGCACGGATTTGGGTTTCGCTCCAGCAAGTTTAAATGCTTCGGCGAGTTCTAGGTCGCAATTAATGCCGGGCGCGGTGATGATCAACGCTTGAGTCATATTTGCAATCCTCCGAGCCATACCTCCCGAAGGTCATCGATGTTCCAACAACACTCGTTCACTTTAACACTTTTATCTGTTGTAAAAGTACCAATAATTGTTGTTGAAACCTCACTGAGCGTTTCAAGAAGTTCATCTACGTTTCGCGGATCAACTTCAAGTAAGTATCGCGATGGTGTTTCTGCAAAACACATTGTTTCAAATGGAATTTCTGTAGGTAGTTCTATCGCAATGCCGAGATTCCCACTGAACGCCATTTCAGATGCGGCAAGTAGGACACCACCTTCAGAACAATCGTGGGCTGAACAAACCAAGCCGCTGACAATTGCTTGATGTACAGCAGCAGCGTTTGCCGGTCCACTACTCAAACAAACTTCTGCGAGTGTGTTGTCACAATCCATCTCAGGTTCAAGTTGCAGTGCGAACGATCCACCCATTGCACTCTTTGTTTTCCCGACCAATACCAACACATTACCGGTGGTTTTCGCATCCATTGTTATGCAAGTGTGAATGTCGTGCACAATGCCAAACCCTGAAATCAAAAGCGTTGGAGGAATACAAATTGTTTCCCCGTCTTCAGTTGTAAATTGATTGTTGAGTGAATCTTTGCCAGAGATAAATGGTGTTCGGTATGCTTTTGCGGCGTCATAACAACCGTGACAACAACGTACAAGTCTTCCAAGGCTCTGGGCATCTTTCGCACTTGGCCAACAGAAGTTATCAAGAATTGCTATGCGTGATGGGTCTCCGCCAACGCACACAATATTTCGAACACACTCATCAATTCCAGAACTGGCAAGCACATATGGATCGTCCTCAAGTGCAGTTGCCAAACCGTTTGCAATGGCAAGCCCGCGGGAAGATCCACGCACTGGTGTAATGACTGCTGCATCGGAAGGGCCGGTTCCAAGTGGACCAACAACTGGCCGAATCACACTTCGGCCTTGGACTTCATGATCGTATTGTTGGATGATGCATTGCTTCGATGTGATGTTTGGATGCGATAGTAATCTTGGAAGCATTGCTTGCACATCTATTTTCTTATTACCCGCGTTGGTTTTTTCTTGTGAAGACCATCTTGCAATTCGTGTTGTTCCGGGAAGTCCCTCGTGCATGAATGACATGCTCAGTCTTCCGACCTCTTCTTTGCCATATCGTAAGATGAGTTCCTTGTTGTCAGTACCAAAGGTGCCAAGGTCACACATTTCTGCGTCGTGTCGTTCGCAAATTTTTGCAATTTTTGCAACGTTTTCTTCGGGGACAGCGAGAACCATTCGCTCTTGTGCTTCACTGATCCAAATTTCAGAAGGTTTGAGTCCAGCGTATTTAAGTGGTGCTTGGTCAAGTTGTACTGTTGCGCCAATTTGTTCCCCCATTTCGCCAACTGCACTTGAAAATCCTCCCGCGCCACAATCGGTGATCGAGTTATACAAACATCCATCCTCATAATCGCGAGCTTCAAGAATAGCATCGAGTGCTTTCTTCTCTGTAATTGCGTTACCAATTTGTACCGCGTGGGAAAATTCATCAGCGTGTGTGTCTGTTAGTTCAGCAGATGAAAAGGTTGCCCCATGTATGCCGTCTCGTCCGGTTCGTCCGCCAATTGCAATGATACGGTCGCCAACTTGAGCATCGCCTGAGATAAGATCGCGTGGCATAATGCCAATACACCCACAAAAAACCAGTGGATTACCGGCGTAGCGATCATCAAACCAGACTGTACCATTAAGGGTTGGAATACCCATTCGATTTCCATAATCACGAACGCCACGAACAACTTCTCCGAGAATTCGTCTCGGTTTTAGACAACCTTTTGGAACTGCGTGATCAAAGTTCGCAACGCAAAAAACGTCAGTTGCTGCAATTGGTCTTGCAGCAAGGCCTGTTCCCATGATGTCGCGGATGCACCCGCCGATTCCTGTAGCTGCACCGCCGTAAGGTTCGAGTGCGGATGGATGGTTGTGTGTTTCTGCTTTGAAACAAACTGCGTACTCGTCATCAAAGGCAATGATGCCAGCGTTGTCCACGAACACACTTAAGCACCAGTCGATGCCGTCGTTCATGAGTTCGTGCGTTGCTGCTGCAATGGTGCATTTCAAAAGGTTGTTTATTTTCACTGAACCGTCATCGTGATAATCGTGTCCCGGATAGTTTTTATCTCCGGGCGCCGAGTAGTGAATCGTTGCTTTGAGTGTTTTGTGTACGCAGTGTTCCGACCACGTTTGCGCGAGTGTTTCTAATTCAATTTCGCGCGGTTCACGTCCAAGGTTTTTGTAAAACGCTTGGATTGTTTGCATTTCTTCGAGATCCAAAAACATATGCGCTTCGCGAGAAAGTTTTTCAAGTTCGTCATCAGTCAGCGTAGTAAGTGGAACTTCAGGCACGGTCATATCTTGCTCGTGACCATGCTCAAACTCACTTGGAAAGAACGGCGAAGTGTGAATTTTTGTCACAATTTCATTGGCAAGGCATCTGCGGACAAGGTCCTGGGCGTCATCCGTTTCAATGCCATGAAAATCGTAACGCCACCCTGTTTGTACCGAAACGTCCTCACCAAGAAGGCGGTGAATGGCGAGTTCTACTGCGTTTGCACTTGGATCCATCACGCCAGGGAGTGGGTGCACCTCGATAACGGATTGCGCGCGGGGTTCAGAGGTGCCCTGGGTACTAGTTTCGGTAACAGCATCGCAAAGTAATTCACCTGTGATACGATTCATTGATGATTCGTCAAGATTACCTTCGATCAGGTACACCGCGCTTGTTTCGATGGATGTTGGCAGGATTTTTATTCCCGCGGACTGAGCCTTAAGGAGTGCATCTTCCCCGCGTGGATCTGCACCTCCCAATGTTGCGTGAACTTCAATTCTGTGCATTGGCATATATGTGTAGGGTACCAAAGAGCGCGATTTCGTTACTATGTAAAGCATGGCAAAACGAGTGCAATATGTCCTCTTTACAGATGGAGCGTGTCTTGGGAATCCAGGACCCGGTGGATGGGCTTATATTTTGAGAAGCGCAGATGAGGAGGTTGTGAAAAGTGGAGGAGAGCCAGACACGACGAACCAGCGGATGGAAGTAATGGCAGTGCTTCGCGCACTTGAATCGCTTGAAGATCCATCTTCAATTGCAATACACGCGGATAGTAAATATGTCACTGATGGCTTGGGTGAGTGGATGGATGGGTGGATCAAGAAAAATTGGAAAAATGCTGCAAAGAAGCCAGTTAAAAATCAAGATTTGTGGAAACCACTCGCTACATTGCGAGAATTCCATGAAATCTCCACGCACTGGATAAAAGGTCATGATGGGCATGCTGAGAATGAGCGTTGCGACATGCTTGCTTCAGCCGAGGCCGAAAACTACTTGCAATAAACCCGCGAAGGTGTCCCAGAGGGAAGTCCTGTCGCCAGATACTGCTTTATTGGACTGTGTGCAGGGTGTGGAGGGTTGCTTATCACGCTGAAATTGGTATGATGTGCGGCTCGCCTTTGATAAGGCAACAGAACTAGGACTATTCGGAAACCTCTATATGCCAACGATTAATCAACTCGTACGAAAACCACGCAAGACACCTAAAGTTAAATCTAAGGTTCGCGATCTTGACGGCTCACCACAAAAACGTGGCGTCTGCCTCCAAGTTCGTACAGTAACGCCAAAGAAACCTAACTCCGCTCTTCGTAAGGTTGCACGTGTTCGGTTATCAAACGGCAAAGAAATTTCTGCGTACATCGGTGGTGAAGGTCATAACCTTCAAGAACACTCCATCGTTCTTGTTCGCGGCGGTCGTGTACGCGACCTTCCAGGTGTTCGGTATCACGTCGTACGAGGTTCGCTCGATACGCTCGGCGTTGATGCACGTAAACAAGGTCGTTCCAAGTACGGAACCAAGAAAGGCAAGTAATCACATTTCAGGGATCGCTCCCTACTCACACTGTGTGAACTGTGGTGAATAAACGGTTGAACTACTCAACCATTGATAGCCAAAGAAGGAAAACAAATGGCAGGCAGAATTACAAAATCAGAACAACAACTTAAACCAGACCCCAGATTTGGTGACAAAGTTCTCTCAAAATTTATCAATTGCATCATGAAAGATGGCAAGAAGGCCGTTGCTCAACGTGTCATGTATGACGCTCTTGACCAAATTGAAGCACGCTTGAAAAAAGAAAAACCTACAGGTGATGACGCTCCAAAGAGTTCCATAGATGTCTTTCACAAAGCGCTTGAAAACGTTCGACCAAATGTTGAAGTACGTTCCAAACGTGTTGGTGGTGCCAACTATCAAGTTCCAATGCCTGTGAATGCAAGTCGCCGTCAAAGCCTTACATTTCGGTGGATTCTCACGGCCTGCCGAGCTGAAAAGGGCAAGCCAATGGCACGATGCCTTTCCAAGGAACTCTGGGACGCATCAAGAAACGAAGGCAAAGCCGTAAACACACGTGAACAAACACACCGAATGGCAGAAGCCAACAAGGCTTTCTCACACTTCGCGTTCTAATTTCATCTCCCACAAACCAACTCTAAGACCTACCATGTGTGCATGGTAGGTCTTTTTCTTTCTACAGTTACGGTTGTAATAACTTTCGCGATTGCAAATCCTGTACAGAACGCTGGAAAGATTGTTCGATTATTAGAACAAAAAGCACGAGAGTGTTTAGAGTCGGGCGTGGCACCTAAAGGTGTCAAAGACTTTTACTTCTCCTCAAAGCATCTTGTTGATATGAGGGTGATTGAACAAAAACTCAGTAAACCAACAAATCGAAACTCGTTCATCGATGCGTATACTCGATGGCAACTCATTCGGTTTGACGTTGCTTTGCCAACACTTTCTGATGTTGCATTTCAAAATTTTCTTGAGTCATTGCCAGAATTTCCAGAAAACCCGCGAACCAACTGGGATTTTTGTGACGCCGTTGCAAGAGCAGCCGCAAGTGAAAGGCCGCTAACCCAACTCGAAACAAATTCACTCCAACAACGCCTAGATGAAATGAATAAAAAATATCGGATTGCAAAATCTCAAACAATACCTGCTGACGAGTTTCGTTTGTGGGTTATAGATCAACTTGAAAATCAACCTACCCGCGTGGCACTTGCACATCTAGAGAGACTTGCCGCGAGAGTATCCGCTGGTTGGTCCTCTCAAGATGCCCTCTCGATGGCTGAAAATGCATTTGTTGAGATCAACGATCGTGGTCCCTTACCAGATCGTGCACAACAACAGATCGACCTCATTGCTTCACGTATTGTGGGTATGAACAAACTTGCCCTTACCCATGTCGACATTTATAACGGTGGCAACATTACACCACATTGGCGATCGACTGCGATTGACGAGTTTGATCTCAAGAGACTGTTACGCTTACTTCGTAAATCCAATGAAAAATCAGACGGTTTTCTTGGTCGTGATAGAGAGCCACCTGTAAAATCTACTCCATGACAGGTGCTGATCGATACCACAGGCAACGGCTCACTCACATTGGTGATGATGGGCAAGAAGCAATCTGCAACAGCCACGTTGCAATTGTCGGCGTTGGCGCACTGGGTTGTATGTCCGCCGATATGCTTGCTCGGGCTGGAGTTGGAACCATCACACTCATCGATCGAGATATCGTTGAGTTTACAAATTTACAACGTCAGGTTTTATTCACAGAACAGGATGCAGAAACGCACCAACCAAAAGCAACAGCCGCTGCTTCGCGTTTATGTGCAATCAATAGTTCCATTGAAATTCGACCATATGTTGAAGATCTTTCGCAAAAAAATGTTGACAGGCTTCTTAAAGATGCAGACATCATTATTGACGGGCTTGATAATTTCAACACACGGTACATTCTCAATGATTACGCTGTTAAAAACAACAAACCATTCCTGTTTGCTGGTGTGATTGCTGGTAGTGGAAACGTCATGACAATCATCCCAAACGAAACACCTTGTTTGCGTTGCCTTTTTCCTGAGCCTCCACCAGCGGGTTCGCAAGAGACCTGTGATACTGCTGGAGTCATCGCCCCCGCAGTTGGTATTGCAGCCTCATGTCAATGCAGTGATGCTCTAAAATTACTTTCAGGACATCGCGATAAGGTTTCCCCAACGCTACTTGTGTTCGATCTTTGGAATACACAAAGTAGTCGGCTCGAAACAGGTAAGCCAAATCTATCTTGTGCGTGCTGTCATGAAAAAAACTTTACCTATTTGGAAGCAAACGATGCCCCTGAAGCAGCAGCCCTTTGTGGACAGAATGCTGTTCAAATTCCAAGCACTGGTCAAATTAACCTGACAAGTTTGGCCTCTCGTCTCGCAACCCATGGTACTTTTCATGTCACTGGGCCAGTGTTACGCGGAGCACTGCACGAAGAGCTCTCAGAAGAGGGCGAAAATATCATCCTGCTCTGTTTTGGGGATGGACGCGTCATCGTGCATGGCACCAAGGATGTAGGTCGAGCGAACTCCATTTATGCAAGATTTATTGGTAATTAACGACCATTCATTCTATACTGTGGAGGCTTTATGACTACCAGTACATCTATCGAACCCAAACCAATAGCCATCCCTTCTTGTCTTGATGGGCCTGTCACGCTTCGCACTTTGCGACGGTGGTCCAAGGAAGGCACAAAGTGGGCATGCCTTACTTGTTATGACGCAACAACTGCTCGGTTGATGGCTGGTGCGGGGCTACCAACAATGCTCGTTGGCGACACTGCTGCAGAAATGATTTTGGGGTACAAGAGCACGATCCACGCACCTCTCGATTTTCTCATTATGCTCACTGCTGCAGTAAAACGCGGGGCACCTGATGT
>JYMV01027955.1_pt1 | contig 10313 bp, 16 predicted proteins | sample 338911 | NCBI WGS metagenome assembly JYMV01 (sample SAMN03354496, study PRJNA234377) | hydrothermal vent metagenome | biome: Deep sea; feature: Hydrothermal plumes at the Eastern Lau Spreading Center, Western Pacific Ocean; material: Seawater | place: Tonga | collected 2009 | depth 2000 m m
GAATAAAGGTATTGATTAGTGTTGTGGGGGTGCGGTCGATAGTGTGTTTGCTTTTTGGTAGAAATTTTTTATATTTACTTGTATAATGTTAAAATAGATTACTACTTTAGGAAGATATACATATGTTTAAGAAAATATTAATAATTGGCGCAACAACAATTCTATTTAGCAATGCTTTCGCTGGCCATGAAGATGCTGGTGGTGATGAAAAAGATGGAATTGGCAAGGAAGCCTTGCAAGAGCTAATTAATTGGGAATGCAGTGATGAAAATCCTTATAAGCTTTACCTTTTGAACTGCCCGCTGGAATCTACTAATAAAGATTGATTTTGAATAAATTTGAATTTAAAATAATAAACCAATGGGTTGCCAGTCAGAATGTCCTGGACGAGGCTGAACATGTATTTGGTGGATCAATAATTATAAAATTTACGCCAAGAGCAATAGAGAGGCTTAATAAAAATCTACTAATGGGATCAAATTGGTTTGAGATTGAAGACTTTTCCCAGTTCAAAGCAATTAAAAAATCGTGGAGTGAGTCGGGGTTTGGCGAGGCGCTTGGTGAAGGTAATTTGGATTTACATGATATTCCAGCATCTGGTCAGCAATACTAAAAATACCAGCAATCTAGATTGATTTAATTATATTTAATAGTAAAATTAAATACATACAACTAAATTGGATCGTTGTGATACCAATAGTTAATTAGATTAACGGGGTAAAAAAATGGATTATTTAACGATATGGGCAATAGCGGGGCTAGTGATGTTAATACTAGAAATGGTTTTGCCTGCTTTTGGGTTTTTGGGTGGTGCTTTAGCGGCGTTTACTATAGTAATCATTAGAACTATAGAGCCCGGCCTACTAAGCCTAACCAGTGAAGTGGCACTGTTCTCTGCATTGTCGGTAGTAATGATTTTCCTTTTGCACAAATTACTCTACAAAAAATCAAAAGATGGCTATCAAGATACCATAATAGGTGCGGAGGTCAAGGTTATTGAATTACCAAAACCAAAGGGTGATAATATATACTATAAGGTTTCTTGGTCTGGTTCAATTTTTAATGCCAAAGCCCCCGTTGGGTATAAGGTCGCTGTTGGGGATACTTTCGTTGTAGAATCTATTTCTGGCTCTATATTAACAATTAAAAAGGAGAAATAATTATGTTCGCTTACGCATTACCAATTATATTTACGCTTTTGGCATTTGTAATAATATCAAAAACTGTAAAAATCGTTCCACAGCAACAGGTTTGGATTATTGAGAGGCTGGGTAAATATAATGCTAGCCTTATAGCTGGATTTAACCTCATCGTGCCCTTTGTTGATAAAGTTGCCTATCAGCATAGTCTTAAAGAATATGCCATAGACATAACATCTCAATCAGCAATTACGAAGGATAACGTTACCCTGGCTTTGGATGGAATTTTATATATCAAAGTGCTTGACGCGAAGCAGGCCTCATATGGTGTAGATAACCCGAGATATGCAATTACACAATTAGCGCAAACTACGATGAGGTCAGAAATTGGTAAGATGACCATGGATACTACCTTCTCGGAGAGAGATTCACTAAATATAAATATAGTTGAATCCATAAATGAAGCAGCTATCGCTTGGGGCGTGCAGTGTATGCGTTATGAAATTAAGGATATAACGCCATCTGAATCCGTCCTAATGGCGATGGAAAAACAAGTAACGGCAGAAAGAGAGAAACGTGCTGAGATTTTAGAGTCAGAGGCTTATAGACAGGCAGAAATAAACAAGGCCGAAGGCCAAAAGCGTCAGGTTGTATTGGCTTCTGAAGCAGCAATGACTGACCAGATAAATAGGGCAAAGGGTGAAGCAGAAGCGATTTTGGCAGTTGCCAAAGCAAATGCAGATGGAATTGAATTTGTGGCGAGGGCCCTTGGGAAGGAACACGCTGACGAAGCGGCGTCGCTAAAAGTTGCAGAGAAGTACATTCAAGCCTTTTCTAAATTGGCTAAAGAAAATAATACTATCTTGCTACCGGCTAATACCGGTGATGTTTCATCTATGGTGGCCCAAGCTATGAGCGTTATAAAGGAATTAAAGAATAAATAATGAATTACGTATTCTCCTATCTTAGTCTTTTGGACGAAGGATCAAAGGTGTTTAATAGTGAGGCTGATATAGTGCCAGTAAAACTAAGTGGCTATATAAGAACTTGGAGAACGGAAAGAGACAGTGAAAATGAGGATTTTAAGAGATATATAGATCTTGAAGCATTCAAAATGGTTGATCGTTTTTGTTGGTCAACACTGAGGAAAGAGGAATCCAGATTTGTAAACGGCATATTAATGCCAACTTCGGACGCTGATCTGTTAGACTTCGATATTCGTGAAGTAGGATATAACCGAATAGATATAACTGATAAAGTTGTATCCTATGATGGCTTTACGCTAAATCCAGAGTTTAAAATTTGGGTTTACATAGCTCCGGAAACCAAAGGCGGTTCTCTTGCATACATTGATGCTGATTATGTAAATGGTGGTTTAGTTGGGTCAAAGGATATCGATAATTTTGTGCCGGGCTTTTTAAATGATTACATTGATAGCACTCAGGTTTGTACAGCTATAATTAGGGATATACATCAAGTGTTTATTGGTAACGATGGGCGTGGCCTATATATATTAAATAGAAAAGAGAAGTCCGTGATCTTACTTCACAAATTCAAAAATACTGTTTATACCCCACGGTCTGATATGGATGTTCATAGTCAATGGCCAATATGCTCAACATTAGGGCAATATGATTTTAGAATAATACAAAATGGTGATACCGTCTTTACTGATGCCCTACGAACATCAGATCAAATAGAAATTTACGCATTTATAGAAGAGGAGTGTCCGTGGATTAACTTGATGCTACTAAGAAATGAAAATGTTTCACCTCAGGCAAAAAACAATATCATTAAAAAGATGGACAATTGGATAGTAGATCTAATAGCGATGGATGAGTGGTTGTTGCCTCTGACCGATGCCCTAACAAAAAAATAATTTAAACTATACTACATACTTATAAAGGATACCAAACTATGAGAACTTTAATTAAATTAGTATCATCGGCTAAAACCGGACACTTCTATACCACATCAAAAAACAAAAGACTGCACCCCGAGAAGGTTGAAGTTAAGAAGTTTGATCCGGTGGTTAGGAAACATGTTATCTATAAAGAAGCGAAAATAAAATAACCGCTCTTAAAGGCTTTAAGAAAGTATAATACCTTTATGGGATTCGAAAAAATAATAAAAAACCTAGTCACTATCACAGATGAGATACTTAGCTTAGCTCTGGCTCTGGTTTTTTTATTCCTTACTCTTACCATTGGCCTAGCGGTTTTTACTTGGTATATTATCCTTATTATAAGCTTTGCTATGTTAATAACCATTTATGAAAAATGCGTTATGAATGGCAGGCCACAAAATAAGAAGCTTAAATAAACCTAAAAATAGCTTGGAAACAGGTATAGTAGTACAATGAAAGAACGGTTTGAAGTAATAGCGATGGTGGATGAAATTATGACACTGAAAGTTAATCGATCTGGTGGATGCAGCAGTTGTTCGGCCAGTAGTGGCTGCAGTGCTGGCATACTGTCTGATTACTTTGATCACTTTACCTCGTTTAATAAACCTTTACGTGATGGTGTATCTGTTGGTGATTTTGTAACTTTGGAAATTCCGTCTTCTGAGATATTTTCACGAGCATTCATGCTATACATCTTTCCAATATTTGCTTTATTTGTGGGAAGTTCTGTTGGTATGCATTTATTTCCTGAAACGGAATTATGGCAAATAGGCTTTGGGATCGTTGGGTTTATTTGGGCGCTTCTATTGACTAAATATTTTGTAAAGTAACCTACTTCTTAGTCTGATTCATCATATTCTTCTAAAATATCAGCGACGTGGTCGAGCATATTTTCCAGGATTTGTCTGCGTTCATCTTCAGTCATATCTTCATCTGGTTCAGAGACGTAGTTGATTTCGTCGTTAGTTATGATGCATTCACCATATGCATATCTAACTTCTGCTTGTAGTTCATTTAGTGTATCTAATGCGTCGTCGGTTATATTAGCCATATTTTTTTTAATTGTGGTTGTGCCGTTTAGTATATTGTTTTATTTAAATATATATACTGGTATTATGTTTTAAAAAATTGGAGATAAAAATGAAAAAAATACTATATATTTCTCTACTACTAGTTATCCAGAATGCTAGCTATGCACTTACATCAACTAAAGATAGTCGTGAAAACGATGCTTTAACATGTTCAGGGTTGTTTTATATACTTACCGCAATACCAGAGCCAAAAGAACTAAATGATATTTTTGCTGGACATGGAGAACTTATGAAACTGATTTACGGGCAATTGAATTTTATCAGAACCAATGACTCGCTGAATAATGGCGAGATAGCCAGGGTAAAGGCCTTGGAGTCTTTGAGGATAGGTGAATTACATGATAAAAATTCAGAAGAAGCTGGTGCTGAATATATACAATGTAATGCTTGGCGCGCTGATATTGCAGAACAATTTAAAGAAGCTAAATCAAGACAAGATTTTGAACAAATTATCAAAAACCCTCCCGTTGCACCTATGTTAAATACCATAAAGACCACAGAAGACAGGAAAAAATCCCATGTATATCAACTGGATACTGCCATGAAAGCATGGAGTGAGGCTGGTAGATTTACCTACATGGACATAAAAGGTATTCTTGAAGGTGCGCTTGAAAAACGTCGGCTCAATCCCAAGAAATAATTAATAAATGCTTGATGGCGTAATGATTACATCAAGTGGAACATCCCAATCTTGCGGATGAAGATTGTCAACTTGTTGGCAATCAAATGCAATCCCAATTAATGTAGGTTTATCATCTTGTTTTTGGTCATTCCTAAAGGCCAGGGTGCGATCGTAATAACCGCCGCCCATACCAAGGCGATTTTTATTGCTGTCAAAACCTACCAATGGCATAAAGATAATATCCAGCTGCTCGGCACTGATAATTTCAGTAGAAATTGGCTCTGGAATGTTATATTTATTATTTATAAAATCTTTACCGACTTTGGAGAACTTGAGGCCTTTATCGACTAATATTGGTAAATAAGTGTTTATTTCTTGGTTTTTTAGGTGTAATTGTAGGGCTTTTGGATCAACTTCACCATCAATTGGCAAATAAATGGCGATTTTTTGGTTTTTATGAAATTTTACGGAGCTCTTGATATTACTGAGTAAATCAAGGGCAAGTTTATCCCGATCAACGTTGCTGATATTACGTCGCTTTTGGCGGAGTGATTTGCGGAGTGATTTCATGGGTACATTATAGCCGAAGAATATAGTCTAGGTGAAGGATATAGTGTTTATTTTTTTAGCAAGTGGCCAAATTTAAAGTTTGGCTTGGAATCTTCGTAGTCTTGGTAGTATGATGATTCTTCTTTTGGGGTTTCTTGTAGTTGCTTAATTCCAAGAGATATTCTTTCTTTCTCTGCGCTCATACTCAATACCACCACCTCTAATTCAAGACCCTTAGTATATTCGCTAAATAATGCCTCTACTGTGATTTTTTCATTTGAAACATCAGATATATGAATTAATCCATCAATACCACCAGGAAGGCTCACGAATATTCCAAATTCAGTTACCTTTCTGACAACGACATTCAGCTTATCGCCATCATTGTGACTTGACTCAAAGGAAATCCAAGGGCTCTCCTGAGCTTGCTTGATTGATAGTGAAAGTCGGCGTTTTGACTCTTGCACCTCTAAAACGATAACTTTTACTTCATCTCCTGCCTTATAAAGACTTGAAGGAATTACGTTTGAGCTTGACCAATTCATCTCAGAAACATGAACTAATCCCTCTACTCCATCGGCAATCTTAACAAAAATACCGAAATCAGCTACACTAGATATTATACCAGTCGTTATAGAACCAACTTGAACATGGTCAAAAATATCTTCCCATGGGCTTGAAGTGAGCTGCTTAAGTCCCAATGAAACACGACCCTTTTCAGCATCATATTTCAATATTTTTACGGTAAGCTTTTCACCAACGGTTAGCTTTTCGGAAGGATGCTTTAATCTAGACCACGCTATATCTGATATATGTAATAAACCATCAATACCGCCAAGATCAACGAAGGCACCGTAGTTTGCCAGACCTGTTATAGTTCCAGACAATTCGGCACCGACTTTTATTTTTAACAATAACTCTTCGCGGCTTGCTGAATTACTTTCGCGCATTGCTGCTTTGCGAGAAACAACAATACTATTTCTTTTTTTGTCGGTCTTTATAATCAAAACATCTACATCCTGGCCTACTAAGCTCGATAAATCCTTTATTGGATGAATATCAACGAGAGAACCTGGCAAAAATGCCACTATGGAACCAATCTCAAAGGTTAGACCTCCCTTAACTACTGCTGATATTTTCCCTGTTATTGTATCTTTTGCTTCCATGGCCGATTCAAGAACCGCCCATTCCTTCATACTCTTAGCATCGGTATGTGATAAAAGAGTATTTCCAAGGCCATCATCAATCGATTTTAAAACTACCTCAACGACATCACCTTGCTTAATCTCTAATTCACCATGATGGTCCTTAAATTCATTTATGGAGATAAAGCCTTCGGATTTAAGACCAACATTAACGATGGCTTTTTCGCGGTTAATATCAATAACGGTGCCCAACAGAAGGGAACCAACTTTGGAATTATTAGTGAGATTACTCTCCTCAAACAGGTGAGAGAAAGATTCTGGTGTAGTATTAGTTTCAAGCATTATTAATGCGAACCATTTAATTAATTAGTTATCAATAATTATAACATCAAATGACGCAAAAAGCAAATAAAATGATATTTGCTTTTTTGGGTTTGATTTTTTTTGGTGGCTTGGTGTATTACTGATAGCGCCTACTATTGATGACCTTTTGTGGCACCAACTGACTTTGCCGTGTTTGGCTTCGTCTCTAACTGCGCATTAATAATTTCTTTTGCTTCGAAAACAGAAGGTACATTATTGAAATCTACGGCTACATCTTTTGGTAAAAAATCGTTAACTGTACTTTCTAGCAGTTTGTCTCCGGCTTTTTTAAGATCAGATGCAGCTTGGTCATTGGCAATCTCAGATTCTATTTTAAACAGTATAGATTTGATACTTGATGATGTTTTCTTAAAAGGTGAACCATCATCAATACTCTTAACGTCACCTTCCTCATGAATTTCTGTGATTGGCTGTTGTTTTAATGGTGACATTATGATAGATGGGTCGGGTGAAGAGTCATCATATGGGGTACGAATGAATGAAACCTCTCCATCAATAACACCATCTAAATTATAGTTTATGGTTAATACATTGGAAATATTTGCAGTATCATCCTTTATCACCCACGTGCCGATTTTTTTCCCGTGTTGATATGTCCCCACTATAGATGTTTCGCGGCCCCTAAACAATTCGGTGATTTTAACCGTGCTATCAAGAACATATCCTGCATCTGATTTAGTGTTACCGGCCGTTGTCTTTATCATAAATGAACTTACTTTTTCACGGGTGGCTGATTCTTCGTATTTCTCAGCTGGATTAGACTCTTCATAAGTTTGAGTTGAAGAAACATCCATATGGCCCAAGTCATCCTTATCATTATAGCCACTATATGTCACGGCAGAGTAATTATCGATATATTTATGATTAAATGCTGAGGTTGTTTCTGGGTCTGGCATTACAAAATCTCTCCTATTTGCGTAGTCCAAATTATCCTTGTCATTTATCTTTCTACTCATAGCCTGTCTCTCTCCTATTTTATTATTGTATTCTTTAATTTATATTCTCTTTATAACCTTAAAGAAATAATTATGAAAAAATATATAAATAAACGTTATAATAAGAAAATAATGCAAAAATATCAATTTCAACTAAATATCCCACCTGACCAAGTAGAGAGAATCTACTCGTATAAAATTAGAAGGATACAGGTTGAGACTAGGCAGGGGTTGCTATTAGAGTTTCCGGCAATTAAACTTATTAAATTTGTAACGGATCACGGAATTCATGGGTCGTTCGAAATGACGGTTTATGAAGATGGCTCAGATATAAATAGAATATAAATCTCAGGCAATAGATTGGGATTTACTTGATAATATCTTCATCAAAGAAACCTGCAAGTCCATGCTCTAAATCACTACCTTCCTTTAATAAAAATAATTATATGTATATAATGCATCTATATGTATATATACTTATAATGTATAACAAATTAAACATAATATCGGGGGATAATAATGCAAAACACTGAAATAAATAGGACAGAAGAAAATAACAAGACCGAAAGAGTATTCTTGCGGGGTGATGGCTTTAGAATGACTAATAAAAGTCTAAAATATTCATGTATTAATGAATTATCAGACAATAAAATGACTATGTGGGATACGGATAGTATTTCTAGTATTAAAGAAGTTGTTGATAGGAATTTCTCGAAAACTCGGATAGTATTTTGGGTTGCTCTTTTAATAATCATAATTGGCAATAATGTTGGTGGCGATATTATAAATTGGCCCGAGGATGCACTAATTCGCACATATGCTTCTCTTGGCGCTTCTTTTGTGTTTATTTTTCTTATGATAGTGTTTCATCAGTCAATAATAAAGCCAATGCGATATCTATCCATTAAATTCAAAAATGGTGCGGAGAAGAAGGTTGAAAGCCCATTTTACTCACTTATTGATGTGGAGAAATCGTGGGATAATGCAGTGGCGTTTGGTATTGAGGCAAATGATGAGGTCGATACTGGATACTTAAAAGATATATATATTAGTAAAGAATCATTCTCTATTTCTGAAAAAACTGAGCCTTTATATGTGATTGACTCATTAAAATCCATGAGTGGATTAACCTCTTGGGAAACATTCGATCTATCAAGGGTTAAAAAGATAACTGACGATGTTGTGAGCCAATCTTGGCTAAATTGGCATGGGGCTGTAGGTGGCTTGGTTGGTGTGGTGCTAACTGGGCTTTACTTTACTTTTATTCACGAGAGCGATATCGGTGAGGCTGGGAAGTGGTTTATGGTGTTTGTGCTTGGTGTGATCGTTATGATGGCCAGGATGGTGGCGGCGCAAAGAAAGAGAAAGATAACTATTGAACTTACTGGAAGTGAAGTAATCGTGGTTGATGGAAATTATAATTGGCGGGGGAAAAGCAAGGCGATGATAGGATTAATTAATGTTATCGAAGATTCAAGGCAGGCACCCTTCGGTGATGTTAATATTGCAAAAGCAAAAGTGGCAGCAGAAGCTGCATTAGCCGCTGAGGAAGAGGCCAAAGCCAAAGCAAAAGAGGCTGTGGACACTGAATTAGCAGTTGTAGCCAAAGCAAAAGAGGTGGAAGAAGCTAAGGTTAAGGCGGACGAAGAGGCAAAAGCTGAAGCTGAGGAAAAAGCCAATGCGGATGATGAAGCTAACTTTAAAGCGGGTGTTGAGGCCAAATCAAAAGAGGAAGCGGGTGGAGTATTCGATCGTCAAGTCAAGCCATCAAGTGGTGGTGTAAAGCCAGGTGAAGAAAAAGTAAAAGGGCGGGATGAAACGCAGACGAAAGAAGAAAATGCGAAGAATCCAGATGCTAATAAAGAGGCACCGGCTAGGAAGGGCAGAAGAAGGGATAAAGCCAAAGGTGATAAAAAATGAATTTCATTAACTCGGTCCATGGAAAGATTTTAATCGGTTTTATTGCAGCATTTTTAACAATTCTTGCTCTAGACATTAACAATTCATACATAATAACGGTTTGGTTACACGTATTAGCTGGTATTGTATGGATCGGGTTACTTTACTATTTTAACTTTGTTCAAGTTCCAGGTATGGGGCAAGCTCTAGCGGACACAGATGGACCTGGGCCAGCAGCAATCGGAAAGTACATTGCTCCACGTGCACTACTTTGGTTCCGCATGTCAGCAGCAACCACTTGGTTAGTTGGCTTATCATTATTGGCGCAATCAGCTGGTGGTATGGCGGGCTTACATTTAGCATTCACGTTTGCTGAGGGTTATGAAATAATCGGTGCAGGCTCATGGATGGGGACTATCATGGCATTTAACGTTTGGTTCATCATCTGGCCGAACCAGCAAAAAATCTTAGGCATGAAGGAAGCAACTGCTGAAGAAATTGCAACAGCGAAGAAAAATGCTGCAATAAAACCAATTAAAATTTTTCCCTGGACTGAGTTAATGAAATTCATTTTTTATCACCTTTGGCTTTATCCATTCTTCTACCTTTCTTAGCCGGTGCCTCTTTATTAGCATCTGGATTC
>JYMV01009562.1_pt1 | contig 10312 bp, 9 predicted proteins | sample 338911 | NCBI WGS metagenome assembly JYMV01 (sample SAMN03354496, study PRJNA234377) | hydrothermal vent metagenome | biome: Deep sea; feature: Hydrothermal plumes at the Eastern Lau Spreading Center, Western Pacific Ocean; material: Seawater | place: Tonga | collected 2009 | depth 2000 m m
AGCTGTCATTCGGGCGAATGCCAATGAGTCCATTCGGGTCATTATCCTGTCGGGTGCGGGGCGCGCCTTTTGCGCAGGCTATGATCTGAATGTATTTGCCGAGTCGCCCGGTACCAATCCAGGGATTCAGGAAATGCCGTGGGATCCGGTTAAAGACTTCGCTTTTATGAAGCGGAACACCGATTGTTTTATGAGTCTTTGGCGCTCTTTGGTGCCGGTGATTTGCAAAGTGCATGGCTATGCGATTGCCGGCGGAAGCGATATTGCACTGTGTGCTGATCTTCTTGTGGTGGCCGACAATGCACAGCTTGGCTATCCACCTGCCAGGGTTTGGGGGTGTCCGACAACAGCGATGTGGGTCTATCGCCTTGGTGCGGAGCGGGCGAAACGCTTGCTATTCAGCGGCGACTTGATCGATGGGCGCCAGGCGGAAGCCTGGGGTCTGGGGCAGGCTGTGCCCGCGGCAGATCTTGATGATGAAGTAGAACGCATCGCGCAGCGCATGGCTACGGTTCCGCGCAACCAGTTGATCATGCAAAAAATGATGGTCAATCAGGCATTAGAGAATATGGGTCTTGCCTCGACGCAGACGCTGGCTAATTTTTTTGATGGCATCACCCGTCACTCGCCGGAAGGGGTGAATTTCAAACAACGCGCAGAAGCTGTGGGCTGGAAGCAGGCCGTTCGCGAACGCGACGAAGGGACCTTCGATTGGACGTCGAATCGATCGTTCGGGGAGAGCGAAGACTCAAAGTAGTGAGCTAGATCGTGTACGGTTGTGTTGGGCCGTTTAGGGAGAGCGTTGACGATGAGATTCGACAAGGTGGTTCATGCAATTGATCTTCACGCTGGTGGTGAACCTGGCCGTGTGATTGTTGGCGGCGTACTGGATGTGCCTGGTGCCAGTATGTTTGAAAAGATGCGTTATTTTGAGACCAAGGCAGATGATCTTCGCCTTCGCATGTTGCGCGAGCCGCGCGGCTATCCTGCGTCAAACTGCAATCTGGTCTTGCCGCCTACCCGCCCTGACGCAGACGCTGGCTTCATTATCATGGAGCAGGTTGAATACCCCCTAATGTCTGGTACCAACACGATGTGTGTCGCGACGGCATTGATCGAAAGCGGGATGGTCGAAGTGACTGAACCCATCACGACTTTAAATCTGGAAAGTCCCGCTGGGCTCATTAAAGTAACGGCAGAAGTGCGCGATGGGAAAGCAAACTCCATCACTTTCGAAAATGTGCCGGCATTTGCGGTCCATTTGGATGCCACGATCGAAGTACCGGAATTCGGTCCAGTGGTTGTTGATGTAGCCTGGGGCGGGATGTTCTACGTGATTACAGAAACCGAGCCGTTAGGATTGATATTGACCCCCGATAGAGCAGGAGAATTAGCTCGGGCCGGCGAGATGATCAAAGCAGCAGCGCGTGAACAGTTGTCCTGTCAGCACCCGGAAAATCCGGCTGTCTCAGATATCACCATCGGGGTACTTTCTGGACCGGCCACAAACCCAAAGGCAACACTCAAGAACGCGGCGGTGGTGTCGACCGGCTCTCTGGACTGGAATCGCCCAGAGACCTGGAAGGCGGCGCTGGATCGCTCTCCCTGTGGGACAGGCACCAGCGCTAAGATGGCGACATTGCATGCCAAAGGCCTGTTGGACCTGGACCAGGATTTCCACCATGAAGGTATTCTCGGCACGATCTTTACCGGCCGACTGATTAAAGAGACAACGGTTGGCAATTACCCTGCAGTAGTCCCCACCATCACCGGTCAGGCCTGGGTCACGGGCATGGCCCAGTACGTGCTGGATCCGGACGATCCGTTTCCCAATGGATTTACCCTCGGCGACATCTGGGGCAGTTAGTGAGTCTGATTTGTCGAATGCTGCCTGATATCTAATCAGACCTGCATTGCGCTCACGATCCAGGTGCTAAATCCGAGGGTAACGCCGCTGTCATTTGAATAGGGCGTCAGCGCCTTTTCGATGACTTGCAGCGTTTTGTTTTGTGTGTCGGAATCTGCCAGTGCAAAAGGTTCTGACATGGGGCCCATTTTGGTAATAAAGCTTGCTGCGTCAGCAGCGTTTGATCCAATAGAGCCATCAACAGTAAAGCGCTCGAGGCCAATGTCAGACCATCCGGCATCGTGCAGAATCTGTTGAACGCGGTGCTCGTTTTCCATGGAAAACTGTCCGGGTGCGTCGTCTGGCGGGGGTGCCGGTAAATCGAGAAACGCTTTCGCGGCGCCGGCCGGAATGCGGATCCATGGATTGGCTTTGCGATCCGCCCAGCACACATAGGCCATCCGCCCCCCGGGACGCACGGCTTTCCTGATATTTCTAAACGCGGCGACGGGGTTATCAAAAAACATCACCCCGAAACGGCTATAGACCGCGTCAAATGCAGCTGTCGGAAAGTTGTGCACCTGGGCGTCGGCCTCGACAAAAGTGATCGGATGCTCCGCACACAGGTTGGCCCGTTCGATGGCTTTATTGAGCATCGGCCGTGAGAGATCGGCGGCAAGTATTTCCCCCGAGGCGCCAACCCGCTCGCCGAGCGCAAGCGTTGTCGTTCCAGTGCCGCAGCCAATCTCTAGAATTCGCTCTCCGGATTGGGGGTTAAGCGTGTCGAGTGCCTTGTCCCCAAAGGTAGCCAGCATCGTGTCAATCCGCGGCTGAAGCGTAACCCAGAGATCGCCTTTAATGTCGCTCCAAAATTCACGCTGTTCTTGATTGGCAATGGTTAATTCTGACATTGAATCCTCTCTCCCTGTGGCCAACTCGGCTTGGCCTGATGGGTTAAGGCCCGAGTCTGGGTAGTGATAACGTAGGCTAGTTTATTCGAGCGCGATGCCTTTGGCAGTTTTTCCATCAGGCACCCCAAGGTGCGTGGCGAGTAACCCATGGTGATTTAAGCACCAACCTAGGGGCGCCTTGTGCGAGCAGGTGAGGGTGATTTGCAAGGCGGGTAGGAATACGCTCAAATGTGAGGTTATGAACGTTAATCAAAAGACGGTGGTTGTTACTGGCGGTGCACGCGGGATCGGTAAGGCATTGGCCTTACGTTTTGCAGAAGAAGGCGCCAGGGTGGTGGTTGCCGATCGGTTGCAAAACGAGGCCAACGAAACGGCAGCCCAAGTGAATGGCCTGGCGGTAGTTTGCGATGTCGAAAATGAACAGGATATTCAGCAGCTGGTCACCGAGGCGGAAGCCAAGTTTGGAGCAATCGATCTTTTTTGTTCCAACGCGGGAGTGTGTTTCGGTGAGGCAGATTTGGTGACTTCGGCAACTAACGATCAATGGCAAACCTGTTGGAATATTCATGTCATGGCGCATGTCTACGCCGCAAGAGCTGCCCTGCCGGGAATGATCGCCCGAGGTGGCGGGTACTTTCTGCAGATGGTGTCCGCGGCCGGGATACTCAACCAGATTGGTGATGCGGCTTATTCTACGACCAAGCATGCCGCCTTGGGATTTGCCGAAGCACTGGCGATTACCCATGGTGGAGACGGTATCAAGGTGTCTGCAATTTGTCCGCAGTATGTTGCAACACCGATGTTGGGATACGACGAAGGCGCTGATATCAGCGGCCAGGCGGGTCTGATCAGTCCGAATCAGGTTGCGGAAGCTGTGATCAAGGGATTAGAAGAAGAGCGCTTCTTGATTCTCCCCCATCCCGAGGTCGAGGAGTACCGACAACGCAAAGGGGCTGACTACGATCGTTGGCTTGGGGGAATGCGGCGGTTGCGTGGTCACGTCCTGAAAGAATTGGGTTCAACCGCGCTCGAGAAGATGCACAAGTTAGTTTGAATCAGCCTGATTGAGTTTCGAGCGGGGAGGTTTGGCACTGGGCGCATGAATACAACCTTCGCGAGTTCAGGGTTGATCGAATGACTGATCCGCCGCATCGATAACAGCATTCCCCTTCTCGATCAAAGATGGCAAATCGATAAGCGCTACGTGATTTTCCCTGTGCTTTAAGCTTTCTTGCGATCCCAGCTTTATTGGTGATGCCGTTAGAGGTATACGAACGCTGACAAAGCGTTAGCGTGCTGCGTGCCAGTCGACCCAGTTGACCTCGATTCAGGTCGATTGGCCGCAGGCTTGGGTCAAGACCGGCATCATGAATGATTTCTGAGCGCAGATAATTCCCAATACCTGCCAGGAACTGCTGATCGAGGTAGAGCGCCGCCAGTTTCCGGTTCTGAAAGCGAGGTTCCCTAAGGCGTGAAAGAAGCGCACGCCACGTTAACGACTTGTCGAGTATGTCAGGACCAATACGACTCAGAAAAGGGTGGGTAGTGAGTTGTTTGCTTGTCAGAACCCAAATATCAGATGCACTGTAGAGCAGCGCGCTGTGTCGAGCCGTGTGTAATGCAACTCGCAGCGTTCGTTTTGTCGCTGGGTACTGTCCCCGATCAACGACATGCCACACGCCGTACAGCTGGTTATGAGAATAGAGCGTCCAGTCAGTGCTGAAGTGGGTCAGCAGTGCTTTGCCACGTGTTTCAATCGATCGCACTCGAGTACCCGTTAAGGTTCGCCGGAATTTCTTCAGGCGCTGGAGCCCCAAGAATAGGTCTTCAATGACTTCATTCTCCAATACCGCTGCGATCTGGTCCGCAGCCCGTCGAATTTCGGGCCCCTCAGGCATTGCAATACCTCTCGCGTGCTTCCTCAGTTTGACTGCAGTACTGCGTGTTTATTCATAGCTGGGAACATCTTAATAAAAGCAATGGTACAAAAGATGCGAACGGTGATGAAGTAAAGTTGAATTAACCTGTCCCTTGTTGTGCGGGGAGTGTGGTGAGTCGCGAAAGAACACAGCAGCAAGGGTGATGTCAGTGAGTCATTGGACTCATGTGGGGAAATGATCGGGAGATGAAGGGGGACAGCATAAGCCATTAGCGCGTGGTTCTGAGGATGATTCCGGGATCGCGGCATGCTTTAGCAGAATGTCTAGGGTGGGTGACATGCTGTTTGCCTGTGTGTAGGATCGCTGTTGCTTAGTATCAGCGATAATTGGTGGCCGTGTCGTCTTTGGAGATGGCACAACTGGCAATTAAACGAGTGTTGTAATGACTTTGTGGAGGTAGGCAAGTGCCGTCATTTGATGTGGTTAGCGAGCTCGATTGGCATGAGGTCACTAATGGGATGGACCAGGCCAATCGTGAAATCACCAATCGTTTTGATTTCAAGGGGAGTGATGCTCGCATTGAGCGCAGTGACGCGACCCTGACGCTCTATGCTGAGGATGAATTCAAGATTGGGCAGGTCCGTGACATTCTGGACACCAAACTGGTCAAGCGAGGGGTCGACATCGCGTGTATGGAAATCGGAGAGATTCGTGAGCGAGGGGCTGGCCAAGCTCAACTAGAGATCAAGTTGCGACACGGGCTAGAGACCGCATTGAGCAAGAGTCTGGTCAAGAAGATCAAGGCATCAAAATTAAAAGTGCAGACGGCTATTCAGGGTGACCAACTGCGTATTTCAGGAAAGAAACGCGATGAGTTGCAGTCGGTAATTGCGCTTCTAAAAAATGAGGAGGTGGGATTGCCTCTTCAGTACATTAACTTCCGTGACTAAGAAAAGGTTATGACTTTGTTGTCCATGAGTTTCTCCGTGTTAGCTTGATCTAGGGTGACTGCCTGTCGCCGGCATTGTTGCCCCCCACAATTGTGTGATCGGTCTATCTTTAAGCGCCCCACACGATTAGAATTCTGGTCCGCGACGTCGTGCCACTTTGTTGTTGCCACTTGTTGTTCTCCCTAGCAAAGAGATTGTCCTTCAATATTTTTACTGCTCGGTTTTGCCGGCTACAGTACGGCTGAGCCTGCTTTGCCAATGCACTGTCGAGGATGATCGCGATCAACCTATAAAGGAGACGGTCAGTTCATGACTGAAGAGGGAAAGAGGTCGGACCCGCAGGCGACCTGGCTGCTGGTATTGATTACTTCAACCGGCATTTTTGGTACCGCCATTGTCACTCCGTCACTGCCGGGAATTGGGGAAGCGTTTGCCGCTGAGCCCGATAAGGCACAGTGGGTGCTAACTGGATACTTGGCGATGATTGCCGTAGGGCAGCTATTTTTTGGCCCTCTATCAGACAAGTTTGGGCGGCGGTTTCCTTTATTGGCGGGCCTTGCGTGCTTTCTGCTGGGATCGGTAACGGCGTTTCTTGCGAGGGATCTCAATATGCTGATAGCAGCTCGTTGTATTCAAGGGCTCGGCGCTTCGGCGGCAATGGTCCTGCCGCGGTTGATTATTAATGATACGCACGCGCCGCGGGCAGCGGCAGGAAGTCTGGCTGCGGTCACCGCCGCCATGGCGCTCACACCGTTGGTGTCATTTCCCTTCGGCGGCGTACTGTTCGAGGCGGTAGGTTGGCGTGGCATCATGGCGGCAATTGTGTGTGTTGGTCTGATCACGACGCTTCCGACGGCATTACTGTTACAAGAGACTAACAGTGCACGACAAAGGTCTCTGGGCGTCTCTACGGTGATTGAGAATTACTATTTGTTATTCTCAAATCGGCAGTTTTTGCTGTTCGCGAGTAACCTAGGGCTGCATGTATCCATCTTTTTTTCGTTTTTAAATTTTTTGCCCTTTGCGTTCCGTGAGTTGGGTTATACCCCAGCGGAATTCGGCGTGCACATATCGTTACTGCCGGCAGGTTTTGTGGTGGGGAATCTCATCAGTCGAAAATGGACGGCTACATTGGGTATCATAAAAATGGTCCGGTGGGGTTCCATACTGACGGTGTTTGCCATCAGCGTGATGGCGATTGTGGCTTTTTCAGGGGTTCAATCAGGATTGGCGTTGGTGCTGCCGGCCATGATTTATTCATTATCAAACGGGCTCACCATGCCCAATGCGTCGATTGGTGCCATCAACTCGGTGAAACGTTCTGCGCAGGGCGTGGGGTCAGGGTTGGCCGGGAGTCTTCAAATGCTGCTAGGGTCGCTGATTGCTTCGTCAACCATACTGCTAGGCGCGGCCGATGATGTGCGTATTGGTATTGGCGTAGTTTTGGGCGCGGCGCTGGTCGCGCTTGTCGCCGCCTTACTGTTGCGCGATGATGCGCGACTGGCAGTCAACTGAGCTCCATTAAAGGAGTTTGTTGTCACTGTGTTGACTGATATAGGGAGGATTAAATCCTACACAATCTAACGGCATCTTCCGGAGTGTGTTTGCCATCAATAATCTTTTACGCTAGGAATTCATGATAACCACGGAACTTTTCTACTGGGCACTGACAGCGGGTTTGGCGTCGATACTGTGGGTCCCTTAGGTTGTAGCCAGGATTTTCTGTTGGGGCATTGCAGACGCCACGGGCTATTCGACAGATCCACCGGAGCTCCCCGGCTGGGCCCGCCAAGGGCAACGAGCGCACCTTAACCTCCTTGAGAATCTTGCGCCGTTTGCGGCGCTGGTCATGGTGGCGCAGGCAGTCGATGTGCATAGCGCTCCCTATTTTTCTAAGCCCGTGCCGCGCATGCCCTCGTATTTATTATGGGTGTTCCCTTTCTCAGAACGCTAGCGTTTCTTACTGGCTGGGTTGGCGCCAGCCTGAGTTTTATCGAAATCATCATAAATTTGATGTAGGCAATGGCGCTGATGATAGCGTCGCGGAGTGGACTTCAACACAGGGTTTCGAAAGCACCATACCGCGCTACAGAGTTAAGCACGTGAATCTTGATGCGATCCTGCCGGTAACGATCATCATGGCCTGATCCAAATATGAAAGGTAACTGATACAGTCGAATGCGGTCTTTTGGGATATGAGAAGCCCATCGGGAATCGTGCTCAGTACATGACAGCTTCTCCCGAGCCACCGTCAACCGCGATAGATTGACCTGTAATCATATGGGCCATGGGTGAGCAGAAGAACAAGACAGCGGCGGCGATATCGTCCGGTTGCACCAGTTTGCCAAGCGGGATTTCTTTTGTGCGCTTGGCGATGATGGTTTCGATAGTGGTGTTTGACTCCTCGGCTTCACGTGAAAAGAGTTGCATGACTCGCTCTGTCACGGTGTAGCCGGGGTGAATGCAATTCACCGTGATCTGATGTTGCGCAGCGTAACTCGAAAACTGTTTACTGAAGTTGGCGATACCCGCGTTGACGACACCATTGGTAATGCGCAAGGGAGCCACAATGCGGGCGGTCATACCGCCGATGTTGATCACTCGTCCCCAGCCTGCCGCGCGCATGGGTGTCAGTACAAGCCGTGCCAGGCGAATGTAGGCCATCAGCTTGACATCGATGTGATAACGAAAGAGATCGTCGGTTAACTCATTGAAAGGGGCGCTGGTGGATGTGACGGCATTGTTTACCAAGACATCGATTCGGCCTGCAGCCTGTAGGATTTTTTGGACCAATTGTTCAAGTTCCTCGAGCTGACTGACGTCTGTTTGGAATGCCCATGCCTTGACATCGTGTTTTTCAATATCGGTCGCGGTATTATCGAGCGTCTCCCGAGTGCGGCCACAAATGGCGACGTGCATTCCCTGCGAAGCCAGAGTCAGTGCTATCGCTCGCCCAATACCCCGACTACCGCCTGTCACTAATGCAACCTTCTCTTGTAGTTGAAAATCCATCGACACACCTCCTTATTCAGTGATCTTACCGTGACACGGAGCGGTAGCACCCCTGGTGAGGGATGCCGTCCCAGTAAAGGCTCCACAATGAGTCATCAAGTTGGGGTCACAAGGTCGTTGTGTTTCAGTGATTCACGGCAGATGCGTAAACGCGGTATGATTTTCTTTCACTTCTAAGGTATCAAATACTCGGGGGTTGAAAGCACTGATGAATGTGTCCGTCGATATCATCCCTTTGCATAGGTTAGCGCTAGCGTTGATCCCGGTGTTGGTGGTTATCCTGGTCCAACAGCGTTGGGCATTGCCTGTCCGGCCAACCATTTATGGTGCGGCTCGTATGTTGGCCCAATTATTACTGGTTGGGTATGTGTTGGTCTTCTTGTTTGATACAGATAGTTCTCTTGTTGTGTTTGGGGTGCTCGCCATGATGATTATGGTCGCCAGTTGGATCGCCCTGCGACCGGTGGGCCACGATCGACCTCGTCTTTACTGGGCGGCATTGGGTGCAATTATTGTTGGAGGTGTGCCAACGCTTGTTTTGACCACACAGTTGATTATCGACGTAACTCCTTGGTATGACCCGCGTTATCTGATTCCACTGGCTGGGATGATTTTTTCAAATTCGATGAATTCCGTCAGTATTGCAGCAGAGCGGTATGCTGCCGAGATGAATAATGGACAAAAAGAAGAGTCAGCAAGGCGTACTGCGTTTCAGGCGGCGCTCATACCGTTGGTTAACTCACTGATGGCAGTCGGCTTGGTTTCGTTGCCGGGTATGATGACAGGGCAAGTATTGGCAGGCGTTTCACCGCTAATCGCCGCACGATATCAAATCATGGTGATGTGTGTACTGTTTGGCGCGGCTGGATTGTCGGCGGTGTGTTACCTGTCTTGGGCGAGGAAAGTCAGATGACCGCAGTGAAGTTAGGCCAATCCAGTGCGGAATATCGGTCATCCCATGGCTGCGAGTCTCGGCGGATTGATGGTCAATCGAACGGACAATAGTGCCGTGGAAAGTGCTGTATCTATGAAGGTGGCTGAGAGCTGCCGGCAACATTCGACCTATCTCGAGGCGGGTTTTTTCGCGGCGCCCGCGACACGGGCTAAAGCGGCGACATCGCCCACTGCAGTTTCGTGTTCCGTGAGCTGAAAATAATTACCGCTACTGGCGGAGAGTCACCGCCCCTCGTTCACCCGTGTTGAGTTGGTTTGCAAATTCAGGCGCCATTGGTCGGGGATCCAGTGCGTTTAGCCACACCCTCAACAGCAAGCGCTTGCGCTCAGGTTGAGCATGATCATCAAAGGCTTTTCGAGCATGAAATGTCACGCGACTATTGAGAATTTGTATATCACCGGCCTGAAACGTCATAGGCAGTTGAAACTCATCACGCAGCGAGAGTTCGGCGACGTAGTCGATTGCTTTTTGGCTGAGCGTATCCAGGCCTTCAATTGATTTTTCAGCGCCAAGTTCGATCTGGCGTTTATTAAATCGCGCAGACATTTTCCCGCTGAAATAACTGAAGACGGGGATGCGGTGAAAGCTGAGTTGTTTTCCTGACGTTCCTTTTCCCACCAGGTCCAGGAAAAATCCTCGTCGCAGAGGCTGGAGGTATTCTGGATGTGTGGCCATGACTTCATTCAGAAAATCTGACTTTAGCCTGCCAACGGTGGCATCACTTCTCGACGACCTGCTTCGCACCCTACACAAGGGGC
>JYMV01012709.1_pt1 | contig 10310 bp, 9 predicted proteins | sample 338911 | NCBI WGS metagenome assembly JYMV01 (sample SAMN03354496, study PRJNA234377) | hydrothermal vent metagenome | biome: Deep sea; feature: Hydrothermal plumes at the Eastern Lau Spreading Center, Western Pacific Ocean; material: Seawater | place: Tonga | collected 2009 | depth 2000 m m
ATCGGCAGATGTGGATGATGATGAGCTTACCTATCATTTCACTGCAGAACTTGTCATTAATGGCCAGCTAACGACAGAATATGATACAACATTAACAGCCAATGTAATGAAAATAGATTATCAATCTGTATTTGATGAGATCTATGCGGCCCAGGCGATGCTGGCTGGTATAGAGTGGGATGTAAGCGTTTCTGATGGAGTTGAAGAGGTAATGGCTGAAAATGGACCGTTAACTGTTGGTGTTAATGCATCTGATGCTGTATTGTCAATAAATGAAGAATTACTTCCTGAAAAGTTCGCTCTGCACCAAAACTACCCCAACCCCTTCAACCCAGTCACAACACTGCGTTATGATTTGCCGGAACAAGGTTTTGTTACCATTACCATTTACGATATGCTTGGTAGACAGGTAAAAACACTAGTTAATACAACCCAGGAAGCTGGTTTTAAATCAGTCATCTGGAATGCCACCAATGATTACGGTAAGCCCGTGAGTGCAGGTGTGTATCTATACAAAATACAGGCTGGAGAATTTGTCCAAACTAGGAAGATGGTGCTGTTGAAATAATTTAGAAGAAATACTTCAATTCAAATCGAATATGGGAAAAATCCTCCATTTCGTTGAAGCTATAATCATCATCCAGTTTAGAATTTCCTGTTATGTGCGTAAGTGCTGCAGTCAGTTTTAAAGATGTAGAAAGATCATAGGTGCCTTTCACTTCGATCAAGCGTCCATTTCCTTTCGTATCATTATAACTTGATTGATCTAAAAGAAAGAGTGTTTCAAAGAGCAACTGTTCATTCATAAACGATTTGTTAAAAATCATTAGAACAGCTTCCTGGGCTATGATCGAAAGGGGTGTACCCATTCCCGGGAAGAATATAGAATAAGGATCAAAGTCTGCTTCCAGCAGCGGCAGATCAACATCCGGCAAATATTCTGCATCAAATGACAAAGTATCGTATTTTATATACTGTCCAATAAATTCGATACCGCCCGGTAATTCAGTTTCCAGCTGTAATATGGCTTGATAATATTTTGCCTTTGTTTCAAACGCGTGAGAGAAAAACACCTCATTTGCCGAGCCGAATCTTCTCGAAGGTCCTTTGTTCGAAATGGCAGTAGAGTCATTGTTATCAAAAGTTGAAAATTGAGCATATTCAGCCCGCAGGATGATCCATTTTGTTGGAATAACGATTCCGGCGCCCAGCATAGTTGTTTTGCGAAATGAAAAAACGGTATCCAGTACAGACACTGTCTGAAATTGATTCGTAAATACATTGGAGCCGCTCAGGCTGAATAATCTGTCATATCCGCTGAAATAGGTAAATGAAAGGTCTGCAACATTCATTTTTTGCTGCAGGGTAATACCGTATTCATCTGGGTTTTTCGGACTTATTATTTGCGATGCTCGTGGTGTAACTGGCAATTGAATAGGAAATTCAGGATCGTTGATGGGTAATCTGTTTGTATGGTGTAATGGTGAATAATAAAAACCAATTTTTGTATTATTCAGATAATAATCCATAGTCAAACCCATCGAACTGAGCTTGCGGTCACTGCCTAAGTTGAAAATATAATAATAGTCGTAGGCATTTATATTGTCTATGGGACTGTTGTCATCTACACTGCTCCAGGAATGAATTTGCTTGCCGATCTTTATTTCACCAAATGATGTAAACCAGCTGGCATATAACTCCCGCAGATCCCATGTAAACTCCTGGGGATTACTGCTATCGAAGAATGAAATATCTTTACGCATATGGTATTCCATAGCTAAAGTAGAATTCATGGCAAAATCACCTTTTTGGTGGTCAACATTAAAACTGAAAATGCGAAAGGGCAGGTTTATGATTGATCGGTCTGATAACCGATGTATGTCATAATAATGAACATACCCGCTGTATTGTGTAGATGACTGGGCAATTAGTGTATAACTGCATAGTATATATAGTATTGTTTTAATTTTCATAGATTAATCCTGCAAGGCATCATTGAGCCATTCCATCATTTCATTGCCCTGGGTTTTCCAGGCTCGATCCAATGCCCAATTGGGAAAATCGCCTAATAGTTCTCCATTCCACGTATATGAAACATTGGTTTCAAGATCATTGATTGCAGTCAATTTCCATTCACCGGCAGCATGAATTAACCGCACATGGCCTTTTTCAGGCGGTGCCTGCTCATGTTCCACTGCCGAAAATCGGAATGTCCATGCGCTGCTGAATTTATGTTTTATATACTTTATGATGTAATCTCTCCCTGAAAATGGAAACGGCATGTCCAGCATGATATGCACCACGTCATCTTCCAAAACTCTAGACTTTGTTACCCGCAGGAAAACATTGGGATAATTTTCTACATTTTCAATAATAGCAGATATTGTTTTTAATGGTAAGGGCAGGATTGTTTCTGCTTTACAGATGGGAAACCCCAGGTATTGCGTTGTTTTTATACTAACATCATTGTTCTGCAAAGTCTTCCACTCTTGATTTGAATTCAGTCCAGAAAGATCCAGGGCATAGATCAAGTTCAAGCTGGATATGAATAAAAGTATTTTAGTCAGCTTCATTTGGCTGTGTGTTTAAGAATGTATCATAAATAAATGAGCAATCTGAACGTATCTGCCCTGCACTTAAACCAAACTTTTCAAGATCATATTTATGGGCGCTTGTATACTGTCGCTGGCTTGCAGCTGTTTTTTTGATTTCTGCAATTATTTCAGAAGTAGGTGTTGCTCCTGTAAATGTGAATATATCGTCCATTAAATCTTCAAACTGTGTCATCATACGATCATATTTTACAATTAATACTTTGGATTTATCGATGGATCCGTTTGTCCAATCCTCATGAAAGCGCTGCAGTAATTCTAGCAATGCGTTGTATAAGCGATTTGTATATCTGTCACGAACTTCTTTTTCAAGACTCCAAAAACCAAATCGTTTATCCAATACACCCGTTACCAGACTTAAACCGGAAGGGAGAATATTTAAGGGGTCACGTACCATATATAATATTTTTGCATCAGGAAATCGTTTTTGGAATGCGGGGATATTGGTACTCAATGAAAACAGTTTTGGAATCACAGTGTCATGCTTTGCTGCAACAGCTAAACGTTTCCACAAATTCTCATACCAGTCAAAATCCCGATCTGTTGTATCCCTTTTCTTTGGATCGAACCAATCAAATAGATTTTCTTCAGCAAATGCTAATATGAAACCATAAAGGAAAAAGCCATCAAAATATTTGAAGAGCAATGATACATCATCGGTCTCGATGGAAGATAAACTTGTTTCATGGGCTGCAGTGGAATGGTGCCGCGCAGGGCTGATCTTTTCCAACAGCGGTAAAATGGGCTTGATCAATTTTTGGAGCTGTGCCCCAACTCCCAGTCCTTGTTTGATAAGAAAACGGTGGAGGAAAGTTGTTCCTGATCTGGGATTGCCAACAATAACAAGAGGAGTGATCTTTTTCTTTCTGATCGAAGGGAAAAAAATATGGTCAAGCAGCAATCCAATGCTAACAAGAATTCGTAAGCATGATAATAGAATTCCTGATATAATCGGACTGAACCATTTTCCAAAGGTACGCCCCAACGTTACATAAGATCTAAATGCTCTGGATGTTTTCAAGGATATTTTTAGTTAATTTGGTGTGTAGTGTTAAAGTATATTAATTAAATAATACAATAAACTTAAGCATCAGATTTAACTAAATGACACTATCCAAGTCAATTAATTAAGTATTAATAAATTACGAGATGAATATAAACCGATTTGTTTACTCTTTCCTGTTAATTACAGGATTATCCGGACAAGCATTTCAAGGATATACAATATTTAGTCCTGCAGCAGGAGGGCCCGGCGGTGGAGGTAACGGAATGACATATTTGGTTAATAATTCAATTAATGTTATTAATACGTGGTATTATCCGCGCGGCCCGGCAAGTTTAGCTTATCTTCAGAGGGACAGTACGCTCATTTATCCTTTCAGAGTTCAGAACCCTACCATGATTAATGGCGGAGTTGGCGGCGGGATAGCTCATATGGATTGGGACAGTAATGTTTTATGGTTGTATATAGTATCAAATGATTTATACCAGCATCATCATGACATCCAACCTTTACCCAATGGCAATATTCTCGTTATTGCCTGGGAAAGAAAAACAGCTGCAGAAGCCTATGCCATGGGCCGGCAAACGATCAATAATCCACTAAATGAAATGTGGTCTGAAGCTATTTTGGAATTAGAGCCTATTGGAACAGATAGTGCTAACATTGTATGGGAATGGCATCTATGGGACCATTTAACCCAGGATGCAGATACTACGTTGACCAATTACGGTATTATTTCAGAGCATCCTGAATTAATAGATATAAATTATGGAAATGTTGGTGGTACTCAGGGACCAGGAGTATCCCATGCTGACTGGATGCATTTAAATGCTATTGATTATAATGCTGATCTGGACCAGATTGTTATATCATCAAGGACGATGGGTGAACCACTGCAGAAGCAGCATCCCACTCCGATGGAAATTCTGGAAAAGGAGGAGATTTGTTGTATAGATGGGGAAATCCTCAAGTGTATGATAGAGGTAATGGATCAGATCAACAATTGAATGCCCAGCATGGGGTCAATTGGATTCCTGCAAACTATCCCGGGGGCGGGAATTTGATCTTATTCAACAACAATTACCAAAATAACAATTCTGCCGTATTCGAGATTGTGACACCCTTGGATTCAACGGGAAACTATTTATTGGAAGAGAATGAAGACTACGGTCCGGATGGACCTGTTTGGACACATAGTGGAGGATTCCACTCCAATGTTCAATCTGGTGCTTTTCGTTTACCCAATGGTAATACACTTATAACAGAAGCAGATGATGCCCATATGTTTGAGGTAACTTCCAATGGTATGGTTGTTTGGAATTATGTATATCCTGGCCAGAATATCATGATTGCACGTGCACAGAGATATACTCTCAATTATTTAAATCAGAATGATTTTCCTGATTATGTTTCAGGAGATATTAATTTTGATGGTGAAATTAATATAGCAGATATTAGTCATGCGGTCGATATGCTTTATGAAGTAGGGTATAATCCAACTCCTCCTGCAGATGTTAATGGAGATGGAGCAGTGACAATGGTTGATATTATTATTCTCGTTGAAATGGCATTTAATGATTAATCACAACTTGTAAGTATAAATTTTTTTTTATAACGTTGGAAACGATATATACGTAATTCGTTTCCTATGCCTAATACATATTCACAGCAAGAAACACACATCCTGGAAGAAGGGTTCAATGCCATTATGCGCACAGGAGTAAAATCATTTACGGTTGAATCCTTGGCTGGCCGGTTGGGGATGAGCAAAAAAACCATCTACAAATACTTTCTTTCTAAGGAAAAATTAGTTCGCAAAATTGCCATGTTCATGACTTCGCAGGTTGAACAAATGTTTAATAAAATACGCGAAAATGAGAAGAATCCGGCGCTCCAGTTTATAAAGGTCATGGAACATATAGCGAAATTTGCCAGCCGTGCGCCCGTCCAGCGTATGGCCCAGCTGAAGACTGCATATCCGGAAGTTTGGAAAGATATAGAACGATTCCGTTTAAAACGCCAGGATGATTTTTATCAAATACTTAAATCTGCCCAAGAACAGGGACTGGCCAGAAAGGATTTGGACATGAAAAAAGTAGCCACTGTATTTATCAATATGGTCAATAACACTTTTCAGCCTGAATTTTTCTTGGCCAATGATCTGGCAGTAGGTGAAACGATCAACGGGTTTGTGACGATAATCTCGCGGGGCTTATTTAATAAAAAAGGAATGGAAGCCATTAATAAATATCAAGGAAGAAAAAAAAATTAAAATGAAAGCACACCCTATTAAACGCTGGATTATCAGCCAGTCTCTGAACCATCCCAAACGGACGATTATCTTTTCGTTGATTATAACAGCCCTCATGGCCTCGGGCTTACGGTTTTTCTATATCGAAGAAGACATGATGAAACTTTTACCTGAAAATATGGAATCCCGTAAAACCTGGGAAACCATAAAGGATGAGTTTGGCAACACAGAAATGATCTACATCGCGTTTGGCAATAAAGACAAATCCGTGTTCAATGACAAATTAATTGCGGATCTTTGGGATTTTAAGGAAACGCTGGAATCAATTCCTGAAATTGAAGAAATAAACAGCATGATCAATATGAACAAATTGCAAAGTGAAGATGGATTTCTGGAAGTAGAAGATCTTGTGCAATCTAGAGATTTGAATGCAGATCAGATTTCAGAGATAAGATCCTATTTGGACAAATATCCGGATTTGAAGTTGCGGGTTGTAAGCCAAAATAATGATTATGTAAATATTATTATTAAATCGTATAACGATGTTCCATCAGATGCTGTTGCCAGGATAATCGATGCTGCCGTGGAAGAATTAAATGACTATGAAGTATTTATTGGCGGAGTGCCTTATGTGAATGGTGTGGTTTCAGCATTGATCCGTGAAGATGTAGCAGGTCTGGTCAGCATCGGAATGCTCATTATGATCTTGATCCTTTTGTTTAGCTTGAGAAGTTTTCCTGCGGTACTTATGGTATTGTCGGTTATTTTCTTTTCATTGATTGCCATGATGGGCAGTATGGGCTGGGTGCTGGAAATTACAGGTTCGAGGCGTTTTGTATTCAGCCTGATCAATACATCCATGCCTATCATCTTGCTAACTATTGCGAATTCTGATGGTGTTCATATCATTACCAAGTTTTTCAAAAAACTCAGGCAATCAGGTGATACACAGCTTGCAGTTGAACAAACCATGGATTCACTTACTTTGCCCATCTTCCTTACCAGTATCACTACTGCTGCCGCATTCTTGTCAATGATTTATTCACCATTGGAAGTTCAGACAGGGTATGGAGTGACGATCGCTATAGGTATTCTTTGGGCCTTGGTTCTTTCATACACACTGTTGCCTTCATTGCTGGTTTTAAAAAAATGGAATCTTGATTCGAAAGCAGTCAGAGAAACCAGCTTTCTGGAAAACGTTATAGATAGATTCGGCAAAGGAGTTTTGGAAAATCCAAAACGTGTCTTGAGTTCTGGTTTAATTCTGGTATTCATAGGACTCATTGGCATTAATTGGCTCAGTGTGGAAGTCAATATGCAATCATTTTTTAAAGAAGGTACCCTCATCAGGGAAACCATGAAATTTCTTGATCGGGAAATGATCGGGACCCTAGATATGCAGTTCCGGTTTGAAGGTGATATGAAAGAACCTGAAACACTGGCCAAAATAGAAAAACTGCAGAATAAAATGGAAGAAAATCAGAAGGTTACAACATCCATGTCCATTGCTGATGCTATTAAACAAATGCATCGAACTGTGATGGATGACGATCCTGACTACGAAACCATTCCGGATACGCGTGGGAAAGTAAATAACCTTTTTACCTTGTATGCCATGTCTGGAGATCCAGATGATTTTAGCTCCCTTGTTGATTATGAATATTCTTCAGGGCTCATGACAACATTCATGCGCAATATGACATCCTCTCTGATTATTGAATATGTGGAATCCACTCATGATTTTATTGCAGACTCACTTGAAGCCACCGATAAGATCACCGTCACTGGCATGCTGGTCGTTTTCAGGGACCTCATTACTTTGATCATACGATCTTCAGCTATCAGTATTTCTATCTCTATTGTATTGATCGCCCTGATTGCAGGATTCTTTTTTAAACGAATCTTATGGGGCCTATTGGCTGTGGTGCCATTGATGTCTGCAGTGATACTAAATTTTGGATTTATGGGTATTTTTGGAGTGGATTTAAACCATATTACCGCTATCCTGTCTTCTATTATTATTGGCGTTGGTGTGGATTTCGCCATCCACTATATTTCTCAATATAGGCGTTTGGTCAAACAAAAAGTGAGTGTAGATGTTTTGAGCAGGGAAGTTGTGGATGATGTGGGTTATCCTATCATATTGGATGCATTGTCCAACATGGCTTTTGGGGCATTGTTGTTTTCGCAATTTTTACCTATTCAGCATATGGGCGGGCTTATGGTTTTTGGAATGATATCGACGTCTGTAGGCACGTTGACAATATTAGCAACCACAGCAGAATTGTTAAAACATAAACTAATTAAACTCTAGAGGTCAGTATGAAAAAATTCATTTTTGGAATCATTAGCATATCATTTGTTCTTGGTCAGACCGGTTATGAAATAGCCAAGATGGTTGATGAAAAACCAACTCCGAAAGATTTATCCAACAAAACCAAGATGGTATTGACGAACTCCAAAGGAAAATCCAGAACAAATGCCATGGTATCAAAATCCACCGATGGCAATAAAAAACAGATTATCTGGTTCATAGAGCCAAAGGATGATAAAGGTGTGGCGTTTCTCAAAATAGAGCATGATGATAAGGATGATGAAATGCGCATGTGGCTGCCAGCATTTAAAAAGGTGCGCAGAATTTCATCGAAGAAAAAAGGAGACTCGTTTATGGGCTCTGATTTGAGCTATGAGGATCTTTCCAGCCGTGAACTTGATGAAAATAAATATAACCGCCTTGATGATGAGCATGTAGATGAAGTTGATTGTTATGTGTTGGAAATCATTCCTAAACCTGAAGCAAAATCAACCTATACAAAACATATTTCCTGGATAGCTAAAGATGGTTTGTATGGTGTAAAAGAAGAATCGTTTGATAAACGTGGGGAACTAAAAAAGAAAAAATCGTTTACGTTTCAAAAACTAAAGAATTATTATGTTATAAAGAAAGTGTTTGTGGAAGATGTCCAGAAAAAGCATTCAACTGAAGTGACATTTTCCGATGTTCAAGTGGATACTGGAATTGATGAAAATTTATTCCAGGAAAAGAATCTAAAACGTTTACCACACAACTAAATGAAACGATTATCTTTTCCCTTTCTGCTGATTTCTTTGGTTAGTGGACAATGGAATTATTCAGGTTCATTCCAACCGATCACTATGCACCGGACCTCTGATCTCTCCAATATATCTCTACCATTTAGGATCGCAGAACTTGAAGTAGGATTTTCAAAAGGAGATTTTGATTTTATAACAAGTTCCGCAGTTGAATTTAGATGGACTGGAGGCGATCCAAAGATTGACTACCGGGAAGCGTATTTAATTTGGTATCCCAGTTGGGGAGAAGTGAAAGTGGGTAAACAAATCCACGCCTGGGGCGCTGTGGATGGCAACAATCCCACGGACAATCTCAATCCTTATGATTATTATTATATGTTTTTAGCAGGGGCTGACCGGAAAATTGGTACTTTGTCCGCTTCCGTGAAATATTACTGGAATGACTGGCAGTTGGAAGCGATTGTCATACCGGAACACGAACCCAATCGCTATCCGTTTGGCGAAGATGATTTTCCCATAGCGATGGATGATCCTGGTTATTTCTTGACTGCTGGAGAAACAATGGCGGAATATGGCATGCGTGTGCAAACCACTATGGGCAATAGCGATATCAGCCTATCCTATTTTTCTGGACGAGACAGGGGATTTTCTTTAATTGGCTACAATTATTACATCGATTGGGCAGCACCTGTACTCACTTACCGAAAAACGAATATCATTGGAATTGATATTGTCACATTTTTCGGAGATTTAACAGGGAGAACTGAGGTCGGTTATTTTAATACTAATAATGACCATACTACTGATATAAAAACGTTCTATGATGCTGCTTATGTCCAATTTGCTTCCCAGTTAGAATACACAACCACGAATGACATAACGTTAATGATTCAACTAATCGGTAATGATGTACTGGCAGTAAATGGCTCTACTTATGCATATGATGAAAATGGCAATCCTATAGAATTGATAGCTATGGATGAAGATGAACTTCAACAGGGCATGGGCACTCCCTTTGCCATGTTCACGGATTTAGGCATGTTTTTGTCAGCCACAGGAAATTACTGGGACGATGCTTTGGAAATCAGAATAAATACATTTATGGACTTGGAAGACAATCAAGCTATGCTGGGTGGCGGTGTATCTTATTCGCCTGTTGAAAATTTGGATCTTGAGTTATCGATTACACAATTTTATGGAGCAGAGGGAACCCAATTCAAAACGATGGAATATTTTTCACATATCAGCACTGGTTTAATCTATAATTTTTAACATTAATGAAATATTTAGTTTACTTTTATATCCTCAACATTTATACTCAATATCATAAGACAGGTACATATCATATGTTTTGTGTATGATATAATTCAAATTTCATATTTAAAACTTA
>JYMV01040758.1_pt1 | contig 10310 bp, 13 predicted proteins | sample 338911 | NCBI WGS metagenome assembly JYMV01 (sample SAMN03354496, study PRJNA234377) | hydrothermal vent metagenome | biome: Deep sea; feature: Hydrothermal plumes at the Eastern Lau Spreading Center, Western Pacific Ocean; material: Seawater | place: Tonga | collected 2009 | depth 2000 m m
TATATCGAATCAATGAAGATATTGATAAAATCTTAGTTCATGCGTTAACCATTAATGATGGCGCTGCAGCTATCAAAAAACATGCTGAGGGTTGTGATGGATGCCCAAGCTGCTTGTTATAACTATAGGAGATAGAACATGTTACTTATGACCATACTGACAGCCCTGCTAGTGATTGTATTTTTTCTAGTCCTAGCTTATGCACTAATTAAAATTAGTAGTGTTCTTAGAGCAATCGGCGGAACCCCGACCAGTTACCTGGCAAAGCTTCGTTTGGGGTTACGTGCTATTGAATCGGAGACTGGACACTTAACACCTCAGGTTGTTAAGGCTAATGAAAATCTCACTAAAATTGCAGGTGGATTGGTTGCAGTTGATGACAATTTAGTTGGCGTTATTAATGCCGCTGTCGCTCAAAATAGGTATCAATAATGGAATACATACTTAATTATATTAACGGTATTGATCCAAGTCTTAAGACTTTGCCTGATGAAGTTTACTTTATTTGGCAGGCGGTCTTGATTATCGTGGTTGTTGTGATTGTACCTCTAGCTATTTTCTTACTGCAGCGCACTCTAAGAGCTGCACTTAATATTAAACGTTATTTCAAAGAAATGCTGTCTGCTGGTGTAGGTATTGCCGAAAATACCAGTTCAATCACAGCTTTGAATGACACGATTGAAGTGGCAACCACTATGGTAGGGGTTAGTGAAAAATTGGATGAACATTCAGCTACAATTGCCACAGTATTATCAGATCGTGCTAATGGAGGAACTTCATCATGACACAGTTGCTTTTAGTAATTTCATTGATCATAACCACTGCCGTTGTATTGGTTGTAGTCGGTTACTTGATTGCTATTATTTATGCCTTAGTTGGCGCTTATAATAATCTTTCTAAGCTTGCAGGCGGGTTGATTGCCATTAAAGAAAATACTGATCCACTTGGGGATCATATGGATACTATTAATGGTGGTTTGTCGGCATTATTAGCTGGCTTACTCAAAGTTAACGATAATCTTGCGGCCATTGTGACGGTTGCGACGGGTACAATAAAAAAATAAAGGGGAGTATTTATGTGTTTTGAAAATTTACCAATTGAGTTTGACGAAGATGGCAATGCAACACTATTGCCAGGGGTTGCTAATCCCTATTCATATGAGACTCAAACTGTTGAACAGCGTGAGGCTTTTCTAAAAGATATCGCACGAAAAAATGGACAATTGAACGATATTGATTTTGATCCAGTAACACGCGTTGCAGGTGCCTTGGCATTTCACAGTACAGTTAATTTAAAAGAGCGCAAGGTAGTGGATACAGCCTCTATGGCAACCCTATTTCGTGGATATGAAATAATTTTACGTGGTAGAGACCCGAGAGATGCGGCTTTTATTAGTTCGCGTGCATGTGGTGTTTGTGGTGGTGTTCATGCGACTGCAGCAGCACTATCAATTGAAATGGCATTAGGCATTAAACCACCACCATTGGGAATTGTTATCCGTAATTTAATGCTAAGTTGTGAGTATTTGTATGACAATCCATTGCATTTATTTATTCTTGCCGGTCCAGATTTTTCTGAGATTCTAGTACGAGAGACTAATCCAGAAATTTGGGAAAAAGCTAAAGATTTCAAAACTAAGTATTCTAATATGCATGGTTATGAGACTATTGGTGAAATTATGACTGACCTGAATCCATTGACAGGTAAGCTATATTTAGAGGCATTAGAGTTAACTCGTGTGGCGCGTGAGGCTTATACGTTATTAGGTGGAAAATACCCACACCCTGAAACAGTGATACCAGGCGGAGTAACTACTACTGTTACCACAACTACGTTGATTGAATTCTATCTTAAATTGAAAGTATATTTTGACTATTCAAAGAAGTGTGTCGGGATTTGGGATGACGTATATGATTTTATGTATGAAGCCAACCCTTTGTATAAGGAAGTCGGCCAATTGCCAGTCAATATTATTGACTTTGGCCAATGGGATCATGAGGATTATTACGACGCCAGCTACGAGAATTGTAACGAATGGGGTGAGAAACGCTGGTCAACTCCAGGTGCAATTATTAATGGCGAGTTGGTCACCACAAGACTAACCGACTTAAATGTAGGAACAGAAGAATTTATCGAACATTCTTACTACGAGCAGTGGGAGGATTATCCTTTTAAAACAGACCCTCTAGGCAACCCATTAAGCCCTAACCATCCGTGGAATAAAACTACAATTCCTAAACCTGGTGTTCAAAACTGGAAGGAGCGTTATAGCTGGTCCACCACACCAACCTGGGATCGAAAAACTTTTGAAGCGGGCGCTTATGCCCGTGTTTATATTTCTGCTCTTGCGCAAAAATTACCTAAAAGTGATTATATAAAATCAACTGGAAGTAGCTTAATACTTAACGTATCTGCTGATGAATTACCAGAAATGAAGCTGGAATGGAAAGTGCCGAAAATTTGGAATGCTTTTGAGCGTAATCGAGCTCGTGCCTATGCAGTTGCCTTTAATATGATGGTTACTATGGAAAACTGGGTACGTGCTAATGATATGGTTAAACGCGGCGAAACTAAAGTGGCTACGCCATTTGAAATTCCTAAAAAAGGTCAGTTTCTTGGTGTGGGTTTCTGGGGTGCAGGCCGTGGTTATTTAGCGCATTGGTGTGTGATTGAAAATGGTGTTTTAGCAAACTATCAGATCTCTACCCCATCAACTGTTAACGCATGTCCAAAGACCCCATGGGGAGAGAGTGGCGCGTATGAGCAAGCTGTGCTAAATACACCTATCATTGAGACTAATTTTACCGACGAGAAGGATTTTAAAGGTATTGATATATTGCGTGCTTTACGTAGTTTCGACCCTTGTATGCCATGTAGATAGAGTGATTACTCGTGAAGTTACTACCTGTGCATGCGGAATCTCCTAATATAGTTGTTATTAAGTCAGATTAAAGAATTATGACTAAGATTGGAATAGGGCTGGTTGGCTATTATCAGTTCGTTCGTGGGTATCCTATTGGTCCTACTCTGAAAGAATATATTGATGCGGCAGATTGGGCTGACGATGTGGAAATTAAAGAGATGAACTGGGGGCCTATTGCGATCGTTCAAGAATTTCAGGCTGAAAAAATCAACTATGATCGTTTTTTACTAATCACAGCTGTTGATCGTGGTTTGCCCGCAGGTACAGTGACATGCCGTCGCTGGGTTGGTGGTGAGATTGATATTATGGATATTCAGGATCGAGTGTTTGAAGCAGTGACAGGAATTATTAGTATGGATAATTTACTCGTTATTGGTGAGCATTTTAAAATTTGGCCTAAAGAAGTTATAACCATAGAAGCTCAGGTAGTTGATACCGCAATGGGAGATTTGGTTATGTCTGAAATGGAGAATGACCGACAACGTGGTGAAATAAGCATTATTGGAGACAATCCTTTAACTGATGATATGGAGATATTAGTTAATAAATTATTTGAAAAGATTGGTCAAGCGGTTGTAGGTGGCGCTCAAGAGATGGATCTTGTGCCTTTGGGAATTGAACAACTTAATAAATTAACAGATGTGTGCCATTACCAAGTAGATGATACAAGCACCATACCTGATCCAATTAAATGATATTCATAACGACTAAAGATATATAATCGAATTCAATATATACAAAGATTGTACGAAACAGCTAAATAAAAGGAGTTTCTCATGGGTTCAAGTTTAAATAGAAATCAACAAACTAATGAACTTGATCGATTGGTCAATCGTGAAGAAGTATTAGAAATTTGTTATTGGTATCAAGGTGAAGGCTTTGGGGATGTTTATAACTCCCCTTCAATGAATACATTCCTGAAATGTGATAATAATGCGATTGATGATGCTTTTTTAGAATTGTCTGAACAAGGTTTTTTGGAACCAGTTGAACTTGGTTCGACCTTATCTTACAAATTTACTGCTACCGGAAAGAAGGAGGGCGGTCGTTTATTTAATGCCAGCTTTGCAGACCTTCAGAAGTCATCACATGGTGAATGCGCTGCTGGCTGTTGTGATGGAGATGATCATTCTGCATGTGGTGACGGTTGCTCCCTTTAAATATATAGTCCTAACTAATAAATAAATGATCTTTATTTCTCAAGTAATTTAAAAGGAGTAATCCTGTGTCAGTAATATTTTTTCTAATTATTAGACCTGTAGCTTATTAAGATGGCGGCTAATAACGATCAAGAGCGTATTGGTTATATGACCTCTTCCGGATGGGAGAAGTTACTTGAACAGGTCAATGCTCAAATTGAAGAATTAGAACAAATTTCAGATTCAGAAGTAAAAGACCAGGTCTTTACTTTGTTGGCAGGTATTGATGCTATTCATCGAGAGTCTCTGGGAAGGCTGGTTAGTTTGTTTAAGGAGGGTGTCCTTGAGCAAGTGATTAATGACCCACCGATTCATACCTTGATGGAGTTGTATGATCTGCTACCGTCTTTGGAAGAGCATCAAGAGCAACAGTATGATGAAAATGGCTTTCCTGTAATTCCATTAGATGTTATGACCGGATCAAAAGGCGCTGCTCCAATTAAGTCTAAAATCCCTCACTGGGTTCCTGTGCCAGATTCGCAATCAGCGTTAGAGCCAAATACAACTGATTCGATTAATGTTGATGGTCACAGTATTATTCTGTGTCGTGTTGATGACGAATATTTTGCAGTTTCTGCATCATGCGCCCAAGATGGATCATCCCTTGAAACAGCCACCCTGAATAAATATACTTTAACTTGTCACAACCACCTAGGCTGTCATTACGATGTACGACAAGGCACCCGTATCGCTGCTCGCGGAGAAAGCATTGATTGCTATCCGGTAGAGGCAGATGAAAGACGTATTATGATAGGTATAGATATGGATTTTATTCCAAATCTCCCAGTCTTTTAATTGATTAATATGAGTGATATAGATTACAAGTTACTCGTTGTGGGGTGATGATGGTTTTGGAGTTGAATTAGCAAATCGCTTGATGTCAAGAACTGATATTCCAGACAATATAAAGTTAATGGAAACCGGCATCGGCGGGATGAGTCTAATTCAGGAGCTTATGTATGGCTACGATGCATTATTAATCCTTGATGCTTATCAAAATGGCGGTGAGCCTGGACGATTGTATTTATTAGAGCCATTACTGCCAGATTTATCAGGGCTTAAGCCTCATGAACTGCGTGATTATTTTGCTGACACTCATTATGCAACCCCTATGCGTGCATTGAATTTTCTATCGCGTGTAGGTCAGTTGCCAAAAGTAGTCAATATTGTTGGCTGTGAGCCTGAAGAAATAGATGATATGACACTTGGCTTAAGTAAAGTTGTTACAGATGCCATCCCGCAAGCAGAAAAAATGACAATAGACTGGATCAACAGGCATTTAAAGTCTGAAGCTTACCTGTAATTATTGATATGAGTATTAAGTAAGTGCAACTACTATATTTAATTGTTGGCGACCAGCGGGTTTTCTTGCTGATATGATTTCTCTTAAACAACACTACAATAACATGGAGTCAGAATTTCAGAATATTGCCGATTACTTGTTTAAGATGACCGAACTTAGCGTTGACACTAAAACCGCATTGTAAATACACTAGAATTATTAGGACCTAATTATGAACAATTATACAAAAACATTAGCCGATGGATTGAGCGCATATGAGCATCGAAATTATAAGCAAGCGGCAGAAATATGGGCAGTTCTTGCCAGTCAAGGGGATGCCGAAGCGCAGTTCAGTCTAGGGGTTATGTTTAAAAATGGTATCGGTGTGCCACAAAATGATACCGAGGCAATGGGCTGGCTACGAAAATCAGCAGACCAGAATCATGAGCACGCTAAATTGATTGTAGATGTTATTGACAGAGAGTCAGAGGACAACATTCCGGTTCCACCTCAGTCGTGATTATGATTTCCTAGTGAAATATCTGAGCATTCCTGGAGTCTCATATAATGGTTTACGCACTCGCAACCAGGCTCTAATCATATGCGGTACATACAATGGACTGGGTAATTTATTTCGTGTCGTAACTGCGAGCATAATTATTAATATCAATAATAAATACTTTTGTCATTAGTCTAATTTGTCAGGGGGTAATTGCTCGGGTTTTATAGAGCCATGATAAAGATCACAATGGAAATTATTCAGCAATGGTTGTTGTAGGATTTTGTTAGCTAAATCTTGTTTTAGTTGATCAAAATCCAGCTGATCATTGTCTTGTTCGTCGGTAGTACCTATTCTATCTAGCAACTCATTAAATGAGACTGGGATAAAATTATGTCTTAGACTAATGTGAGCGGTGTGAGTATCGTTACTAATCCACCAGGCGAATCGCATATTGCTACTGCAAGAATTAGAGTCCGCACATTCTTTTGTTAAGCTAAATTTTTGGTTGCTAATGCAATGAGTTATATATTCAATCGCATCTTTAACACCAGGTCCAGGGTGTGCAGACACAATAGTTAACTGGTCCCGGTCCCAAATTAAGTTAGCCTTTTTAAATGTACTTTCTGCTAGCTCCAATGCACGAAACGCAATAGATAAACCAAACCATGCATTGCCAGTATGGTAATTAAGTACATCGTTAAAACTTATTGATACCAGCTTACCGTTATCATTAATACTATTATTTATATTACCAGTGACTAGATCCATAGATCGATTGTAGACCTTTTTGATAAGTTACTTAGATACAATTGCTGCCCCTACCATTTTTGAGGTAATAAAAAAGGCCTGCATCTCAGCAGGCCTTTTGGAATATGATGGGATGTGAGCGATTTTAACGCTTGACCATCGGATTAAAAGTCGCGATATTTATTTTCCTTTGGTTGAGAGGTCAGCTTTAGCCTGACCTTCGGCAAACCCTTTGGCGTAAGCATTCGCCTTGTCTGGAAGTGGCTGTAGAGAGCGTTTGTTTATATCCATATCTGCCAATTTTAAAGAGATATCATAAATGGCTTTGGTTCCAGCGCACTTTGAATCAAAATCAATAGGCGCTTTAGCTTGACGCTCAGCTTCTATAAACTGCTCTTCAAGAGGTACATAGCCAATAATGGTTAAGTCGTGCTGTTCACAAAATTGGTCAATCGCAGTTTTATCTGCTTCGGTTTTAACCTTGTTAGCGACAACAAAAATATTGGGAATTTCCAATTCTGCTGATAGTGAGGCAGTACGTGCACCTGCTTCGAGTGATCTGTAATAAGGCTCAACCACCACCAGCATAGTATCAACATTTGCTGCCGTGCCGCGCTTTAGGTGTTCAAGACCAGCTTCCATGTCCGTAACAGTGAACTCACCATACGCACTCATTTCAGTAATAACACCACGTACAGCTCGATGAGAAGAGCACATGCAGCCACTACCAGCACTACCATCAGCGGGCATTCCCATTACAATAAGATCAATATTTTCAGGTGCAGAAGCGGCATAAGTTCCGATTAATTCTTCTTCTGAAACCGTCATGCTTAATTTAAGATTGCCATCGCTATCTTTCTTCATTTCCATAATGCTTGGTGGAATGTAGTTAATTTTATCAGCTTCATCTCTAGCCATGCCCAAGGTTAGAGCGAGATTAGGATTTGGATCACCATCAATAGCTAAAACCTTATGACCGTCGCCAGCCAATAATCTAGCTAGAGTTCCTGCGATAGTGGTTTTACCTGAGCCACCTTTACCTACTGTTGCGATTTTCATGAGAACATTCCTTTTATAAATGAATACAATGATGTATTGGATTCATTCTAGTTTGAGTTTTGTTTGTTTGCAAGTTTTTATTTATGTTGGTTGCGTAACATTGCATCCATCTGCATCTGAGCCTCTCCGAGCTCACGTAGCAATTCAAGTGTTTTGTGGGCTTCATTTTCATCAATGCGACCCATTGCAAGGCCAAGGTTGATTAATGCCCATTCACCGACACAGGATTCCACTGGATGGTCTTTATCGACGATAAGAGCAATGTTTACTTCATGCTTTTCACCATTCACCTCAATCATTGCTAAATTAGTTTCTGGATTGCTTATCTCAACGATCTTTCTTGGAATACCTACACACATAATTTACCTTTAGACATAATTACGTCATCATAGACCACAATACTAATGATAACGATGGAACAATTCACTACAAAATACAGAAAAGATGTTTTGTAAGTGGTACCCACACAATAATCTATACTGATTAGCTGTGATTATATCATTGCACTTTGTATATTGGCTTATTGTTGACCTAAAGAGACAGGCCTGTTGAAACAGTTGCCAATCTAATTGACACACCGTACCACCTGTGTAAAACTACCCATAAATTTTTTACAAGAAAACACTCCTCAATCCTATGATTTTTTTATATTAACCTTAAGCCAGGAATTTAGATGTCTAGTATTATTAATTTTACCAAATGGATGATCATTACTTTAGTTGCTGTTTCAGCCACAATTGGCGCAATTACTATCTATTATGGGGCCTCATTGCAAGTGAAATATGATGGTGTAACTGGAAAAGTGATTAGTGAGATTTTGTCACCTACACTGCATCCAGACGCCATGAAAAAAGTTTATATGCCAATGGCTAATACTTTGTTGGATACTGGCGATATGGCTATGACAACTATTGTTCGTGTACCTATTGCTGATAATGTTTCAACTGCAGATATTGAGGAGGCTATGATAACTATTGCATTTGATGAGAGTGTTGGTGCGGGTGGCATGCCAATATCTGAGATCGTTGAATCGCAAACAGGCGAGAAGCAAAGACTACTTAAAATATTTCGATATTGCTCACCGATTACAGCAATGGCTATTATTGAATATTCGGATGCATTTTCAACTTATCTACCTTGTAGAATTGCCCTTATTGAAGATAAATCAGGAAAGCGCTGGTTGTATACATTGAATATGGATGTGTTGATTTATGGTGGCCGACCGTTATCAAAAGAGCTTTATGAGCAAGCGATAGAGTTGAAGCGTGTGATGATTGCTATTCAAAAAGGTGGCGCAAAAGGAGAGTTTTAATTTAGATTGATTTTTAAATTTGACTTATATAAATAATATATTAGAAAAACTCTTTGTTAGATTCTTTTAAAAAATGAACAGGTAGTTTATAAAATAAATACTACACAACTCACATTCCTTATATGTTTTCATTATCTTGATATAGGTCAGCTGTTCAAATTCACTAAATGCTACTATGAATCCTGTGCCTAGCGCAAGGTATCTTTAGCGCCTCCCTGTATTTGGTTACCGTTCTTCTAGAGATAGTTATATTTTTCTCAATGAGTAGATTGGTTATTTTTTGATCGGAAAGAGCCTTGGTTTCTTGATGGATAATTTCACTGATGATTTGTTTGACAGATTTTGAAGCATGATTGCCAACACTTGAGGAGAACAAATCTTTAATCTTAATCACTCCAATAGGGGTGTTCATGTATCTATCTTTAATAAGACGAGACAGTGTGGATTCCCCCATATTAAGCTCCGAAGCTAATTGTTTTTGACTTAGTGGTGTAAGAAATTTAAAGCCCTTGGTTAGCGCTTGCTCTTGCTTTATAACCAACATCCTTGCTATCAATTGCAAACATTGATTGCGATATTCAATGAAACTAACCAGTCCACGAGCTGCAACCAAATGCTCATTAAATAAAGTTTTATCTTGAATGTGAGAGCGTAGAGATAAATATTCCTTATTAATAACTATAGCGGGTAACGCCCTTAAACTAACGCGCCAATCGCCATCATCTTTGTCAACAGTTATATCAGTATGTATGTACTGTTGCTCAATATTGGTATCGAAATTATCAACCGGCGTCTTAGCTAGGGCTTTGATTACGGTAAGAAATTGCTGCCTTTGCTTTGAGCTAATAAGATCTAAATCAATTTCTCCTGAAAGTAGTTGAATAATTAGGGTCTTATGATTAATATTAGGTTGTTGGTTAACCTGTAATAGTAGAAAGTCTTGAGTGTTCAAAGAGGCGATACCAAAAGGCTCAAAGTTATCTTGTATATAACTTCTAACCAGCTCACAGTCTTTGACATTAATCGCATGCTTAGGGTGGTTTCTAAGATAAACCCGAGTAACAACCTCAATATCCACTTCTAGGAATCCCTCTTCAGTTAGATTTTCAATGATGATAGAAGCAATATCATATTGCTGGGTAGTTAAATTGGCATTGCGTAGCTGGTTTTCTAAACTTACAAATAAAGACTGCTCAGATTCTATTTGCATAATAGAGTTATCGTCAGCATGAGTAAGTGCAGAATAAGAATTTTCAGTATTTTTAGACTGATCTTCAGTAAGTAGA
>JYMV01030538.1_pt1 | contig 10309 bp, 9 predicted proteins | sample 338911 | NCBI WGS metagenome assembly JYMV01 (sample SAMN03354496, study PRJNA234377) | hydrothermal vent metagenome | biome: Deep sea; feature: Hydrothermal plumes at the Eastern Lau Spreading Center, Western Pacific Ocean; material: Seawater | place: Tonga | collected 2009 | depth 2000 m m
GCAATCAGAGCAATAGAAAAAGGGCGTGAAGATTTAATCATCGTCGGAGGCGCACTGGTTCTAGAAACCATGAGAGTTTTTGAATGCAATTTATTGATAGTTAGTGAGCATGGGTTACGAGAGGGACTAGTGTTGGACACATTGAGTTAGGAGTAGTCTGAGTGGCTAAAATAGTGGGTACACCCATGATAGAATTTGACAAGATAATTCAATTAAGTTATGGTTTTTATTGACCTATGGCGACAAAAAAAGCGAAAATTAAAGGCAAAAACTTAGTTACGTTGAAGAACGTCAAAACGTCCTCAGGCCGGCCTATGAAGGGTAGGGATATTCTTGTCAGGGCATTGGAAAATGAGGGTGTGAAGGTGATTTTCGGGTATCCAGGTGGCGCCTCGATGGAAATTCATCAAGGGCTTACTCAAAGTAAAAAGATTCGCATGGTGTTGCCTCGACACGAGCAGGGGGGATCTTTTGCGGCGGGGGGTTATGCGCGAAGTACTGGCGAGATAGGGGTGTGTCTTGCGACTTCAGGTCCGGGTGCGACCAATCTCCTTACTGGTATCATGGATGCTAAGATGGATTCTATTCCATTGATTGCGATCACCGGGCAGGTTCCCTCCGCAGTTTTAGGAAGTGATGCTTTTCAGGAAACAGATATAGTCGGCGCTACATTTCCCATGGTCAAGCATAGTTATCTGGTACAGAATCTTGCTGACATCCCAAATATCATACATGAGGCCTTTGAGATTGCTAAGTCAGGTCGACCAGGCCCGGTACTTGTAGATATTCCCAAAAATATTCAGCAACAAGAGGTGGTACCAGACTTTAAGGTTAAGTTTGATTGCCCAGGGTATAAACCGAATTTACAGCCTTCAGTAATGCAAGTTAAAAAAGCTATCCACGCCATCAACGAAGCGAAGTGTCCCATTATATATGCTGGTGGTGGGATTATTTCTTCCCGTGCGTCAAGTGAGTTGAGGGCATTTGTAAAAAAAACGGGTATACCGGTTACGACCACTGTTATGGGCTTGGGGGCATACCCTTCTGCAGATAAATTGTCACTTAGAATGCTTGGAATGCATGGTGCTATTTACGCAAATATAGCAATGAATCATGCCGATCTTGTTATAGCACTGGGCGTTCGATTTGATGATCGAGTGACGGGTAAGTTGTCTGAGTTCTGCAAAGGAGCTAAGTTTATCCAGGTAGATATCGACGCATCTGAAATAAACAAAAACATAGAGATTGATATTCCAATTCAGGGTGATGTAAAGCAGGCACTCAAAATGATGAATGACAGGATGGAGCCTAAAAAAAATATCGGCCCGTGGATCAGGCAGATTGATAAATGGAAAAAAGAATTTCCGCTGACATATGAATTAGATGAAAAGGCTATTGTTCCTCAGCATTTGATTTCCGAATTGACAAAGCTTGCGGATGAAGATGCCATTGTGTCGGTCGGTGTTGGCCAGCATCAGATGTGGGCAGCGCAGTTTTGGGATTTTAATGAGCCATTTAGGTGGCTTTGTTCTTCGGGTTTAGGAGCAATGGGTTTTGGTTTGCCTGGGGCTATGGGTGCTCAAGTGGCTCACCCAAAAAAACAGGTTATCAACATAGAAGGTGATGGGAGTTTTCTGATGAATATTCAGGAGCTACAGACTCTCAAGATGGAAAATATACCTGTGAAGAATGTTGTTCTAAATAACGCACATCTTGGAATGGTTGCGCAATGGGAAGATAGATTTTATAAGTCGCTTCGAGGACACACGTATCTAGGAGATGCAAATTTTGCAGAAATTGCCCATGCTTTTGGGGTTAAATCAGAGAGTATAAGTAAGCCGAGTGAGGTTTTACCTGCGCTCAAACGTATGCTGAAGCATGAGGGCCCCTATGTTCTGGATGTTAAGTATCCATACAATGATAAGTCTCACGGCCATGTAATGCCTATGATTCCAGCGAACCACACATACCTAGATACACTCATTGATGCAAAACATAGCTTACGGGAATACTGGGAGAAGAAGGGAATTATTAAAGAATAATAACAGGCAAGTTCAGGCCTTTTCTTTCGAGCTGTATTCTAACCACGCACGTTCAATGTTTCCCTTGATCCAATCTAGCTGTTTCCAGTCCTTATACTTTTTCCGTAAAATTGGTTCAACTGCATTTTGGGTTTCTTCAAGAGACTTTTTATCCTTTAACTGTTGAAGGACATGTTCCTTTAAGTCTATTAGATAATGCTTCATAGCGATGATAGTGGGGCGTCCACCGATCGGACCATGTCCAGGAATAACGGTTTCGTTTTTTAGTAACTCTATATAGTTTAAAGATTCGATCCACTCTTCAATATAAGCGTCGGCCATGTAAGGGATTTTTTTATTAAATACCAAGTCCCCGGTGATTACCGTGCGCAACTGATCGATGAAGATAATGGTATCGCCATTGGTGTGTCCTTTGCCATGATATAGCAATTGTAATCGGTACCCACCCAGCCAAATTTCCATTCCCTTTTCGTATACAACATTAGGTGGGGTGACCTCTACTTCATCCATTCCTGGCAAGCCGAAAGTTTTGAAGAGTGATAGATGAGTTTGTCCTGATTTGATCAGTGTGTCGCGAACGTTTTTATGCGCGATGATGGTCTTGCTGTTTTTAAATACTTGATTGCCAAAAGTATGATCGCCGTGGTAGTGGGTATTGATTGTGTAAACGATAGGGAGGTCAGTGAGCTTTCGTATTTCTTCCAGTACTTTTCTGGACCCCTTCCGTTGTTATAATAATGGTGGTGTTAGAATCCACTCCTTCGCCATCGACGATGGTATAAACATTTTTCAAAACCTCGACGGTTTTCACTTCATCGGCGAGGCTCGAGGTCACGATACCAATAAGGAGAGTTAGTATTGTGATTATTGTCAGGGCTCCCGTTTTCAGCATGGCACGACCTTTCGATGGATAATTGTTTGTTGGTTATACTTAGGAAGTAAATAGTATCACTCCCTGTCTAGTCCCAGCAACTGAAGAACTTCTAAAAATATTTATGGGGGTAGTACAGGTTGTGGTAATTTAAGATATGGGAAATGATAATAAAAATAAGTATGATTTTTTGGTTCAGCTTCTAAGTGAAGGTGATGCAATGGTTTGCCTGGATGCGAGATATCCAGATGTGGATGTTCCTAATACACATAAAGATAATCCGGCACTGAGCCTTGTATTCAACCTGAATTTCAGGCGCCCATTTGATGTCCAGAAAACCGGAATTTTTGCTACCCTTGCGTTTGGTGGTAGGCCTCATAAATGTGTTATTCCTTTCGAGGCCGTTTGGTCAATTCATGAACCGGAAAGTAAAAAAGGACAAGTGTGGGAAGAAAGTTTCCCAAAAGATTTAAAACTGCAAGTTGGTGCAAATATGAAAGAAGCTAGTCTTGAGCCAGAACCACCTTTAATGAATGTGAAGATTTCCTCGAAGATATCAAAAAAATGGCAATCGAGTCGCTCAAAAAAAGATCGGAGTCACCTCAGGGTAATCAAATAGTTACCTAGACTTGGATGTCTGGAGCTTTGTTACGCTAGCTAATTTGAGTGATTTAAAGCATTTGAAAATTAAGGTAAAATTTTATTTTACAACGTGGTAGCAATCGATTAAACTCTGACACCTTGCCCGAAAGTTTGATATTGTTGTAGGTAAAACGGCGGGCGTAGCTCAGTTGGTAGAGCACTGGATTGTGGCTCCAGTGGTCGCGGGTTCAAGTCCCGTCGCTCGCCCCAAATTTTTGAATAATGCGCCTGTAGTTCAGCTGGATAGAATACCGGACTTCGAATCCGTAGGTCGCAGGTTCGAATCCTGCCAGGCGCGCCATATTTGTTTTAAAACAATAAGGAGAAACTCATGTTAAGGCTTATATCGAGATTAGCGACTATAACTATTTTTTCTTTTCTTTGTGCATTGGTTTATACAAATTTAGCCATTGCGGAACCAGGTTCGGCAGTAATGGAGAGCTTGAAGGGGACTGGCAGTACGGGAAGTTTTAGCTATGAAGAGGATCAAGGAAAAAAAGGAGCCATTGGATACGGAGTTAATAATCAAAAATCCGAAGGCAGTAAGAGTAAATCTTACACACATGGTTCGAAGGGCTATTCTGGCCATATTTCAGGTAGTGATAGCCACAAGAAATCGGAAGGCAGTAAATCAAAATCTTTTTCACATGGTAAACCGGGTCATGGGAAAAGTTCCCATGCCTACAAGGGTGGCCATGGTTACAGCGACAAGAAATCGGAAGGCAGTAAATCAAAATCTTATTCACACGGAAAACCGGGTCATGGGAAGAGTTCCCATGCCTACAAGGGTGGCTATGGAAAATCTTATGGTCACAAAAAAGGATCACACGGACGCCACGGAGGACATGGCAAGAGTCCTTTTAAACACGTTATGCATTATAAAAACAAATTGGGTTTGACTGATGCGCAGATCCAGACGATGAAAGAGCTCGATGCAGATTTCAAGAAGAAAATAATTCAAGCCAAGGCTGATCATCAAATCGCGCACGTGGAACTAGATCTCCAGGTTCATTCCGGGAAAGTTGATGAAGCAAAAATTCGTGCTGCAGGAGCAAAAATTGTAGCTTCGAAAACTAATAAAATCATGGCAATGATTGATGCAAAAATACAATTGCTTAACCTATTAACTGCAGAACAAAGACAGAAAATGGCCAAGATGCACTAGGCTAGAAAAAATTATCGGGGCGTGGCGCAGCCTGGCTAGCGCACCTGCTTTGGGAGCAGGGGGTCGGAGGTTCAAATCCTCTCGCCCCGACCATTTAAAATAATGGGTTACGGTTTAGGCCGTAGCCCATTTTTTGTTCTGGCTAGCACTGGGGCTAGCGTTTGGTATGGCGTAGGTGATAGTTTGCCCCCACCCCCCAAGAAAATTGTCCTCACCGTCTGGGGCTTGATCAGGTATGAGGTCACACACATCACAATGAAGAGGATTTTTCTTTTTTATGAGATTTTCTGGTAGAATATTGAAAATCTTTGGCAATCAATTTCTTTTCCATTTCCAACAACATTTTTATGCCCCTTGATCAAACCGAATCCTCTTTCTGTTTGGAACTTACTTAGAAGGTGCTAAAATGCCCACATTTGTTAGTAAAAACTATCTATTAGCTTTCGATTACCAGCCCCCCACTACAGCAAATCAAAAAATTCATTTTATTCATTCTTCCTCAATTGAGCAGAGTATTCTTGCTTTATCTAGATTAGACACTCTTTATCCGGATCACCAATTCTATCTTCTCAAAAGAGAAGGGGTGCCTCTCCCAGGGCTTAAATTTTCAAAATTACAAATTCATACCTATCAGGAAACAATTCTTCCCCCTAATTTCATTTTACCTGAGCTGGAAAATCCTCAAGAAAAAAACAAACCAGGACTTGTCTTTTTTTGTGTCAATCTGAAAATTGGGATCGTAGAAAAAATGAAAAAACCTCCAGGTCAGATTGAAGAAGTCGAGTTTGAAGCAATTGCAGCTAAGTTGAAAGAACGATATGCAAATATCTTAGACTATCTAAAAAACTCACAATTGCTAGAAGCTGCATTTATAATTGATAAAAATTTTCAAGTTTACAAACTCACACATCGCGACATTGAAAGCTGGTCGGGAATCTGTGAAATTGGTGGGGAATCAATGTATTTACCAAGGACTTTATTGACCTTAAAAGAAAGAGAAGTCCTATTCCATATGGGTTGCAATGGACCTGCGGAGGGAGCAATTGTAAATATTGGTAGCTTTCTGGGCGGCTCTTCCATCATCCTCGCCAAGGGTTCAAAACAAAAGAATAGAGAAAAGGTTTATTCCTTCGACCCCAAAACCTACCCACTCCAAGAAGATTACCTAGAAAAGAACTTGGTTTCGGATTGGATAATGTTTCAGCAAACTTCTTCTGAAAACGGGATAAAGGATTGGAAGAAGAGAAAAGACACAAAAATCCGGCTATTATTTATTGATGGTGATCATAGTTTTGCAGGCTGCCGAAATGATATTGCTCTTTGGTCTCCTTATTTAGTACTCGGTGGTATAATTGCTATCCATGATTATTGCCGTTTTAACTATGAAGTAAATTTTCATGAAATTGTTAAAGCTGTTCACGAAATGATTCTTTGTGGAGAAGAATTCCATCATTACAGGAGAGAAGATTATCTCTTTCTGGCTCAAAAAAAGTAGCAGTTTTAATTTTAGGAAGATCACACCCCTCCCATGCTTTGGGAGCAGGGGGTCGGAGGTTCAAATCCTCTCGCCCCGACCATTTAAAACAAGGGTTTATGGCGATTTGCCGTAAGCCCTCTTTTTTGTCTGTGTCAACTTTGTGTCAATCTGATAGGCACTTCTTGGCATTTAGTGACACAACACGCAACGAGCGTCTCCGCAAGTCTAATTAAAATAATAGTTAATAAATCGAGCACCTGATTCGTAATCAGTAGCTAAACCTATTTAAATGAACAGTAAAGAGTAGGTTTTCTCTTGCCGGGTTTCATGGTTTACGGTTTCCAGCGATTTTTTTGGATCAGTCTTTTAAATCCGGGGGTGGATTTTGAAACCGGATTCAGCCAGGTCCCAACATGTTTTCTTTTCCATACTTTTCCACTCTCATCTCCGGGGGGAAGAAATTTATACCGGTATATTTCGATTCTTATGCTCTCGGGTGGCTGATTCGGAAACGGGTTGTTCGCCAGAAGACCCAAAGCCCCCGCATCATTATGAAGAAGTTTCCATATTAAATGAAAAATCCAAGGCTGCTGTTGTGGAACACTCATGGCAGCGAACCATATTTGCCAGTCCAGCCGGTAATGGTAAGGCGAAATTATCGGTAGCCATCTGTCTGTAGCCCCTGGTTTGGCTTTAAACTCGTAAGATCTCCAGCTTGGATTTTTCATTATCAGCCACCCGTCAGTATTGGTATAAACCGATTCATCGGTGGTTCCTTCAATAATCAGTTCGTGCCTTTTTTTACCAATTGTTCCGAATAGACCATAAGTATTGACCAGGCGCAACCGATCGAAGGAAGTATTCATTATCTGACCTGGAGACATCATGTTCTGAACAACAGGGATGCTTAATAAGAATACCAAGATCATTAGTGCGTAGGACATTCGACTGGGCCAAAGTTTAGATTTTGAATATTTCTCCGCTTGTTCCGCTTTCTGCGTAATGGACCGGGGCAGGACATGACGAAGAAAGCTGTCATCAAAGCAAGCAACACTGGCTGTAAGGGTCAGCCAGTTGATAAAAGACAGGTTGCCGCTCAGGATAAGTAGAATTTGAAAAAATACCAACATCAATCCCGCCAGGTGACGGAATGGGCGAGGACCAAAAACAAAGAATGGAGCAATCAACTCGGTGATATGGTTCCACAAAACCTCGAATTTATGAAACCAGCTTGGCATGAAATGAAACCATGGGCTTAAAGGATTAGGCAGTGGCTGTGTTTCATAGTGATATACCATGCAGGTTAAGTTCCACCAGCAATCATCATTCCGAATTTTGATCATTCCCGCTCCTATATGGATCCGGAATATCAACCACCGCAAAAGCCAAAAGACTGGAGCAGGCGGAGGTGACCGCGGAAAGGGTCGTGGGTCTAGTAAAGGACAGATAAAAACCCCGAGAAAACCAGTTTCGAGTAGTTGACTTTCCCAGCCGAAGCCATACCAGGTCTGGCCGATGTTGACGAAGGACATATAAAGAAACCAGAGGATAAGAAGTATTGGAACATTGGCAAAACCGATTAAAACCAAAAATGATAGTATGGCTCCGATCCAGGCGCATGTAACCAGAATCCTATCTGACAGATGAAACCAGAACAGAGTTGGGATTTTGAGGAAAGCGTCAAAAGTTGTTTCGTATCTTGGCCCCAGCGTATCGATAAAATTTTTTGCCGGAAGTAGTCCGTTTTCACCAATCAGAGGCAAGCCCTGATTCACGAGGATCAGGAACCCAACGAAATACATTCCTCCTAAAAATCTTAAGAAAACGAAACGAGTGAGCCAATATTTAGACGAAGCGGTTGAACCGAAGCCCAGAAAGCGGAATCTATCTAGCATCACTTTTACCATCAGGGGCACAGTGTATGAATTTGTTGAGGGTTATTGTATTTTTTTTAGCCCAACTTAACACTTAAAATAATATATCCTCAAAGCATGAAACCCATACTCATATATGACGGAAATTGCGGATTCTGCCTCTATTGGATTAATATTTGGAAAAATAAAACAAAAGACCGCGTCGAATATGCCCCTTATCAGTCCGTCGCCAATCAATTTCCTCAAATATCTTTAGATCAATTTGAACGGTCGGTTCAACTAGTAAAGCCAGATGGAGAAATCACAGAAGGAGCAAAAGCTGTACTTCAAGTCCTAGCATATAATCCAGATTTAGTATGGCTTTTAAGAACTTACCAGAATTTTTCACTCTTCGCTAAAGTTGCCGAAGTAACTTATTATTTTGTAGCTAAGCACCGAAGTACCCTATCTTCAGTTTTAAGTTGGATTGGCAAGGGAAATTAAAAACTTCAAAACCATTCATAGCCGTTTCCAAACCATCCTAAACAAGAAAGGCCACCCAAAAAACTATTTAGAGAAATGCCTACCAAATGCTTAGACTGATAGCCCAATATATTAGCAAACTATCACCAGGCGGGCATCAAATCCAAAAACATCAAAATAAGTGAAAAATGGTAATAACATTCAAAACACCGAACCAACAATCAAAAATCTTTTTACCCTCCCCCCCGCTTCATGTTTATCGCTTTTATGTTCATAAAAGAGCTAATTTAATCAGAAGTTTTCTTTTTTATTACCATCGTTCTTTTTTTCTTTTGGCTTGGGAAAGTTTTTAGAACTACCCAACCCTTTTGCTAGGGAAAACAGTAACCCTAAAAATATAACAATAAAAAACGCTCCATAAAGTATTTAAATTTTGGTGACCATAGTTGTCTTATTTTAAACCACGGACGAAACCTTCTTTAGTTTTTGAACTGAGGAAGTATTCTCTAAAGGTTTTTTATGTTACCGCGCCTAGGTGTGGACCCCAGTTTTTGGCTAGTTGCTGGCCAATTTTTTTTAGCCGATTGGCTTCAAGTGGGGTAATTGGTTTGAAAGTTTTCGCTCGTTTAATATTCTGATGCAGTTCGACTCGGGTCGCCATGCCGATCGCTGTCGACGCGATACCGGGAATGCTCAGTGCATACCGAAACGCAAGGTCATGGTACTCTGCGGACATGATACTGTGGCTCAACTTTATGTTTTCGGACTTATCCTCTCCACCGAAGACCTTCATGGCAATCAATCCCATCTTCAATCTTGACGCTAAGGGCCAAACTGTTTCTTCGAAGTTGTAGGTGTGGCGGTCGACAAAGTTCACCGCGTTGAGCAGAACGTCCACCTGAAAATTTCTAAGAGCTTTCACGAACCGGGCTGGCCGGTTATGTCCTGAGAAGCCGATAAACCTTGCTAATCCACTAGTCTTTGCTTTCATCATGGTTTCGTAGCACCCTCGCCGACCGAACACGGTTTTGAAATCCATTTTATTCGAACCGATACTATGTACGAAAACGAGGTCAACATAATCGGTCTGAAGCTCGCGAAGGTTTTGCTGAAGGAGCTTGAGCGCGGCGTCACCTTCCGGTTCCCAGCATTTTGTAACCAGAAATATTTCCTTACGCCGATGTTTAAGTAAGTAGCCTAAGTGATTCTGCGCCCTGCCGTATCCAGCGAAGGAAGGTGCGGTATCGAAATAGGTGACCCCCATATCAAGGGCTTCTGAGTAGAGATCGATGGCTTTCTTCAGATTCAATCGGTTCCCAGAGGGTGCCGTACCAAAGCCGAGGATAGAAATGCGTTCACCTGTTTTCCCGAGTGGTCGAGTCGGTACCATATTCAATTTCCTTTATCCATCCTGCTCTGGTTGCTAGGACGTTACTCATTATATGTTAATTCAGCGACGCTGGTAATAGCAGGGTAAGCGTTAGAAGCCATTTTGATTATCTTTGCGGATACGATTGACCAACAGTGTTCGAGGCAAATGAGTTCGGGAATTCGATCTCGGGGGTATGGGTAGAGAGATCAGCATAAAAAACACTGTGTCAGATTTGTGTCAATCTGATAGACTCTTCTTGGCACTTATTGACACAACACGCAACGAGCGTCTCCGCAAGTCTAATTAAACTAATGGTTAATAAGTAGCGCACCTGCTTTGGGAGCAGGGGGTCGGAGGTTCAAATCCTCTCGCCCCGACCATTTAAAACAATGGGTTACGGTTTA
>JYMV01050897.1_pt1 | contig 10307 bp, 8 predicted proteins | sample 338911 | NCBI WGS metagenome assembly JYMV01 (sample SAMN03354496, study PRJNA234377) | hydrothermal vent metagenome | biome: Deep sea; feature: Hydrothermal plumes at the Eastern Lau Spreading Center, Western Pacific Ocean; material: Seawater | place: Tonga | collected 2009 | depth 2000 m m
TTGAGGCCGTGGGTGCTGAGGCAATTGTTACCAGCGACTCGCGGAAAATCCTTTCGGCCAAATCTGTGGTGCTTCCCGGGGTTGGGGCTTTTAAGGAGTGTATGGCGAACCTGGAGAAGCTGGATCTTATTGACACCGTGCACCAGTCGGTCAAAAGCGGTAAACCCTTCTTGGGGATCTGCCTTGGACTGCAACTTCTGTTTACTCAGGCTGAAGAATTTGGTCATGTAGATGGGCTGGGTATCCTCCCCGGAAAAGTGGTGGGATTCAAAGATGCTAAGCCCAAGTCTGGTGAGCCGTTAAAAATCCCGCATATGGGCTGGAACCGGGTGCGAGTGACTCCCGGTAACCCGTTGTTTGATTCGGTGGCTGATGAGTCCTATTTTTATTTTGTGCATTCCTATTATGTTGTTCCTGAAGACCCGGCGATCATTGCCACTACCACCTGTTATGGAATCGACTTCGCATCTGGAATCCATCAAGAGAATATTCATGCTTTCCAGTTTCATCCGGAAAAAAGCCAGCGCCTCGGTCTTACCATGCTGAAAAATTTTTCCCGACTCCACCACTAGCCATGGGGGCAGGTAGCAATGGCCTGTTGAGCCGAGCAGACAGTTGTCCGCAATATAATGATTGCTATTTACCTGCGGAGGTTCTCCGTCCACTAGGCCCGGCGAGCCGCCGGTGGCAGATAGCAATGACTCATCAAGCTTCCGATATTTCTTATTGCCAGATAGAGCTGTTGCACGCTGGCCCCACGCCCAGTGGCTAAAGGGTATCTTCGTGGCATTTTATTGTCCCTTCTCACAGCTTTGCTTTGGGGCGTCCTTCCTATCATTCTAAAAATCACTCTACAGGGTTTTCATGCCGGAACGATTGCCTGGTTCCGTTTTCTGTTTGCATTTTTGGTGCTGGCAGTCATCCTGCAATGGAAAGGACATGACCCCATGCGCATTCTTCGCAAGCCACCATGGATGGGAATCGTAGGAGGGCTTTGCCTGGCAGCAAATTATTACTGGGTGACGATGGGTGTGCACTTAAGCGGGCCCTCCAATATGGCGGTTCTGATACAGGTTGCTGGGGTGTTTTTGGTTTTGGCAGGGGTTTTTGTTTTTCATGAACGCCTGTCTTTAATGCAGGTGCTGGGAATGGTCATTGTGGGATGTGGGTTGTTCCTGTTTTTTTATGACCAACAAAGCCGGATTCAGGAACCGGGAGAATATTATTACGCTAACTTTTTAATTGTTCTTGCGGCTCTGGTGTGGGTGGGTTATATGGTGTCGCAAAAATTTCTCAGTCGGCAATATGGGGCCCAGTCTTTAAACCTGTTGGTCTATGCCGTTGCCACCTTTGCGCTGATAGGAGGCGTTGAGTGGGTTGATTTCACCAGCGCGGGTCTCACCGCCTGGTTATCTCTGATATTTTGCGCAGTGAATACGCTACTTGCTTATGGCGCCCTTGCCGAAGCGGTGAAATATATCCCCTTGGCCCTGATCAGCGTTATCATTAGCCTGAATCCGCTAATTACCCTTTGGGGAATGAAAATTCTTCCTGAAATTGGCTTTGCCGGACTGCAATCCGACCCGGTCGGGTCGCTGGGATATTTTGGCGGTGCCATCGCTGTTACCGGAGTGGTATTGGTGGTCTACCGTCCGGGAAACAAGGCTACACCTTGAGGAAATAAGCAATACCTTTTTACTGCCCGCAAACCGTGCTGGCGGCTTGAAAAGCTTTTGCTCGTTGCCACCGGCGGTTCGCCGGCGTCTATTAGTCACCGGTTTCTGGATTTCATGCCCCGGTCGATTTCGCGGTCGGCCTCGCGTTTCTTGAGCGCGGCGCGTTTGTCATAAAGTTTTTTCGCTTTACAAATGCCGAGATCGACTTTTGCCTTACCATTTTTAAAATAAACTTTCAGTGGAACCAGAGTGCAGCCTTTTTCCTGGGTTTTGCCGATGAGCTTGCTGATCTCTTTTTTATGCAAAAGCAGTTTGCGCTTTCGCATAGGGTGATGGTTGAATTGCGTGGCTGGGGTGTAAGCATCGATATGGAAATGGAGTAGCCAGGCTTCTTCGTTATCAATGATGGCGTAGCTGTCGACCAGATTGGCTTTGCCGTCTCTCAGAGATTTGACTTCGGTGCCCTTTAGCACTATTCCGGCCTCGAAGGTGTCTTCGATGGAATAGTTATGTCTTGCCTTTTTATTCTGGCAGACAATTTTAATATCACTCACGATCAATAACCGGGTAAATGAAAAGCATTATTGAATCACCCTTACCTCAGTCCTACCCCTTCGGGGCACGAGAGCTTAGGAAGAATATTACGTCTACCTTCAAGGGAGAGGAAGCAAAAAATTCCTCTTCTTACTTATTTATTCAAGTAACCTGCTAGTTTATTTTCAGGATTACGGACTGCCCCACTCGGGCTTTCAGTTTTTTCCTGGCGTTATCTTCACGGTAGAAGATTTCCAGTTGATTCCAGCTATTGATGATGGCTCCGGGTTGATTGTCTTTCATCTGGTAATAACCGGTGACGAGTCCTTCGATACGGTGCTTGCCAATCTGCACATTTATTGTAGCTGATGGCGGAAAGGTTTCGTGGATTAATTCGGCAGAAATATTGGTGGTGAGGTTGCCAAAGTGGTCGATATGAATGATCTCCCCATGCAGGGATGTTTCTTTTAACAGGGGTTGAGGGAAGTCCAGGCGAACAGGTTTTAACACTCTGGGTCCCATTTTGGCATGTGCAATGCCGCTGGCAATCCACCCCGCACAGGGAGCGAATACATCGCGCCCGTGAAAGGTGTTGGAGACGTTTTTAAGAAAATATTTTTTGTTGGTGATCTCATAAACCCGGCTATCAGGCTGGATACCAAGGGTGAGTACCCCGTTGTCGGGTCCGATAAAGGTCTGAAATTTGGACTGCACCACCATGGCCCTGCGGATTATCGGGCCTGCCGTTTTCTTTGTTTTGCCTTTTGCCTTAAGGACGGAGCCGACACCGGGGTCTACCACTACCACATGCACGGTTTTTCTGGGAAACCAGGGGTAGGTAGCGTTGAGGATTAACGCGGCCTGAGTGATATTTTGCGGTTCGATATTATGGGTGATGTCAATGATCTGGGCATCGGGCACAATATTAAGAATGACCCCTTTCATGATACCGACAAAAGGGTCGTCCAGGCCGAAGTCGGTGGTAAGGGTGATTACTGGACGCATCCTGTAACCTGATGTTCAGAAACCCTCTGTAAGGCAACGGGGACCAGATTGTTTTTCAATGAGTCGGAACCCTCCACAATGACCGGAATATAGTTGCCGGTATGGCCTTTGAGCCACCCTGATTTCCTGTCCCGTTGATTTTCTATCAGTACGGTTTCTTGTTGTCGCAAAAAATTCTCGTGAAATTTAAAGGCTTTGCGTTTAGCCAATTGGGTCAGGTTCTGGTTCCTTTGTTTCTTTATATTGCCGGGAACATTGTCTTTGATTTGGTAGGCCTCGGTGCCCCGGCGTGGTGAGTAGGAAAACACATGCAGATAGGAGAATGGCAATTGTTCTATCAGTTTGCGGGTGTTTTCAAATCTTTCTTCGGTTTCGCCGGGAAAGCCGACGATAACATCCGCCCCCAGTCCCAGTCCAGGAATGGCGGTGATTGCGCGTTGAACAACTTCGAGATATTGACTGCGGTTATAATTTCTATGCATGGTTTTCAGGGTTTCATCATCACCGCTTTGCAAAGGGATATGCAGGTGCGAACAGAGCTTTTCGGTTTCTGCCATGAGCCGTATCAGGTCGCTATCAATTTCCATAGGATTGATTGAACTCAACCGAACCCGGAAATCTCCTGGAAGTTCAACGATATCACGAACCAGGGAGGAAAAAGTTTCGTTTCGATCCATTCCCCATGTACCCAGGTTGATGCCGGTGAGGGTGATTTCCTTGAACCCGGAAGTGACGGCTTGTTGGATATTATGGATAATATTTTCCCGTGTATCGCTGACCGATTTGCCTCGTGCTCTGACAACAGTGCAGAAGGAGCACTTCTCATCACAGCCGGTTTGGACTTTGATGAAGGCTTTGGTCATGCCTTGAAAATTTCGCACCGGGATAGTCCTGAATATCCGCCTTTTATGGATATCGGACATGATGATCTCGGTGGACGCACTTTTTCTCCAGGGCTGGCCGGGATTTAGCAGTTTCCTTTTTATAAGGTTAGCGATTTCCAGCTTGTCGGCATTGCCAAGAACGATGTCGAGGCCGTGCATTTCAGAGGCTTCTTCCGGGTTCAACTGCGCGTAGCATCCGGTAAACACGACCAGTGCATCGGGGTTGATCGCCAGGGATTTTTTAACTGCAAGACGGGAACTGGTATCACTACGTTGGGTTACCGTACAGGTGTTGATGACATAGGCATCGGCTTTTTCTTTACCGTTGACGATAGAGAAACCTTCCTGCTCAAGCAGGGTCTGTATTTCTGCTGTATCGTGCTGATTGGTTCGGCATCCTAATGTAACGCAGGCTACTTTCATGAATATAAAAATGTATTAAAAAGTTTCTAGATAATTTTCAGAGGATCTCTAGTGGTTGCTATCTGCCTCCGGCGGCTCGCCGGTGGCCGAAAATTTTTTAGGGATGCCCTTTGCTTCATCTTAGACCATGCGTTGGAGTGGAATCAACTTGTAATTGCATGATTTAAAAAAGCCTCAAAGTCCAAGCTTGACCGCTTGGGATCAGTCTGCTACTATCACCGCATTCTAGCCACTTACGACCCTGGGGAGGACGTTACGATGTTGAAACTCTGGGCTTAATTATGGATCCTCCAGCTCTGCAAAAGACTCAAAAACAAGTCACCACTTTTCTGGAAAAATGGCTGGACAAATCCATCCGGCAATATGTCAGTGCGATGGATAAAACAAACAATGGGCATCTGCATGAGTTGATCATGGGAGGCATTGAAAAACCGCTGGTTGAAATTGTTTTAAAGGAAACCAATGGCAACCAGACCAAGGCCGCGAATATTCTGGGGATCAACCGCAACACGTTAAGAAAAAAAATCGCCGAATATAAAATTAAGGGCACCTCGAAAAATAAATGATTGCCATGAGCCACCCACTAAGGGTGGTGAATTGCAGGCTCATAAATCACTAGTTACTGGGGATCCCTCTTAAATGCAGCAATCGGACCTAGCGGTCATCATTTTAGCGGCGGGAAAAGGAACCCGCATGCAAACTTCTCTTGCCAAAGTTCTTCTTCCCGTTGCAGGCCATCCTCTCCTTCACTATGTGCTTGATCTTTCTTCCCGTTTGAACCCCGCTCGAACTATAGTAGTGGTGGGACATCAGGCAGACCAGGTCAAAGAGGCATTTGCTGGCGGGGAGATTGAGTTTGTGGTTCAGAATGAGCAGTTGGGTACAGGCCACGCTGCACAACAAGCCAAGTCGCAATTGGAAAACTTTGAAGGACGGGTATTGGTGTTGTGCGGAGATATGCCATTGATTCGGCTGAAAACTTTGCTACAAATGCTTGAAGAACATAAAAATAGTGGCGCGAAATGTACGGTTTTGACCTTGAAAAGTAGTGAGTACCATGATTTTGGCCGGATCATTCGTGACGAGGATGGGTCTATATTAAAAATTGTAGAACTCAAGGATGCTTCGGAAGCTGAGAAAAAAGTTGACGAATTCAACTCCGGAGTATATTGTTTTGACAATAGATTGTTTTTTAAGGTGTTAGAGCATATTGATGCTAATAATGCTCAGAAAGAATATTATTTGACCGATACGATAAAATGTCTGGTGCGAAATGAGTATTCCGTTCAGACCATTCAGACTCAAGACGTAGACGAGATACTGGGAATCAATTCCCCGGAAGATTTGAGCCGGGCGGAACGATTGCTCGGGGAAGATCACGGGCCTTCGTAACTAACTATATCCTTCCTAATCAGGATTTTCTAAAATGAAAGCCATAATCCTTGCCGCAGGTGAAGGCACCCACCTCAGTCCCTTTTCAGAAACCCGGCCCATTTCCATGATTGGGGTTGCGGGACGGACTATGCTGGATAATACCTTTGCTTTGCTTAAAAGTGCTGGAATTAATGACATCTTTATTGTGGTTGGACATAAGAAGGATAAATTGATCGAACGGCTTCAGCAACAGGACCACAATGGATTGAATCTGCATTACGTGGAACAAAAACGCAAGCTGGGTATCGGGCATGCGGTGATGCAGGTTAAAAACAAAATATCCCCTGGTGAATATTTCCTGCTTTTGTATGGGGATACCCTGACGGCGGAAAATATTTTCAGCAAAGTACAGCAATCTTTTCATTCATTTAAATGCCCGGTTGCCTCTATTTGTCTGCCTCCTTCCAACCAGATGTTTGGCAATGTATTTCTGAATGCCCGGATGGAGATCACGAAAATTGTCGAAAAACCAAAGGGAAATAACCTTGGAAATTATGTCCTGTCGGGGGTGTTTATATTACCGGCTTCTTTTTTCAAATTGCTGGAATCCTCGGGGAATTCCATGGAGAAGGCATTGAAGAAGGTGGTGGCGGGAGAAGGGCTGCGTGCTTCCATGTGGGAAGATGAGTGGCTGGATGTGGTTTATCCCTGGGAAATTTTAACCGCAAATAAAATGATCATGGACTCGTGGCAGGAGTCTTCCATCGCCAAAACCGCAACGCTGGAAGCCAACGTAACTCTGCAGGGAATTGTGCACATCAAAGCGGGAGCGATCATTAAATCCGGCGCGGTACTGGAGGGCCCCTGTTGCATCGGAGAGGGAAGCTATATCGGCAATAACTCACTTATCAGGAGCTATACTTCTGTTGGAAAAAACTGTTCGGTGGGAAGCGGTGTGGAGTTAAAAAACTGCGTGGTGATGGACAATTCCCAGATAGGTCGGCTTTCTTTTGTCGGAGACAGTGTGCTGGGTGAAAACGTGGATATGGGGGCAGGGTGCATGACCGTGAACCGGACAGTAGACTGGAAACCAATTTCCGTGAAAAATGGGAAGCGACCCATGGGAACTGGAATGAAAAAACTTGGTGCTTTTTTGGGTGACGGCGTTGTTGTTGGAGCCGGGAACACCCTTCAACCTGGCACGGTCGTCGCGCCTGGGAAAATCCTTCCCGCATGCTACTCCGTAACACAAAAATAACAGGACAAATATGTGTGGAATCAGCGGTGTTGTCGGATTAAAAAATATATCCGAGCTTCTTTTTGAGGGGGTCAGGAATCTGGAATACAGGGGCTATGACTCCTGTGGCGTTGCCTTGATGAATAAAACCCGCCTCATCATTAAAAAAGATACAGGCGGTGTGGAAGAGTTTTATCGCAAACACAATGTTCTCCAATTAAAAAGCAAGATAGGTATCGCCCATACCCGTTGGGCCACGCATGGGAAAGTGACACAGAACAATACCCACCCTTTTACCTCCAGCGATGGCAATTTTGCGGTGGTTCATAATGGAATCATTTCCAATTACCGTCCCTTGAGGGAACAGCTAAAAAAGGAAGGTTTTAAGTTTTCTTCTGAAACCGATACCGAAGTTCTCGCCCACCTTCTGGAGAAGCTTTATAAGCGTAGCCGGAATGTTGAGAAAGCTTTTGTGAAAATGCTGAATCTCATTGAAGGAACCTTTGCGTTAGCATTTATTTCTTCCTACCTCCCGGAACAGATTTTTTGCGCCAAAAGGGAATCGCCCCTGATGCTGGGAATCGGTGATGAGATTAAATTTATTGGTTCCGATTTCAATGCGTTCATTGATCATACCAAAAATGCCGTAATTCTGGATGATGATGAATATGCCATTCTTTCCCGGGATACCTATGTTGTGAAAAGCCTTTTGAGCAAGGAGGAAGTCACGAAACCTATAATTAAGATTGAATGGGACAGTGAGACTTCCAAAAAGGGTGGCTATCCACATTATATGCTCAAGGAAATTTATGAACAGCCTCAAACGGTTTCCAATGCGTTGGATTTGGAGGCTTCAGGGCTGGATGAGATTGTTGATTTGTTCGCAAAATCCCGGAACTCTTATTTTCTGGGTGTGGGGACCACTTTTTATGTTGCGAAATATGCTAAATATGTTTTTTCGCAGTTGGCGCAGGAATTTTTTCCATCTGTCAGTTCCGATGAGTTCATGGTATTGGCTAATGTGAACAAACAGTCCCTGGTTTTTGCCCTTTCACAATCCGGCGAGACTTTTGATACTTTGTCGGCACTGAAATATGCCAAGTCCAGGGGTGCCCGGACTGCGGCGGTTGTCAATGTCATGGGTTCCTCTATTGCCCGGTTGGTTGACAAGGTTGTTCTCCAGGGCTCGGGACCGGAAATCTGCGTGATCAGCACCAAGGCCGCATTATCGCAAATGGTGATACTTACTGTGTTGGCTATGAAGCTTGCTTTAAAAAAGAAGGTGATCACCCGAAAAACTTATAACCAGTATCTACAGGCTTTGCAGGAGCTTCCTGAAATCATCCAGGGAATTTTGAACGAGCGGTCCGGCTTTATTCATCGCCTTGCCAGCAAATATTCAGGGAGCCGCAACTGGCTCTATTTGGGGCGGGGAGTTTACTACCCCATTGCTTTGGAGGCGGCTTTGAAAATGAAAGAGGTCGCTTATATTCATGCAGAAGGAATGCCCGGCGGATTTTTAAAACACGGAACACTGGCTATGATTGATGATGATGTTTTTTCAATCGTATTTGTCCCGCCTCCTGAAGACAAAGCACTCTATGAATTGACTCTGAACAGTATTGAGGAAATTCGCGCCCGGTCAGGTTTTGTTCTGGGAATTCATTTCACCGAGCGAGGAAAAAATCAGGATTTATATAGTGAAGAACTGATCCTTCCAAAAGTGCATCCTTTGACGGCCCCCCTTATTCAGTTGGTCATTGGTCAGTTGTTTGCATATTTTACTGCCACCTCCCTGAAGCGCAATATCGACAAACCCCGATTTCTTGCCAAATCAGTTACCGTTGCCTGAAGATTTTTCTGCTCGGGTACCTCTAAAAATTGTTTTTGGCCATGAGCTCCTTAGCAGGAGAGGCAGATAGCAAGGGCTTTTTTGGCTGCGATAACTCTTTGCTAGCCATAAAAAGTGGTTGCACATCGGCCCCACGCCAAGTGGCCCTTATGAAATAAAGGCTACGAGTTGCCCAAGGAAAAATTACCGAATAAGTAGAGGCCCTTGGAAATATTTTATTGCCAGGTTTCAAGACGGTCTGTTACATTAATCCTTCCCTATTTTTTTACTTTAATGAGGCTTTCATATGCGAACAGCTTTAACGATAGCCGGGTCAGATTCCGGAGGAGGCGCCGGCATTCAAGCCGACCTGAAGACATTTTCTGCCTTTGGGGTGTTTGGAAAAACAGTGATCACCTCCATTACATCGCAGAATACCCTGGGGGTCCAGGCGGTGGATGATTTGCCGGTTGGGGTTGTGGAGAGCCAGCTTAAATCTATTTTTGAAGATGATAAATGCCAAGCGGTGAAAACAGGTATGCTGGGCAATGAACAAATTGTCGATCGGGTCGCTTCCCTGCTCAAACGTTACAGGGTTAAAAAACTGGTTGTCGATCCCGTTATTTTTTCCACTTCCGGTAAAAAACTCCTTACCCTATCCGGGGTTGAGATGATGAAGAAGCGCTTGCTCCCCTTGGCGTATCTTGTGACCCCGAATATCAGGGAAGCAGAAATTTTGTCTGGAATAAAAATTCGCCGACCCGCAGATAGAAAACGTGCGGCCCGAGAAATTCTTAAAACCGGAGTGCGTGCGGTGGTGCTGACGGGGGGGCACTTGAAAGGAAAACCGGAGGATCTGTTTCTGGATAATACGGGTATGGAGATTTTAAGCTCAGAGCGGTTGTCGAAATCGGACCCCCATGGAACAGGGTGTGTTTTTTCATCAGCGATTACTGCTGGCCTGGCTTTAGGCTGGCAGACTTTGCCGGCGGTAAAAGCGGCCAAGGAATTTATAGGGCAGGCAATTCTTGGGGAAGTGATTTCTGGAAAAGGCAAGGCCAGTGTCGAGCCATTATCTGCGCTATATCGGGAAAGAGATCAAGCGCAGGCTATGGAAGAAATGAAACGTGCAATCCAGATATTCCGGGAAGAAAGAATCGGGCGATTGATTCCCGAGGTTCAAAGCAATATTGGGTTGGCTCTGCGCAATGCGAAAAACCATGCGGATGTTCTCGCCATTCCTGGACGCATAGTCAAAAATGGGGAAGATATTTTCACTGGTGCCGAACCTGAGTTTGGCGGTTCCCGTCATGTGGCCAATATTATTTTGACGGTCATGCGCC
>JYMV01041604.1_pt1 | contig 10305 bp, 9 predicted proteins | sample 338911 | NCBI WGS metagenome assembly JYMV01 (sample SAMN03354496, study PRJNA234377) | hydrothermal vent metagenome | biome: Deep sea; feature: Hydrothermal plumes at the Eastern Lau Spreading Center, Western Pacific Ocean; material: Seawater | place: Tonga | collected 2009 | depth 2000 m m
TATTTAGGAGAGATAGAATGGAAAATATTCGAAACTTTTCAATTATCGCCCATATTGACCATGGAAAATCGACACTCGCAGATAGAATTATTCAAGAGTGCGGGGCGATTACTGATAGAGAGATGTCGCAACAGATATTGGATACTATGGAGATAGAACAGGAGCGGGGAATTACTATAAAAGCTCAATCGGTTCGACTTCACTACGAGAAAGATGGAGAGGTCTATATTCTCAACCTCATCGACACCCCCGGACATGTCGATTTCAGTTATGAAGTGAGTAAGTCTCTAACTTCAAGCGAAGGGGCTTTATTAGTTGTAGATGCTTCTCAGGGAGTTGAGGCTCAAACGATAGCAAATGTATATATAGCCTTAGATAACGATTTGGAAATAATTCCAGTTCTAAATAAAATCGACCTACCATCAGCCGAACCTGATAGGGTAGTAGATGAAATTGAAAAGAGTATAGGACTTGATTGCACAGATGCTATTTTTGTAAGTGCAAAGACGGGAGAGGGGATAAAAGAGCTATTAGATGCTATTGTGGATAGAGTTCCACCGCCAGAAGGAGATAGAGAAGCTCCAACACGAGCATTAATATATGATAGTTGGTTCGATAACTATTTAGGGGCTTTGGCTCTTGTTAGGGTCTTTGATGGAGAGATTCGAAAAGGGCAATTAGTTGAACTTATGGGAACAGGTGTCCAGCATACAGTCTTAGAACTGATGTATCCCCACCCAAAACGGAAAATAGAGACTGAAAAGATTTCAACAGGAGAGATAGGGATAGTTGTTCTCGGAATAAAGGATATTTCAGCTATCCGAGTTGGAGATACTATTACAGATGGAAAAAATCCGACAACTGAACCGATAGGAGATTTTCAACCTGCTAAACCTTTTGTGTTTGCAGGACTCTATCCTATTGAAACTGATAAATTTGAGGATTTGAGAGAAGCATTAGAAAAATTGAAGTTGAATGATAGCTCTCTCTCTTTCGAACCTGAAACCTCTATTGCCTTAGGATTTGGATTCAGAACTGGATTTTTAGGAATGCTCCATATGGAGGTGGTTAAAGAGAGGTTGGAGAGAGAATTTGGGATAGAGCTTATCGCAACTGCTCCATCTGTAATTTACAAAGTTTATCTAACCGATGGAACTACAATAGAAATCCAAAACCCTTCACAATTTCCACCAGTCCAAAAGATAGACTATATAGAAGAGCCTTATGTTAGGGCTACTGTCCTAACTCCTACCCAATTTCTCGGAAATATCATTACTCTTATGACCAACAGGCGGGGGGTGCAGGAGAAGATGGAGTATATCAATGAGGAGAGGGTTCTCCTCCAATATGCTATCCCTATGAATGAGATAGTTCTAGATTTCTATGATGTCTTAAAGAGTTCAACCAAAGGATATGCAAGTTTCGACTATGAACCTATCGAATATAGAAGAGGAGATTTGGTAAAGCTTGATATTAGAGTAGCCGGGGAGGTTGTAGATGCTCTATCTGTAATTGTTCCGAGAAGTAAAGCTCAACAGCGAGGACGAGCTTTGGTAAAACATATGAAAGAGATTGTCCCGCGACAACTTTTCGAGGTGGCTATCCAAGCCAGTTTAGGAAATAAGATAATAGCCCGGGAAACCGTTAAGGCGATGGGGAAAAATGTTACCGCTAAGTGTTATGGTGGAGATATTACCCGAAAACGAAAACTATTAGAGAAACAGAAAGAGGGTAAAAAGAGAATGAAAGCTATCGGCAAAGTTCAACTACCACAAGAAGCCTTTTTAAGTGTTCTCAAAATTGGAAATGAGAAGTAACTTTTTTTATCCTCCTGAATGGAGTAAGCAACAGGGGACTATATTTATAGTCCCTCAACCTCATCACGATTGGGGTTGCTGTTTCGATGAGGTGATGGAGAAGTTCCGCTATTTCGTTTCTGTTGTCTCCAAATATCAGAAAGTCTATCTAATAGGGGATTTTGGGGGGGAGTATGAGGAGATAGAAAATATTCCAACTGATGACACTTGGGCAAGGGATACCCTCCCTCTTACAATTTTCGATAAAAACGGAGATAGATATTTCCTAAATTACCAGTTCAACGGGTGGGGTGGAAAATTCGACTTTTCAAATGACAACCTCATCACTCAACGACTATCTAATATAGGCTTTTTTCCAAAGGAGAAAATTATCAACCTCCCCTATATCGTCGAGGGGGGAGCTGTTGAGACCAATGGAGATATTCTATTAGTTACTAAAAGTTCTATCCTAAATCGCAATAGAGGCCAAAAGAGTGAAGAGAGCAGAAGAGAGATAGAAAATAGTTTCTATCAATATCTTGGAGTTGAAAAAGTAGTATGGATAGACAATAGCTATTTAGAGGGGGACGATACCGATGGACATATAGATATGTTAGCTCGATTTGGAGATAGAAAAACTATCCTCTATTCTCTCGATGAGGTAGGAGATGAGTTGAAAGAGAAACTGCCAGATTTCCAATATATCCAATTACCTAATCCGAAATTTGGAGAATTTCCAGCCACATATCTAAATTTCATATTTGTCAATGGAGCGGTTCTAATTCCAACTTATGAAGTTGCAGAAGATAGAGAAGCTATCGAAATTTTTCGGAAAATATTCCCAGATAGAAAAGTAGAGCCGATAGATTCATCGATATTTATTCGTCAGGGTGGTTCGCTCCACTGCCTTACAATGCAACTCTACTAAATTTCTTTCAAAATAATTAGGTATATATCGAGACTATCCCTCTCCAAAGCTACATATATGGGAGGTAGGATAATAGTAGTTTGTGAGTTGTTGGATAGTTCTCGATTTTCTGAAAAATCACGGATAATAATTCCATCTTTAAAAAGTCGTTCTAATATGAGTTCTCTATTTTTTTCGATGATATATCTATCACTATCTCTAATAGCCCCTTCAAGTTGGATAAACCCCTCATATTGAAACTTTTTCGACGAAACCATTAGAGGAGAAACATATAGAGAATCATTTAGGATAGTTCCATTTTGAACTACGATTTTGTAGCTCAGAATATATACATTTCCCAAAAGGGAAAGAGGCAGAAGAGAGAGAAAGAGAATTCTAAATAATCCCACTAAACCAATTTCCACTAGGTAGCAAGTTTTGGAATATACTATTATAGAACTCAGAAGAGAATATCACATCTGTAACTATCGAATAGTCGCCGATATATGGAAAAAGTATTAGAATAGCTCCATAGACCGCAAAAGTTCCTAATAGGTTCTCTCTTTTATACAAACTTAAAGCTGTTCCAAATGATTTTTTAATTCTTCTATTTGCCAAATCGACACTATACACCTCATCTAATATTAGATGGATAAAGAAGCCGAAAGAGATGAAAAATCCTCCCCAAATAGCTAAGTAGCTATCAATCCAAAAAATTGACTTCAATATTAGAACCCCAACCATACCCAAAAGAATACCCATAGGGATAGAGTGAAATATCCCCCGATGGCTACTCCATTTGGAAAATATCTGTTCAAATAGAAATCTAATAGCAAAGAAAGCGACTACCCACAATATCGCTTTTTCCGAAATAGAGTATTCAGGTCTGGAAAATATCACTCCAAAGGGAAAAAGAATAGAGAGAATGGATATAGTGGTTTTATAGGGGATAGAGGTTGGGTGGTCGATGTCTGGCATCAATGAACCGAGTGAGCCTAAGATAAATAGCCCCATAGCCTCATTACTTGAAATATTGTGAGTAGATAGAAGCATGTCAGCAAATACCCCACTACTAACAGAACCTACAACTATATGGGTTTTGAAATTTGCCATGTCTCTATCTCTCTACCTTGTCCAAAATCCCATTAACAAACTTTGTCCCGCCCTCTATTCCAAAATCTTTCAGAATTTCGATAGCTTCATTGATAATAATAGGTTTATCTGTTGATGTGAATTTGATTTCATACACTCCAACTCTTAAAACTGCCTTTTCAATCTCTCCTATCTCTTCAAAAGTTCTATCTTTCAAATATCTAGTAATGGTTTCGTCTATATATTCCAACTTCTCCAAAATCCCTTTTAAAAGGGCTTCTGCAAACTCTCGTTGTCTGTTCCTAATCTTTCTCTCTTCAAAATATTCATTTTTCAACTCTTCTAAATTGTCATTTCCCAAGTCGTAAGCATATAGAAGAGAGACCACCCCCCTTCTCGCTTGATGGATAGTAGCCATATTCTACTTTTCCAATTCGCTATATAGATTTATCATCTCAATCAACCCCATCATCGCCTCAAACCCTTTATTACCTGCTTTGCTTCCTGCTCTCTCTATTGCCTGTTCAAGGGTGTCGGTTGTAAGAAGTCCGAAACTTACAGGCTTATCGTGTTTCAATGCAGTTGAAGCTATCCCTTTGGTCGCTTCTGCTGAAACATAATCAAAGTGGGGAGTAGCTCCTCTAATAACAGCTCCAACACAACAGACCCCATCATATTTCCCGCTTTTTAAAACTCGATTGAGAACCATAGGAATTTCAAAAGCTCCCGGAACTAATATGGTGTCTATATTCTCTTCTTTCCCGCCGTGTCTCAAAAATCCATCTTTTGCCCCTTCAACCAATCTATCTGTAATGATATGGTTGAAACGACTAGCAATAATTGCTACTTTCGTATCTTTTGAAACTTGTAATTTTCCCTCAAAAATAGCCAAATTTCTATCTCCTCTAATAGTCTATGTAATATTTTATAATAAAACAAATTTCAAGGATAGATATGATTTTGAGTATTGAGAGTAGTTGCGATGATAGTTCAATAGCAGTTACTGAGATTGAGAGCAGAAAACTTATTTTCCATAAGAGAGTTTCACAAGCTATCCACCACTCCAAATATGGTGGAGTTGTTCCAGAGTTGGCAAGTAGATTGCATACTGAAACATTACCAAAGTTACTCGATGAGGTAGCCTATCTATTTCCGAAATTGAAAGCTGTTGCGGTTACAACTGAGCCGGGGCTGGTTGTTACCCTATTGGAGGGGATTACAATGGCAAAAGCCCTATCTATCGGTCTCAATATTCCAGCTATTGGAGTAAATCACTTAGTGGGACATATCTATTCACTATTTATCGAGCAGGAGGCAAAATTACCTCTTTTGGTTCTACTCGTTTCAGGGGGACATACCCAACTAATAGAGGTCGATGAATGGAACAAGTTCCATATCGTCGCTTCGTCCTTAGACGATAGTTTAGGAGAGAGTTTCGATAAAGTGGCTAAGATGTTGGGGCTTGGATATCCGGGAGGTCCTATAATTGAAAAACTGGCAAAAGAGGGAGACGAAAATAGGTTTCCTTTTCCAGTTCCGCTATCGAAATCTCCAAAACTTGCATTTAGCTATTCAGGGCTAAAAAATGCTGTTCGATTAGAGATAGCGAAAGGAGATATAAAAAACCCTCAGTTTCAGAGAGATATATCAGCCTCATTCCAGAAAGTAGCAACTGCCCATATTGTTCAGAAGTTGAAAAAGTATTTAAAAAGGAGTTTTAAGAGATATAGGTATCTCGGATTGGTTGGTGGAGTGAGTGCCAATATCTATATCAGAAACCAGATAGCCGATACTATTCGCCCATTTGGTATGGAGCTAATATCTCCTGAACTCCAATACTGCTCCGATAATGGAGCGATGATAGGGCGGTATGGAATAGAGCTATATAGAAATGGTATTTTTACCGATATTTCCAAACTCCAACCTAAATCTCGGAGTGATATAATTTAGCAATCTATATTAGAGGATTTTCTATTGGATAAGAGAATTGAAGAGTTGAAAAATGACCCTAATTTTCTATTAGAACTCAATCGGAGAGAGGAAGAGGCGAAAAGAGATAGAGATATTATTAGACTATATGATGTATTGGATACTCTAATTGCTCTTGAAAAGAGCGATAAAAGTCGGATAGCTTCTATCTATAATCTCATTCTGGAAATAGCCCTCAATTCCCTCCACTCCAAATTGGAGAGTGAATCACTTTTCGATTTGGATAATGAGTATGACCACTACACTCTAAGAGCTATCTATGAATATGGTATTGACCATTACAGCCATAATCGGTTTGATGAAGCAAAAGAGATTTTTATCCTCCTCTCGATAGTAAATGAAAATCCAGTATTTAAGGGGGCGATGCAAATTCACTTAGTGGCTATTTTGAAAAAGATTCCTTTTAATGAATTTCTAGAAAAGTTTGTAGATATGGAGGCTATGGAGAACAAAAATGAGAGTTTCTTTATTCTCTATTTCTTTGATAGTGCCAATCAGTTTCTACACCAAAATAGCCAACTAATTGTAGATGCAATTCGAGAAGTAAAAAATTATAGATGAGAATTCACCTAATAGGTATAGGGGGAATTGGGATTTCAGCCCTTGCAAAGTTCCTCTATTTCGAGAATCACACCATTTCAGGCTCTGATAGAGTAAGTAATACTATTACCAAAGATTTGGAGAAGATAGGTATTACTATCTATACCCCCCATTCCAGAGATGCGATAGATGATAGTATAGATATAGTTATCTACTCTGCAATTATCCAAAGCAACAATATAGAGATAGTAGAAGCAAAACGGCGAGGAATTCCTACCCTGTCAAGAAGTGAAGCTATAAAATGGATTTTGAGAGATAGGAAAGTCTTCTCTGTTTGTGGAGCTCACGGAAAAAGCACCACCTCATCTATATTAGCAACTATTCTACAAAAGTCCTATATTATTGGAGCATACAACAAAATAGACAAATCGAATACGAAATATATAGATAGTGATGAGGTTGTCTTTGAGGCTGATGAGAGTGATGGGAGTTTTCTAAATTCCAATCCTACCTATTCAATCGTTCCAAATGCAGAACCTGAACATATGGAATTTTACAACTACGATTTAGAGAAGTTCTATTCAGCATATTACAACTTTCTAAAACAGGGTAAAAGGAGGGTGATAAATAGTGAAGACCCATTTTTATCCCAATTGGACTTAGAAGCTATTCGCCTCTATCCATCAAAAGATATTAGAGATATTCAATTTACTATCATAGAGAGAGAACCATATACTAGATTTACTTTGAAAGATTATGGAACTTTCCAAGTTTGGGGAATTGGTGAGCATATCGCAATAGATGCATCTTTGGCAATTCTTACAGCTATCGATTATGGAATGGAGATAGAAGAAATTCGAAACAACCTCCTAAAATATAGAGGTATTGAAAAGAGATTTGATATTTTGCAAAAGAAGAGAGATTTTATTTTGATAGATGACTACGGACACCACCCAACAGAGATAGGAGCAACTCTAAAATCGCTATTTCAATACAGCAAAATGGTGGGAATAGATGAGGTAGTGGCAATTTGGCAACCTCACAAATATAGTAGAACGATAGATAATTTAGAGGGATTTAAAAGCTGTTTTAAAGGAGTTACAAAACTTGTAATACTACCTGTATGGAGTGCAGGAGAAGAGAAAAGAGAGATAGATTTCCAAAGTGAATTTAGAGACTACTCTCCAATTTTCGCAAACCGGGTATTTGTAGAAGATGGAAAGGTGAAGATACCAAATGGCATGAAAATTTTGAAAGGAATTATTATCGGGTTTGGAGCTGGTGATATAACTTACCAGCTCCGAGGAAAGGTATAGAGACTATTGGAGAAGTTTTAGAATGTTTTGTTGAACAGCATTAGCTTGGGTCAATGCATAACTACCAGATTGGACAAGAATGTTCTGTTTGGAGAAGTTAGCAGTCTCTTCTGCAAAATCAACATCTCTAATGGCTGATTCAGCAGCTTTTACATTAGTTTGGGTAACTCCCAAGTTTCTAACGGCTGCTTCTAATTCGTTTTGAGCAGAACCCAATCCAGCTCTAACTTGGTCAAGTTGTCTAATAGCAGAGTCGGCAATATCCATTACCATAAAAGCACCTTCAAGAGTTGTAACCCCAGCAGTTAGAACCATATTTTGGTCGTTGATGTTGTCAGCTCCCGGATAGTTTAGAGAGTTCTCATTGGCAAAGACTCCCATAGCATCAGCTTGAAGAGAACTAAATCCGTTTAGAGTTCCCCGAAGGTTATAATTAGCTTCACTCATCGCTCCATTATTCATTGCCTCTTCAAGAGCTCCACCAGCCTGGTCAGAAACTCTAATATCTACTGCACCTTGTGAAACCAGAGTTAATCTACCTGCATTGAAACTATTTCCATCGATTCCGAAATAGTCTTCAAAGGTCTTAGTAACTTCATTCCCATCTGCATCTGTTGTAGTAACAGGGTCGCTTTTAATTTCAATAGCTCTACCATCAAGAGATGTTAGTTTCAATCTACCTCTTTCATCGATAGATGCAAATACACCTGTTTCATCTTTTACTGCATTGATAGTAGCTACTAATCTACCATCAGCATCGTTGGCTCTAATATCTGAAAGGTTACCAAGTTCTACACCATTGATAACGAGGTTCTGGACTTTTGCTCCCTCTTCTACCGCTTTGCTTCCAAGCACTTCCACTTTATAAGAGGCTCTAACTCCAAGAGTAGAACTATTTTTATTGATAACCTCTGCAAGAGCTCCAATACCTGTTCCAGCTTTGGAATCGATTTTCACACTCTCCATAGTGAGCTTACCATTTGGAATATGGCTACCTTCAAAAGTAAGTTTTGCTGTTCCTCTGTTGATTTTCCCAATAGCTGTTGTTTCAGCTCTAACATGTCCTATTTTGTCAGTTGAAGTAGCTTCGATAGAGGCTTGAACAGTGTTTCGAGAATAGGCACCTACTTGGAATTCTCTGTTGATGAAATTTCCGGATAGAAGTTGTTTTCCGTTGTAGCTGGTGCTGTTAGCAATATTGTCCAATTGGCTCATAAGTAATCTGATGTCGCTTTGAATAGCTTTTCTAGATTCAGTGGATTGTCCATCTTGGGCTGCTTGGGTAGCTTTCGTTTTGATAGTATCTAATATCTTTACCTGTTCTGCTATCGCTTTATCAGCGATTTGGATAATTCCAACAGCCTCGTTAGCATTTCGTAAAGCTTGACCAAGTGAGTTTGCCTGTGAGCGGAGGGAGTCAGAAATTGCAAGTCCTGAGGCATCATCAGCCGCTCTATTAATTCTCAATCCTGAACTAAGTCTCTCCAAAGATTGATCCAATCCTTTGTTATTTAATCTGGATTGGGTTGTTGCAACCATTGCAGCTACATTTGTATTAACAACAAAACCCATGACTATATTCCTTCTTAGTTGAAATTCTAAATCTACTATCGTCTAAAATGGAAATTATTAAACTTTTGAAGGATTTTAGCAGGAATATTTGAAATTTGGTGGAGATGTCGGGAATTGAACCCGAGTCCAAGAGCAGTCGCCACCGTGCTTCTATACATGCTTCTCTGTGTCGAAGAGTTTCGACAGCGGAAGGGGACACAGACCCAACCGCTATCTATCCCCAAAAAGTCTCGGTAACCCCTTTGGGGAGAAGGAGCTACCAAAGTCAGATATAGAAGATGAAGCCGACTAACGGAACCTGACAACCGAACAGCCGACTGCCCAATTATGCAGCTACTGCTACTGGGCGATAAGATGTGTTGTTTGCATCTAAATTTAGGGTGAATGTTTTACGAGTTTCCACTCGGCATGCTACACGACTTTGACCTACTCCTGTCGAAGCCAAGTCATCCCCGTAGGTGAAAAATCTGTATATTTTACTATTTTTTGATTTCGATAATCTTACGACTCCGTTTTAATATCCATCTTTCAAATTGACAAAATTGGTAGTCGTATTTCATAGATATAAAGAGGGCTACCATTTTTTTACCCTCTTCTGATAGATGGAATCTATTATCTATTTTCGACATTTTCCAACATAGTTAGCAATAATAGAGCCAAATTCACTTGTGGAACAGATTTCCTTAGCTCCGTATTGACTAATATCCTTAGTTCTATATCCGTCTTTTAGAGCTTCTCTAATTGCCCAATCTATACATTCAGAAGCTTCAACCTCTCCTAATGCATATTTCAACATCATTGAGGCACTTGCAATAGTGGCTATTGGGTTTGCTATTCCCTGTCCTGCAATATCGGGGGCTGACCCGTGAATAGGTTCATATAGTCCAAACTTATCCCCTATTGATGCTGATGGTAAAAGTCCGATAGAACCCGATAGCATACTTGCCTCGTCGCTCAAAATATCTCCAAATATATTACCAGTCAAAATCACATCAAACTGCTTAGGGTCTCGAATCAGTTGCATGGCTGCATTATCTACGTACATATGAGAGAGAGAAACCTCAGGATACTCTTTTGCTACATCTGTAACAAC
>JYMV01040522.1_pt1 | contig 10304 bp, 3 predicted proteins | sample 338911 | NCBI WGS metagenome assembly JYMV01 (sample SAMN03354496, study PRJNA234377) | hydrothermal vent metagenome | biome: Deep sea; feature: Hydrothermal plumes at the Eastern Lau Spreading Center, Western Pacific Ocean; material: Seawater | place: Tonga | collected 2009 | depth 2000 m m
TATAAAAAAAAATCAGTACAGACAAATTTTTTGTAAGTTTAGAATAAGTGCACATAATTTGCGCATTGAAACTGGTAGATACGAAAATGAGAGAAGCGAATCAGGACAGAATATTAAATTAGACAGGAGTAGACGTCTGTCAGTTGTGTATTCAGATAGTGTGGAAGATGAGTTTCATTTTTTATTTAAGTGTCCTTTATATGATAAGGAAAGAGAAATTGTGTTAAATGAGATTTATAAAGATAACCAGAACCTCCTAAATCTATCTGATAAACAATATTTTTATGAATTTTAACAAATGAAAACAGCTCCATATTATTTAAACTTTGTAATTTCTTGGTTATTGGATTTGGGATAAGATCTAGAACAATTCTTGATAATAGGAGGAGCTCATAGTTTAATGTTATGTTATTCCTGTGGACATTTTACTTGTATATTGATCCTTTTTATACAACTGCATCATCAGCCCTGCATATCATGTAGAATAGTTAATATTTGTGTTGTAATTACTTTTATTTTTCGGCTTTTCTTCTTATATGTGTTATTTTTATATGCCCCTTGTGGGCCCAAAATTGGTTTAATAAAAATTTTATCTTATCTATGGTCACTGACCAAGATGTAACTGTCATGTTATCTTATTCATGTTGAGCAACGATAAGAACCGGTAATAGAGCGGTCTTCACAGATGACACCATTGATGACGATTAGAACGACACTTGTTTCTACTCTTTTTAGAAAATTTGGCTGTTTTGAGCTTTTAAACATTGCAGGATAAAAAAACAAAACAAATGTACGTACATTGGCGGAAAAAATATCAAATTCATTTCCACTCACTGAGAAACAGGACAGAAAATCTCGCCAAAGACTCGTTTATCTACCTGTTTCTGAAGCTTGTGCAAATAAATTACATATTTTCCGACAATGTACGTATATCGTCTATATATTTTTCAAGATAACAAGATTACACTGTGATGGAATATAGGCTAAAAAGTTGATAACCACAAGTAAAAGGGAGGTAATTAATTCATCGGAAAATATAGTCTTAGGACGGGCCACTCCAAATAATATCACCTCAAAGTAGTTTCTGCAAGGGGAGTGGCATTATTCAAACAAGAGACACTCATTTATATTCCGTTTTAACGGCGATTTGATATACGCACTTTTCGGAAGCGTCGAACCACACAGCGGATAATTAATTCACATTTCAATACTGTTGGCTTCCCTCGGGGGTCACCAACGAGGAGGTGCAACTAGTGCTGAATGTCTGTTTTGTATTGCTTAATATACAATGTATGTATATTGTCGGGAAATATAAATTTTAACAGCTAGAAAAGCAAGCATATTGCAAACGATTCTGACCTGTTTCGGAACGAAAGCGAATACATTTTACTTTTTATTCACACTTGACGCATATTACGACTGTCAAATGTTACTGAACAGATCAACAACAAATTTCATTCTAAATTGTTTGAAGTGTGTTCTCTCTCACATCCGCGTTAATACTGGTACCGCTACTTTCCGTTCGAGCTACATCAATCGGGTACCAGAAAAGCATTTGGAGTCGAATGACACATAAGAAGGTCACAGAAGACAGTTTTTACAATATATTGTTTCGGCTGTTTTTCTTACTGCATAGTATTTTTTATGTTATCATTTAGAATGGACAAGAGAGAAAACATTGCAAACCTTACAATGAAAAACCTAATTTAAATTAATGAAAGATAAACGTAACCTTGTCTGTTTTTGGCACTCGGTTACCCCCGTTCAATAGATTGATTGATTGACTGGTGCTTAACGCCAACTTTAGCAGTATTTCAACTATACAGTGGCGTGAACAAATTTTATAGCTTAGACAGACACCCGCTAAAAAGAGATAAGATCTAAGGATTTGCAATATTAAGAAATGGGGTTGAAGGCAAAATATATTTTGTCTTGGTACACTTCTGTTTGTCGTTACCGAATATACAATTTATTTATGTAAAGTCATGGCATCTTATTTCCATCAAAATAACAATTACTGACAGAGCATGTTGTTTATATCTCTGTCTGAACATCACCGAACGACATAGTGACAATTGTTGAAAGATGGCAGAAATTTCTTGAGTAATTGTGTAGAAAACGACGAAATGTATTTTCCTGAATATACCACGTACAAACCTTGGCTCAATGTCATATAGCATGACCAGAATATGTTCTCTTTCTTACACGGAGCCATTTTATGCTTAAATAAACGCTAAAGAACCCCAAAGGGACACTCACACATGGACAATCCAGAGAAACTGGCAACATTGGGTACACAAGAGGAAGAATAACAAAACAAAAGCACAACACAATATGTGTTGGCCACCACTATACGCAAACAATCACAAGCAACGTAAATTAGACATGAGCCCTCCTATTAACAACTGGAGGTAAAGACGAACCGAACATCCTTTTTATGCAGAAATTGTAACGGACATCACAACACGGAACTCAGAACATAAAGACACATAATAGGACAACACAAAACAAACTAAAGGAGTGAGCAACACGGACCTAGCCAAAAATAAGTCTATTAATAAAAATGTATGAAGTACATGAACCACTTTTACACATTTAGATACATGTGTACATTCTCGTTATAAATGTTCAAGTAATTCTTGTGATGAGGATGTCGACGATAAGTTGAGAAAAATGAGGTAAAGAGTAACATTAAATGAATCAATTAACAAATTGTATATAATTAAGATGTTTGAATAAGTTACGTAATGACAATCAAAGGAAAATATCTGCTTACTCAGTGCATGATAGGTACAGATACGGTAAAACAAAGAGTTTATACAACATTGATTGTTTCTGGTGCGAACAGAATAGTGTTTAATAGTCTAAAACTAAAAGCATCTTTGAAGATAAACATATTGCCCCAATTTGCACGCGGAAGCATTTCTCCCTAATTCTGAATGCTTTAAGACAAACTTGAATGTACCAAAATAATAATCAGTAAATCGAAGAAGGGCAAAAAAAAACCAACAACGGTCAACAGACAAGCAATGGTGAAGAACACAATATACACAAAACTAAAGAATGTGAAACACGAACGCCACAAAAAACCCGAGGGTGAACCCATGTGCTCCAGAAAGGGTAACGGTTCCTGAGAGGATACAATTAAAATAATGTATATATACGAGTGGCATTGTGACACAATGACCGTGATAATAAGGAGTTTTGTAATTAAACCAATCTATGTCATCAGATAAGTTGAAAGTTTGATTGGCGATGTGTCCTCTGTACAAAATTATGCAAAACAATTTGACAGGAATTTACAACAAGTCGGTTGTTGTCTCCGAATATTCTGGTTTCGTTAAAGTACTTAGAATGTACTGTTAACATCTATATGAATAAATAAATCAAGGTCACGGAAACGAGCATCCATTACTTTTAAACCACCTGCCATAAAAAAATACCATTTCTTTTGGAATGTATTGTTTAGCCATTTATGTTCAATTTACTATGATTGTCATGAAAGAATTATTTTCCGTCGCGCATTTTTAAAATTCAAGCTTGCAGGAATACAAACACTTGCCATTAAGTGCTATATTTAAACACGTCAACAGAAATTGATCATTGACACCTGAAATATACAAATCAATCGTGTAGTAAAAAACATCAAAAGAGTTATAGATTTTGTCGTTAAGCCGATTACATAAGAACATTACAAAAATGAGGCTATATTTAGAGTAGTAATTGTCCATGCGTAAATCGGACACAATAATGTCATGGCTTAAGATAACTGTTTACAGTGTGCACATTTTTACTGGATTTGATGCTTGAAGAATCGGTTATCATTGATTCTGGTTTTGTGGTTTCAAAGTTTTTGAACGTTTTAAGATCTCAATTTTTCGCCATTAACTGCTGACGTGATGGTAAACAAGCTATTGGCATGCGCATGTCGTGCAATAAAAACATTAGAACACGAGTTGAACAAATACCATTGGAGGCCACACGATGACGTGTTGTATTGCACGTTACCTATTTGTTTTCACCATTTTACTTTCCGTCACAATGACTGTGCATTTCTTTGAGTATGTCAATTTTGTTTTGTACTTTGGTCGGTAGTAGAAAAATACCACGCTGTCGGAACAGTCCCTAAATACAATAGAACATTCGTAGAAAGAAACAAAATTAATATCTTTGACAGATGACCAGTCACTTTCCTGGCTTGGTACAGGAACTTCAATAAAAGGTGGCGAGGTTAAACTAGTTTTAGATCCCAAAACATGTCTTCTGAGTGTAAATAGTTTCTATATTGTAGTAATGTGCCACCCCTCATATATAACCGACGAAATATTACAACAATTGTTCAAAACGATTTTCAACCATTATGTATGACCATACTCACAATGGCAGTCTTGTAAAAGAATATAATTATTTAAAAAAAACTAAAGTTCTCCTCCTTCAGACATAGGTGACCTCAGCCGATGATGGCTATCCTGTTTAGACCCTTTGGTTTACTCGCTCCCAAAACATTTAATATTATTTGGTTTCCAACCTTTCAACTTTGACCTGACGAAGGTTATTCTAGAAACTTGTCGTGCGCACTAAAGCTGATATCTACTATTTATTGGTTTATATCCGTGGTATTTTATATCATATTTACTTGATGTGACAGTCAATTATTATCCGCATTAAAAGTGGTTAAAGTTGTGTATTTTTTATTGATCATGATTTACATTATTGCTGTGGGTATTAAATAATGAGAGAAAAAAACAATTACAAAATTGTTTCTTTAATTTTCCGAAAATGATATATTGCTAAAAAAAAAGATGATTTTCTTTGAACGCCTAAATACAATTTATATCCAACAATATTAAGTTGAATCCTTCTTGTATTGAAAATATCATTGTGTTATAACAAAAATAATGCCTGATTTTAAATTCCTAGAAATCTATCAAGATCGTTCAGACAATGTCCAGGATGAAATACCAATGACAGCAATATAAATTGGTGTGTGGTCGATATGTCCTTACTTTCTAATAGACCAATGGATACCGGCGAGTTAAATAAGGGTGCTACCAGCAGCATTAAGTAGCAATCAAAAATATATTTAGGGAAAAATACCATTAGTTTTGTCACGTTATCCATTTAAAATATGGAAATTATTTGAACAGTTAGAATTATGACTAAACAGTTTGAGAATTTGTTTTGACTAGAACGATAAAGTCGAGAGTTGCAGTTGTGATCTTCGTGAGTGGGTTATTATTTTCAGTGTGTTTGACTTCTGATCACGCAATTCCAAAGCATTAAAAAAAAATGTCCATTCGTATTGTAGAATTTGCTGTGTGTTACATTCGGTTCGTCTTTACCTCTAGTTGTTTATAGGAGGGCTCATGTCTTATTTACGTTGTTTGTGTTTGTTTGCGAATAGTGGTGTCCAACACATATTGCGTTGCGTGTTTGCTTTGTTTTTCTTCCTCTTGTGTACACTATGTTGCCAGTTTCTCTGGGTTGTCCATTTTTGATTGCCCCTTTGGTTTTCTCAATCGTTTATTTGTCGTTTGACAATTTAGAACCACACGTAAAATATTGATAGACATAAATAAACGTTAGAGAAAACCGAAGGGACAATCAAGAGACACAGACAGCATTGGACACAAGATGCAAACAAACATAAGCAAAATAAAGGTAGTACAGCATAGAAAACTAGAAAGATGAACATCTAGCATGACAGTTTCCTGGTGTGTCATAATAGTCATTATAATAGAACAGAACTCGAGTTTCAAATAAGATTTTGTGATGGATTTGTTGGTATTATGAGTGGTTAAGGGCATTTTAGTAATACAGAGATACATGACTAAACTGAATCTCCCTGTTTCCAGCTTTGTAATGTAATGGTTTGTAGATCGTTGTTTGTCCTTTTTTCTTTTGGCCATTATGTTGTCTGTCCTTCAATATACGGCTTCTGATTATGATAATAATTACAGATTAATACATGGGCATTTCCATATTGACCTGGTTATCTTCCCGAAACTGCGTCTCGGGCCAATATGGGTCGAGGGAGGATAACCAGGCCAATATGGAAATGCTCATGTATTAAACTATTTATTACATACTTCCGACATCTAGAAAAGAGACACCCATATTGGCCTGAGACGAAGTCGAGACCCATATTGGCCCGGGCCAATATGGGTCTCGATATGGAAATGATCTTGTAGTAATCCAATAACCGGTTATTTTCCCGGGGGGTGAAAATATGGACAGTTTATTTCCGGTCATATTGGTCATACAAAAATGCCTTTATTTGAACTAAGTATGTAATAATACATGATATATTACTGAATAAATAAAAGTGTCCAATGAACAAATTAAGTTTCATAAAAATCTTTTCCTCCGTCTAATAAGGCATGTCAATGCGGAAATACTGATTACTGAGCGGATGATACCCTCGGAGAATAATAGTCCACCAGCAGAGGTATCGACCCAGTGATAGTAATAAATACGTAAGACGTAATTGAGATTTGCGCAACCCAGTTCTGAATGTTATTAAATTGGTGATGGAGATTTAAAAGAATCTTTACAAATAAATATCCCAGAAGAAATCCAATATGTTCCTTTACTCAATGATATTTATATTCCCCCGGGTAAATATTTTATGAAATCAAAAGCAACATCACATACCAGGATCAACCAGATATGTGATTACAGAAACAAAAAGACACAATATGTACATGTTATTTGTTTTGCGAAACAACAACGAAATATGAATTATAGGGTAGAATATAATAACTTTATTTGCATAAGCGAGCACAGTGCTATAGCATTAAGAATATAATACATACATACATAGTGACAAAATCGCAGAGAACAATTACAATATTTTAAATTAAAGTAACATTATTCAATATTGGCATAGTTAAAGTTAAATAAATAGTGGTGAAATACCTTTAATTTTCAGTAAATAAATCACCACCATGACGTACGTCATAGTACATATTTGTTTAATGTCGGGTTTTTTTTGGCGAATCGCTCACTAAAGAGAGGACAAACTCCGATCATAGAGGAAACAAAATGGAATAGGATATATATTTAAGTAAGCATGTACAAAAATTCTGAAACTAACGTGAAAATGACCATAATGAATTATGCCTACACACAGATACATACATTTAGTGTGTTCGTGTTGAAGGGGAAACGTTAATTATCCTATTATATGCATATTATAGTCAATTACGTTGGGTGTCGCGCCATGATCGTAAGGTAGTTATCCAGTCAATGTCAGATATCGCTAATGTTGAGAGTTCGATACCGCTCATGGCAACCTCTATATCATACAACTTAAGTTTGCCAGTTACTTGTGATAGGTTAATGATTTCCTCCGGTCTCCTCCAAGAATAAAGTTGAACGGCAATATATTATAACTGATCTATTGATGAAAGTGGCGTTTACACACCCATGGCCCCAACCCTTACTTTAATTGTTGTATAAGGAGCCACATAATGCGAAACAAAGCCTTTGATTTTGAATTAATTTTCCACCCACAATCTATTTAAAATATTATTATTTTTAAGTTTTATTTTAGTTGTAATATAAAAAAGATTGAAGTTAACATTGATTGCCATGACAACTAGGAAAGATATTTAAAAGTTATTAAAACCTAGTAATAATTGCAGTTTGTGGAGATTAATAACTGACAATCATTTTGATCTTTTATATATAAACGCTAGAGAAAACCAAAGGAGCAATCATGAACGGGAAAACCAGAGACACATGCAACTTTGGACACATGACACAGAACGAAGACAAATAAAACAAAAACATGAGAAAACTAAAAAGGACTAACAACACGAACATGTACAAAGAGAGATAACTCAAATTCACCAGATAAATAATTTACCTAAATGCGTGTATTACAATAATAAATGAAAATAACAACTGTGATAATAAGTCATATGGTGAAAAATGTCAAATAATTAAAACAATGAAACATACATTAACATCCATTTTACTATTTATTAACATTAATATGCATAGTGAATGTGATAAAAGGGTTTAATTTAATGTACACCACCTCCAGCCGTTAAGCCCAATAAAGTCCTCATCGGATGTATACTACTAAAATATTAACACTAAAAAATCCTATTTTAAATTTCATTTTATAGCACATTTCATGGTTAGCTTTCTTGTTAAATACATTTAAATGGTAAACAGTGTTAATATATAACAAACTAAAGAGCAATATTATGGTATTGTTTACAATGATATTGAAAATATCCCTTTCTACACAGCATCTCAAAAATAATTATCATCTTCCAATTAAAATGACCTTTATAATGAATGGTTTTTTTTTATTAATACTTCTGAAAGTTAATTATATCAGATCAGTGAGGATTAATCCGTTGATGAAAGTATGAGGAAAACATTTTCCTGATAAATTGGCCCTGTAATATATCATTCTAAAGTGGAACTTTATTTCAGTTTTTTTAAACTTAAATGTAAAGGTATTTGGTATATAATTAAAAAAAAACATCCGTTGTTAAAATATTGTTAATTACTAGTTATTCTACAGCATAGCTGAAAATAATAGTGTTTTTTTTTAGATTCCAGATTATGTAGTGCTTTATTCATATTTTTAAAATCTACATTTAGTGGTTTTATATGATATATCATATAGTAATTAGGAAACATGTAAATGACATTATTAACATACTAACAAATCGGTATATTCAGAGCACATTCTCGCAAAAGTGCATGCTAAGTACGATATTATCAATAAAATCCAAGCTATTCTATAAACATAGTAACTGTCATTATGAAAACTCATTTTAAGAAAACATTAAAAATAATTTTTGTGATCTATCCCTGACATGAAGATGGCAAACCAAGAGTTTGAGCACCATATATATTTACAGAGTAAACAAAAATAACATTGCTGTACAGAGAATTCATATGATTTGTCTTTCAAGATATTTTTTATATCAAGCTTCACCAGGTAAAATAAGCTAACATTTCAAATAACAAACTGCTGAACAAGACAAGCTATCTTATTATTTGGACACATAATGACAATATTCAGAATTAAATCGTGTATGCCAAAATAAGCAATCAATTATAATTGTTGGAAATGTAATCAACTTTATAATACATACACATACATATACTAAATGTGGATTAAGTCTTTTAGAATATAAACATATTATATGAAACGTCTGGAATGTGTAAAGCAACATCTTAAAATAAAACAAACATTTGTCAGAAAAATACATATAAAACAATATATATATACATCTGATCATCTGGTGGCTTTAACCTGGCCATGTTGTTTTCAATGTTTTACTAACATGTGCTACTATTGTTACACCTTTCACGTCACAACTTAAGATATTTCATTTATTTTGCGGTAGAAACAACAACATGAACAAATCAGAAATTCAAATATTCTTTTAAAACATTCTTGTAATTTCATGATATTTCAATTTCTAAAGTATGTAGTGGTAATCAAATAATCACAAAATATATAAGTAAAAAAATAACATCACTTTGTATAAGTAATTTACATACATTGATCTATGTTAAATTATCATGGGCAACATACACATTTATACATTTGTATGTAGCTGCAGTGTGTATTAATACCTTATACTACAGAAAAAATGAAACAATATTGGTATTGAAAATATGACTTCTAATTAGTATGAGATTTTAAATGATAACATGTGCTTAGTCTAAACATATGTATTTGTCATAAACAAGATAAACGGATCTATGAACATGGGTGAATTGCTAAAATCTAAATTTAACCAATTTGTGCGGACATTTCAATATCAACTGATAAGGTTTATCGTTTGTTTGTGGTACATTTGTAGGTCGGTAGTTTTCTCCAAATATTCCGGTGTTCTCCTTTAAAAAAACCTTGTGGCATTGATATCAATTTTCATTCGAGATGGTTGACATGTCCTCTACATATTGTGATTTCTTCTTTACCATAGCAATCGAACATAATGCATCACATTCATTTAAGATAATTTTTCATGCAAAGCTATTTACAATTACAATACAATGCGTGACATTTTGTTTTCAATCTTTGCCATTGTCATATAAAATATGTAAGCAAAAATTTATTATGTGTAAAAAAAAACAAACAAACAAGCAACCGAACAAAAAATAATAAAAAAAAATTCAAGTAAAAAAACCAAACAAATATAATCATGATCTCGAAGAACTAATGGTCAATAAAAAATGAGATGCACTTGATATCATCACCGCTACTACTTTATCATAATAAATACTAAAAAGAACATCATTTGGATTTGGATTATGGATGATTTAGA
>JYMV01042102.1_pt1 | contig 10304 bp, 10 predicted proteins | sample 338911 | NCBI WGS metagenome assembly JYMV01 (sample SAMN03354496, study PRJNA234377) | hydrothermal vent metagenome | biome: Deep sea; feature: Hydrothermal plumes at the Eastern Lau Spreading Center, Western Pacific Ocean; material: Seawater | place: Tonga | collected 2009 | depth 2000 m m
TCACACCCATGGTGCGCGGCGCAACTTTATTTAAGTCATCGCGCACAGCATCTTCTAATAGCTTCATATCAGTCATGCTGTCAACTTTAGAGATGCCAATTCGATCAGAAAAATCACGAATACTAGCAGCAGTATAGCCACGTCTACGCAAGCCTGAAATTGTTGGCATGCGTGGATCATCCCAGCCTGACACTAAGTCATCTTCTACTAGCTGTTGAAGCTTTCGCTTTGACATAACAGTATATTCAAGATTGAGGCGTGAGAACTCATACTGGTGTGGGCGCTCAGGCTTGTTAAAATCATCCAAGTTATCAAGCATCCAATCGTATAGATGGCGATTATTTTGGAACTCTAGCGTACAAAGGGAATGAGTAATACCTTCAATAGCGTCACTAATACAATGAGCAAAATCATACATCGGGTAAATACGCCACTCATTGCCAGTTTGATGGTGTTTGTCAAAGCGAATACGATATAGTGCAGGATCACGCATGCACATAAAATTAGAAGCCATGTCAATCTTGGCGCGTAGTACGCATTCACCTTCAGAGAATTTTCCCTCTTTCATCTTGGCGAGTAGCTCTAAGTTTTCTGAAATAGGGGTGTCGCGATACGGGCTAGCTCTACCAGCTTCTTTTAATGTGCCACGATATTCACGCGTTTCTTCAGCATTTAAAAAGCATACATAAGCTAAACCCTTGTTAATTAGCTCAATAGCATATTCATAAAACTTTGGAAAATAATTAGAGCTGTATTGGATTTCACCATCCCATTCAAACCCTAGCCATTTAACATCAGCTTTGATTGAGTCAACAAACTCTACATCTTCTTTAGCGGGATTAGTGTCATCAAAGCGTAAATTGCATTTACCGTTGTAATCTTTTGCTAAACCAAAGTTTAAACAAATTGATTTTGCATGGCCAATATGCAAATAGCCATTAGGCTCAGGCGGAAAGCGCGTTTGAATGGATGAATGTAGGCTGGAGTCCAGATCATCATTAATTTGATGACGAATAAAATTAATTGGTTTGTTAGTAGTGTCTTTATCGCCCATGGAATAGAAAAAAGTACTATTGAATAATTGTTTAATTATATCAGTAATTTTATAGATATATCTCCAGCCACGTTGTCTTTGGATAGAGTATATTTATATCATCGTGCAGTATCTTTTTTGGAGAGATGCTTAATTAAATTTAAAACAAAACAAAACAAAATGAAAGGAATTATTCTAGCAGGCGGCTCAGGTACACGCCTTTATCCTTTAACCAAGGGCATATCAAAACAACTCATGCCAATTTACGACAAACCGATGATTTATTATCCATTGTCAGTATTAATGTTAGCCGGAATTCAAGAGGTTTTAATTATATCAACCCCTGAAGATTTGCCAAGATTTGAGCGGCTTCTTGGAGATGGTTCTGACATTGGCATGAAGTTTGAATACATAGTGCAGCCTTCTCCTGACGGATTGGCACAAGCGTTCATATTAGGCAAAGATTTTATTGGTAATGACGATGCCTGTTTAATTTTAGGTGACAATATTTATTATGGTCATGGTATGACTGATATGTTGGCTAATGCTGTTAGTAATGCTAAAGATAAAAAAATGGCAACTGTATTTGGTTACCACGTTAATGATCCTGAGCGTTATGGAGTGGTGGATTTTGACCAAACTGGCAAGGCACTCAGCATTGAAGAGAAGCCAGACAACCCTAAAAGTAATTACGCAGTAACAGGGTTGTATTTTTATCCTAATGACGTGGTTAAAAAAGCAGTTGAAGTTATTCCATCTGATAGAGGCGAATTAGAAATCACCACCGTGAACCAAATGTATTTAAGTGAAGAACGCTTAACCGTTGAGCTTATGGGCAGAGGATATGCTTGGCTTGATACTGGCACACACGAAAGCCTATTAGAGGCCTCAACTTTTATTGAAGTCATTGAAAGAAGGCAGGGTTTGAAAGTGGCCTGTATTGAAGAGATTTCTCTTGAGCAAGGCTACATTAATAAAGAACAGCTCATAGAGCTAGCCCAGCCTTTAGCCAAGAACCAATATGGCCAATACCTCTTAAGAAGAGCTCAAGAAATTAAATGAAGTTCACGCCTCAATCAATTACTGATGTAGTACTCATACAGCCTAGATCATATGATGATGACCGAGGATATTTTGTTGAGACCTTTAGGCAAGATTTACTTGAAGAAGCTATCGGATACAAAGTTAACTTTGTACAAGATAATGAATCAAAATCTACTAAGGGTGTTTTACGAGGGCTGCACTATCAGCTGCCGCCTTATACTCAAGCAAAGCTAGTTCGAGTTATTGAGGGTAGTGTTTTAGATGTAGCTGTTGATATGCGCAAGTCTAGCCCTACTTTTGGTCAGCATGTATCTGTAGAGCTAACAGGTGAAAATAAACAGCAGTTATTTATTCCTCACGGATTTGCTCATGGGTTTGTGGTTTTGAGTGATAGTGCTACTTTTGCTTACAAGGTTGATAATTATTATGCACCAAAGCATGATCGGGGTATTGCTTTTGATGATATTAAATTAGCCATTAATTGGCAATTAGCTTTAGAAGAGTTGCAACTCTCAGATAAAGATAAAACAAATCCTAATTTATCTGATGCACTTGATCTATTTGAATAATTAGATATGAAAATATTAGTTACCGGAGCGAATGGCCAGTTAGGGAAATCTATTCAGAAAAGTATTTCTAGCTCAAAACAAAACAATGAGTTTGTTTTTGTTGGTAAGAGTGAATTAAACTTCAGTCAAAATGACAACATTGAAAAATATTTTGAGAAAAATAGTTTTGATGTTGTGGTTAATTGTGCAGCGTATACAGCGGTTGATAAAGCCGAATCTGAAATAGAGCTTGCCAATCAAATTAACCATTTAGCAGTAAAAAAATTAGCTGAAATCGCTCAGAAAAAAGATATTAAACTAATCCATATTTCCACTGATTATGTATTTAATGGAAAAAGTGATAAGCCTTATATAGAAACTGATGAAACTAATCCTATAAATATTTATGGGGAAACTAAATTAGCTGGAGAAAAAGCATTGCAAGCAATTACGCCAATCAATGCTATCATCATTAGAACTAGTTGGGTATATTCAGAATACGGTAATAATTTCGTTGATACAATGTTAAGACTTGGCAGAGGGCGAAATAAGTTAAACGTGGTGAGTGATCAAATAGGATCACCTACTTATGCAACTGATTTAGCAAACACAATATTAAAAATCATAGACAACAAAGACTATCAAGCTAAAAGACGAGTAACTGAAGTTTATCATTACTCAAACAAAGGCAAGGTAAGTTGGTATGAATTTGCTAAAGAAATTTTTGAATTGGCAGATATTCATTGTACTGTCAAACCCATCACAACAAAGCAATATCCAACACCTGCTGAAAGACCGAAAAACACCTTAATGAATAAAGATAAAATAGCTAAAACATTTAGTGTGGATATTCCTGGTTGGAAAGAGTCCCTTAACGCTTGTATTGCAATATTAAAGGAACAATAATGGTTTTAAAGAAAATACTCATCACCGGCGGTGCAGGCTTTATTGGCTCTGCAGTGATTCGTCATATTGTTAATAACACTGGCCATAGTGTTGTTAATGTTGATAAGCTTACTTATGCAGGAAATTTAGAATCTTTAACCTCAGTCGAAAGTGACCCAAGATACGTATTTGAGCAAGTAGATATTTGCAATGCTATCGAGATTAAACGCGTGCTCAATAAGCACCAGCCGGATATTGTGATGCATTTAGCAGCCGAATCGCATGTAGATAGATCTATTGACGGCCCTGGTGAGTTCATCCAAACTAATATTGTTGGCACTTACATACTACTTGAAGAAGCTAGGAATTATTGGTCTAATCTGGATAGCCATAGGAAAGATAATTTTAAATTCCACCATGTATCTACTGATGAAGTCTATGGTGATTTAGAGGGTACAGATGATCTATTTACTGAAGAGACGCCTTATGCGCCTAGCTCACCTTACTCTGCTGCCAAGGCAAGCTCTGATCATTTAGTGCGCGCATGGCAGCGTACCTTTAAATTTCCAACGCTAATTACCAACTGTTCTAATAATTATGGCCCTTATCAGTTCCCTGAAAAGCTTATTCCATTAATTATTCTTAATGCATTAGAAGGTAAGGATTTACCAATCTACGGCAATGGTAAGCAAATACGTGATTGGCTATATGTTGATGACCATGCAAGAGCATTGTTACATGTGGCGCTTACTGGAGAGATTAGCGAAACATACAATATTGGCGGACATAATGAATTACAAAATATTGATGTGGTTAAAACAGTTTGTAGTATCTTAGACGAATTAGTGCCAAGCAAGCTTGATGGTATTGATAAGTATGAGCAGCTTATTACTTATGTGGGTGATAGAGCGGGGCATGACGTAAGATATGCCATAGATGCTACCAAAATTGCTAATGAGCTTAATTGGACGCCAGATGAAACATTTACAACAGGCATTAAAAAAACTGTACAGTGGTATTTAGATAATAAAACTTGGTGTGAGCATGTGCAAGACGGTAGCTATCAAGGTGAAAGATTAGGTGTTATATCAAATGGATAAAGTTAACATTATATGTATGAAGTGGGGTGATAAATTCCCTGCTGAATACGTCAATCGTCTCTATGGAATGGTTGCTAGAAATTTAAATTTACCTTTTAGGTTTGTTTGTTTTACTGAAAATAGTGATGATATTCGAAATGAAGTTGAAATACAGGGTTTGCCAGAATTAGATCTGCCTCCTGGAGCCCCGGAAAGAGGTTGGAGGAAGTTGACAGTCTTTAAAGAGGGCTTTGGCGGGCTAAAAGGAAAAACTGTGTTTTTGGACTTAGACGTGGTGATTGTGGACAATCTGGATAAGTTCTTTACTCACCCAGGTGATTTTTTGATTGCGCATGATAAAAAAAATCCTAAAAAAGTTGAGGGAAACTCTTCTGTATTTAGATTCGAAATTGGCAAATATCCACAAATTCTAGATTATTTTGAAAAAAATTCAGAACAAGTTAAATCAGAAGTACGTCATGAGCAAGCTTACCTATCAAGAGAAATACACAAACTAGGCCAACTTGAATACTGGCCCGATGAATGGGTGCCTAGCTTTAAATATCGTTGTTGCCCATCGTGGATAAAATCATGGTTTGAAGCGCCATCAATACCTGAAGGTGCTAAAGTAATACTATTCCACGGCCTGCCTAATCCACCTGAAGCAATTACTGGACATAGTGGAAAATGGTACCGACACATTCAGCCATCACCTTGGATCAAGGAGTATTGGATTGAGTAGCAAAGACCTTTCTATTGTTGTTGTTAACTACAAAAGCTGGAAGGTGTTAGTAGAATGTTTAGACTCTTTTAATCAATACACCCCTCAACTCAGCTATGAAATCATTGTTGTTGATAACGACTCTCAAGATGGGCGGCTAGAGCCGTTCTCCCAAAATTATCCGCAAATTACTTTTATCAAAAATACAGGCAATAATGGTTTTGCACATGGTTGTAATCTAGGGGCAGACAATGCACATGGAAAATATTTATTGTTTTTGAACCCTGATACCATATTAACTAATAATGTAGCCATTGACGATATGTTTAATTTTGCTCAACACAATCCAGATGTTGGTATTACATCCTGTAGAAGAATTAATCCGAAAGGTAGGCCGGAAAGAGAAATGGCATTTGCCAACCCATGGTTAGTTGTTAGCTGGATTCGCGCTATATATAAATTGACCAATAAAGTAAAAATTCAAAAAAAATTCCCAGAAAATGAAATGATTTGGAATCCTGATTGGGTCGCTGGATCTGTAGTACTTATTGAGAAGGGGTTGTTTAATAAGATAGGTAAATGGGATCAAGATAGTTTTTGGATGTATTATGAAGATGTTGATTTATGTAGAAAGGTAAAGCGCCAAAATAAAGAAATTGCATTATTACGTAATGTAGAGTTGAAACATGCGCATGGTGGCTCATCTAGAAGAAATCCAGTAACTACGGCCATTACCAAATCAGAAGTTGTCACTTCAAGTCATGTTTACATTCAGCTACACACACAAGGGTTTAACAGAGTTCTATTGCACCTTATAATCTTTACAGATACACTCTTATCCCAACTTGTAAAAACGATATTGACTTTACCAGTATTTTGGAAAGCATCATTCAAAACAAATATATTAGTACTATTTACTACTTCCAAATATTATATAAATGCATTGGCGCGTAACAATTTCAAAAGTAAAAGGCTGAAGAGATAGTGAGTAAAAGAGATAAAACAAAATTTGAAAAGTGGTTTTCACTATCACGCCATAAAAGGCGCACTGGCGCTAAAGAGCTGTCATCACTTATTGCAACAGATTTTAAATCTCAAAGAAAGAAAATCATACCTGGAAATGAAATCATTTACACTCACGGCAGTTCCAATAGCGTAGAAGAGCATTTTGGCGCCCTAAGAAAGGAATTTATTGCTCAAAGTGAGCTTTGCTATACGCACTCCAAAATTATTGTACTCATTAGGCGAGAGTTTGAAGTTGAAACTCATTTCAAATTATTTGAGCAGCTTTGGCTTGAGGAAAAAGAACACTTGTTAAAAAGCTTAAACACTCGTTGGCTTATTGCAGCCACAGATACTTTTGCAGATTATTCTGATGATGATGCAATTAAGAGTTTATCTATTGCATGTGTTTGCCTGCTTAATACTATTAAACTTCAAGAATCAGAGCGGTTTATTACTAATGCACAGAATTGTGAGGATGATCAAGAAAAGATCAGTAGGCTTGATAACGAAGAAAGATTTGCATTATTTGATGGCACTTCAGTTTTTAAATTTGGCACCGATGACACACTTAGAAATATGCGCTGGAGAATTGACAAGGTTGCAAAGCTAAATGTTGCTGGTGAAATTCTATTAGAGATTTTTAAACGATTACAAAAATTTGACACAGTTTACAAACGCACTAAAGATAGGCACACTCGCAACAAAACAGGTTGGTGGTAAATGAATATCTTTATCATTAACCTGTCGAGTGCTGTTGAGCGTCGAGAATTCCAAGAAAAACAATTATCTAATCTAAAATTGAATTATCAGATTGTTAACGCTACAACCATTAATGATATTGATGATGAAGCTTACAAGAAACATAGTAAGGATTGGCAAAGGCCGCTTCAAAAAACTGAAGTTGCTTGTTATTTTTCTCATCGGCACGCATGGGAAAAAGTTATCCAATCTAGTCAGCCAGCTTTAATATTGGAAGACGATGCATTGCTGTCAAAATGTGTGCCTGAGTTGCTTGAGGAGCTTTCTCATAAGAAAGATGCAGATTTGATTAATCTTGAGAATAGAGGTAGAAAGAAGTTTGTTTCAAAGTCTGGTGTGAAACTCAAATGTAATTCAAAATTATTACGCCTTTATCAGGATAGAACTGGCGCTGCTGGTTATGTATTATGGCCATCTGGTGCAAAAAAACTCATTCAATGTGAAGAGAAAAAAGGCATTGCGCTAGCTGATGCACATATTACTGCCTGCAATAGTCTAAATGTTTATCAAGTAGAGCCAGCACCCATTATTCAGTTAGATATGTGTGAACATTATGAAACAAGTGATTTCTATTCAAAAAACATATCAGCATCAACTGTCAGTACTTATAATAATCCAAAAGGCGCGCTGTACTTTCGAATTAAAAGAATTTTATTTCAATTAAAATTAGGGTTTTATCAATTGTTATTGGTTATGAAGTCGGATAGACGTTACATTAAAATAAGAAAAAAAGATTATGAATAATAGAGTGTTACAACATTATCGATTTAGCAAGGCATTTGCATGGGTTAATCGCCATCTTAGATCTCGCAGAAAACCTATTAAAAAAATTAGAAACCTATATAAAAAATTTGGGTTAGTGTCTAATGGATGTAGCCTGTGCAAGGGTGTTGATTTTCAACTACTTGCCGAGGGTGATAGATACGGATTTGACCTTAACAAGCAAATTTGCAATCAGTGTGGATTAGTACAAACATACCCTTCACTTTCACCTGAGTTTCACCAAGAATTTTATAGTTACCATTACCGACCACTTTATCTAAAAAATAAACAAGTTGATTATCACTCTGTTATCAAAGAACAAACTGATAAAGCAGATGAATATTTACAATATTTTAGAAACAACGGTTTAAACAATACACTTAAAGAGATATCAATTATTGAAATTGGCTGCAGCTCTGCAGGCACTATTAATACATTAAAGCCACATGTTAAATCTGTACAAGGCTGTGATCTAGACATTGAAGCCATTAATTTTGCTCGTGATAACTTTCAACTGAATGTTGAGGTTGGCATGTATCCATCAACACTACCAAAAGGTAAAAAACTTTTTATTATATCTCACGTTTTAGAGCACGTTTTTAATCCATTAGAAACCCTAACAAAGGTAAGAGAGCTGTTAGAAGCAGGAGACTATTTATTTGTTGCTGTTCCAGGAATAAACCAAGTTGCACAGGGTGACTATAAAAATGATTTGAGAAGGTATTTTCATATCGCACACGTAACAGATTTCACGGGCAGTACCTTGGCTAACGTTGCTCATTGTGCAGGGTTTAAAACACTAAGCATAGATGAAGAAATTAACGGTTTATTTATTGCTGATAAAGTTACAAACTGGGAAAGGAGTAAGCAAGATTCGACCGATAACATTCAACGTATTGAAAAAACTTACCGTGGACTCGCGCCACATCTTTAATTATTCTTCATTACTCTTGGTAGTAAAAAGCCCATAAATAAAATATAGAATGCATTAATATGCTCTTCTCCAAAAGCAATATGAGTGAAACCAAATGTTGCATAACCTACGCATAGCAAAATACCCATTACCGAATAATGGTAGGTATCTTTGTTTTTTAATTTTCTATAAAACACAACCATTGGTGTAAAAAGCAATATTAGTAATGATAGTAGTCCAATAATACCCATGGAAACTAAATGAGTAAGGTATTCATTATGTAGGTGGGTTTTATTTCTAATGGTTTTTTTATTTTCAGATGCATATTCCGATGTCACCTTATTTGCATTTCTATACCCATAACCAGTCCACGGCGATTGCGCCGCTGCTTCTAACCCAGCTTTCCACATTTGCAGTCTCAATCCAACAGAATCATTCGCATTATGACCAGAGTTCCAGTTTTGAATTTCACTAACTGCTAACTTAACTCTGCTTTCTACCCTGTCATTAGTACTGATAAATCCAAGTAAGCCTACAAATAATAATACTAAAAATAACTTTGCTTTATTGCTGCCCTGAAAAAATGGTTTGTAAATTAAGCTAAAAAAAACTAAGGATAAAATAAGGAATGACATCCATGAGCCACGAGTTCCTATTAAAAATATTACATAGCTACCTGCTAATACTGCAATAAAAGTGATGGTACGCTCTTTTGGTGTTTCGCTAAATATTTGAACAATTGACAGAAATATCATAGCAACAACAATATCACTAAATATATTGGCATTAATCATACTGTTTGAATTGCCTAGTAAAGGGCCGACAATGGCGAGTGTAACAACAACGATTAAGCCTAATTTAATGCTTAGTAATAGCTTTTTAAGCGGTAAATTTATTTGTAAAAGTGTAAGCGCAATAAAAGGTGCTAATAAAAAATGCAATTTTCTACCGAGATGATGAAATTCAGCATTTACTCCGTCTGCTATCAATATGGATAATAGTATTACACTAAAATAGCCAACCACCAGCCAAGAAAATAATTTTAATTCAGGCACTTGAAATGGATTTTTCTTTTCAGAAATTGCAATATAAACCCCCAATATTACAAGAATTAATAAAATCAAATTACCAAATATCTTAACCGAATTAATAGCAATAGGGAAAAGCAACAATAAGACAATGACAAAGTTTGAATACTTTTTTTCTAATATTACTTTACTCATGGATTGGAGAAAGTGGCTTGAAATGTGTTCAAGTTTAACGAGCTATTGAGCCTGGTTTCAGAATCGCCTACAAGTGTTGTTCCTTTCATTTTTTTAATCACTTATTTGGTTAAATATGTTTAAATATGGTTCAATATGTTAATCGAAATTTAACTAGAGTAAGGTTTTATTCAAAAACTTGAATCTTCGTGAAGTGATTTTCATACAAGATAGAAACTACATTAACTTTTACAAAAAATATATGCTAACAAACAAATCAATACTTATTACCGGTGGAACAGGCTCTTTTGGCCATACATTTATTCCAATGACGCTTGAAAAATATAACCCAA
>JYMV01051924.1_pt1 | contig 10303 bp, 18 predicted proteins | sample 338911 | NCBI WGS metagenome assembly JYMV01 (sample SAMN03354496, study PRJNA234377) | hydrothermal vent metagenome | biome: Deep sea; feature: Hydrothermal plumes at the Eastern Lau Spreading Center, Western Pacific Ocean; material: Seawater | place: Tonga | collected 2009 | depth 2000 m m
TTTAACACATGCTCAAGCGGTTCGTTGGGCATATAAAGAGTTCAGCGACAAGTATGACTTGGAGTATGAACAAGGAGATTGGGTAGTATGACTAAGGATAGACGATATCAAATAGCTAGTGGTTGGGTGTTAACAGAAGAAATCCCTGATGACTATTATGAGTGGGATACTGTTAAACAAGATACTTTTCTTATTGAACACGTAACATATGACTATGAGAGCTATGATGCTGGTGCTTTATGGGAAGCGATAGAAGTTCTAGAGAGCTTAATTAGATTTGTAATAAAGGAGGTAGAGGATGAAACATAAATCAGAAAGAGAATGGGTGCTAGATGATGGTAGTGAGTGGACTGTTAAGGCTTTATCTAAGCTTCTTGGGTGTACTATTAGTAGCGCTTACTATAGGCTACAAAAGAGTAATGAGGCTAGTGTTGTACTTAAACCTATAGAAAGGATTGAGAAGAGAGATGGTCTTAAGGTCTATTACTTAGATGATGGTAGTGGTTGGACAGCTAAGGAGGTAGCTGAGAAGACTGGTTGTCTATCTTCTACAGCATCTACTAGGTTGTCTTGTTTTACTGATCCCAATAAGGTATTAGCATCACCATTAAGGGATAGGCAAGAGAAAGAGAGAGGCATAAAGGCGAGGGTAAATAACAGAATGTTTAGCGACCCTTTAGGTCATTGGAAGTTAATAAATAGGAGTACGTAATGAGTAAAGAGAGATGGATAGAACATAGGAATAGGTTATGGGAAGATATACTAGATGAGGGGGCTCATTGTAAGGATTGTGAGTACTGTGAGATAACTAAAGATGCATATGGTACTGGTGACAGTCCTTCCTTAAGGGAGTGTATTGCTTGGGATGCTGAACAGTGTCCTGGTGTAGCAGAGCAGTGGGTAGATGGTATGTATGAAGGAGAAGATTATGACGACTAAAAGAAATATACCAGTAGGAAGTAACAATCAGGATGTATTACTAAATAATAGGGAGGCTAGACGTGCAAAAGAAAGAGCAAATAAAAAGAAGAAATGATATTGAAATTTATGTTATAATTTATACATCTTTTTTGAGGAGGATATCAATATGAGCTATAAGAAATGGCGAGCACCTTGGAGGCTACACTCTAAGAACATCAATGAAGGTTGGGAATGGCTAGACAATCAGTGTAATATACACTTGTGTCTTACAATACCAGCTATATCTATACTACTACTAATAATAGTTACACATCTAATATGAGGATAAGATAATGGAACATGATGCACAAACAATAGCACACATAAGAGAGCTAGTTAATACATGGCTTAATGCTAATCCTAACGAGATGATAGACCTTATGGAAGATTTCTCTTCCGAATTAAAGCATGATAAAGAGTTCGCTTATGAATGCGGACAGTTTAGATGTTGGGTTTGGGATACCATGCTTAAGGATGAGTTGTGATAGGGATAACTAAACTTGAGGAGAGTAGGGAACCTATCACAGGTTCTATTATAACTAATTTGGAGGAGAGTAATGAAGAAAACATATACACTACCAGACGGTAATCAAGTTACATTAGATGAGATAATGTCTCATTCAGGGTGTAAGAGAAATACTGCTCACACTAGAGTACACAAGGCTAATACAATAGAAGATGCATTTAAACCTGTCAATAAGGCTAAGGCTAATAGGCCGATGAGTGCTGTAGAGGTTATGTATGGTAGTATGCCTGATGAATTATATAAGCTAATGTTTGGTAAGTGGACTAGCTGATGGACAAAATGTTTATCCCTGAAGCTATAAGAAAGATTAGTAACGGGGTTATTCAGTGTGAAAGTAAATCATCAGCAATTATAACGTTGTATTTATTATTAGACATGGGATTTACTCATGTCAGTTTAGAGGAGTAGTGGTGTGGACAGTGCTTGTATGTCGTCGTTGGCTCAGATCGTTGAGCAAAAGGTTAAAGACGCTAATAATAACCGAAGTGAGGCAGTCAGATTCTTTAGGAATAAGGGCTGTATTAATAATGACTTTAGAACAGAAGAAATATTTAGAGAGACCTTAGGGTATCTTACAGATAGGTTCTCTCGTTCTGAGGGTCGAATCAAATTAACCGCTACATCAGTAGCAATAGGTACTATAGCTGAGAGAGTCTTATCAGGTAAGGAGGAGTTATATACGCCTCAACTAATAAGGCTAGGAGACTTCTTGTTAGAGTCTCTAGTTACTCTTGACTACTTAGTACTAGAAAGAGAAGGGTATAGAACCTTAGAAGAAGTAATAGATAGGTGGCGTAATGATTCAGGTGAGTTAGAGAAGAGAGTTAGCAAGGTTAACTATACACCTTATCTTCTTAGGCCTGGTAAATCATTCGCTAACTATAAGTGTAAGCCTACCAGTAGACGTGGTATATCAATGAGAAAGTTTCCTATATGGAGAGATGGTACTAGAATAATAGATGGTGTTAAAGAGAATCTTATTAAGGGTTCTGTTAAGCTACAAGATAGACACTCTAACTCTGTATTCATGAAGGCTGTTAATCATAATGAGTCTGTTAAGTGGGCTATCAATCCACAAATAGCAGCGGTAACATCAGCCCTTAGAGATAGCTATGCTCATACTAACATTGATATAGATGATGGTATATCCTTTGATTGTGCTGATATAGATAGGATAGGTAATAACACTGCTCTATCAGGTAAGAAACTAACTAGGAATGGTAAGCCCTTTGAGCCTGAGAGAGGTAGTAGTGAAGATGTTAAGATACTAGAGAAGACACTTAACAAGTTAGAAAAGAAAATGAGTAAGCTTAAGGCACCTAATGCTATTGGTAAGGTAGCAGAGAGAATAGCAGAGATAAATGAGGTGTACGAGCAGGCTAATCTAAGGTGGACTGATAAACAATACTGCTTACGTAAACATTCTAAGGCTTCTAGAGATAAGAAGATATTAGATACTATACATGGCTATGAAGGAGAACCTGGTTGGTTAGGGTACTCATTCTACTTCTCTTACTTCTTAGATTATAGGGGTAGGTACTATGCTAGAGACCCTTACTTTAACTATCAGTCTAATGACCTTGCAAGAGGACATTTAATCTTTGCTGAAGGTAAAGAGATAGGTGCTACTGGTATTGATTGGTTGTGGAGACATACGGCTTCATCATACAATGAGTCCTTTCGTATTAAGGATTTAGATTGGACTGAAGAAGATTATGTAGCACACTTAATTAAGCAGAGACTATCAGATATATCTGTAGATAAGATGTCATTGGAAGATAGGTTTCAGTGGACTAATAACAATCTAGACCTCATGATGGAGATAGCATTAGATCCTATAGAGAATAAAGAGTTATGGCTTAAGGCAGAGAAACCATTAGTGTTTCTTGCTTGTTGCTTTGAAGTGATAGCAGTATTAGGACAAGGAGAGGAGTATGTCTCTCGTTTACCTATACCTGTTGATGCTAACTCTAGTGGTACACAACACTTCGCTGCGATGAGTCGAGATGAGATAGCAGGAGAGTATGTAGGCTTAATACCTAGAAAGATATCACTAGACTTTTACCTAGCAGTAGGACAGCGTATGTTAGATGCTAACTTAGGTAATGATTTAGGAAAGAAACTAGCGCCTATCCCTATGAAACTTATAAGGAAAGGTATTAGTAAGAGAGGTACTATGACGAAAGGTTATAGTGCTGGTGTGAAATGTATATCAGATATTATCTACCAAGATAGTTACGATGCTGGTATAGTAGGAGACTATGACTTAACAAGGTCTGATAGCTGGAAGTTAGGCAGAGACCTCGTTGATTCATACGATCAGATATGTTCTGGACCTGTAAGGATAAAGAACTATCTACAAGAGTTAGTCACATATAGACTAGCTCAAGGAGTTAATACTGTTTGTTGGGAGACACCTAGTGGTTTTCCTGTTATAGCAGAGAAGTGGCTCAGAGAAAGGAGACGTGTTATAGGTTACATTAATAAAGGCAAGTACCATCATGTCTATATGGAGTACCTTAACATACCTGCTAGACATGAGCTTGCTTCGGGTATTAGCCCTAACGTAGTACACAGCTATGACGCTGCACATATGGCTCTTGTTATATGTAGACTAAAAGATGGTGGGAACAAGTCGTTCGGTGCCATCCATGATTCCTTTAGTGTACATGCAGGAGACGTTGATGAGCTAATAGAGGTTACTAAGGATGAATTCATTATGATGTATAGTGGAGATGTCCTGGAAGACTTGAAGGCTCAGATTACTATGGGTGATACTGCTTGTAGTATATCTCAGCCTGAGAGGGGGAGCTTGGAGTTAGAAGGCATAAGAGATAGTGAATATTTCTTTGCTTGAAATCTCTAAGTATCCCTTATAGAGAAATGCGTGCTTGTGGCGAGCGCGTCTCAAGAAAAACGGACTGATATATGGGGTACGCCACACCTACCCTATGTGTTAGTCCTCTTTTTTGTTTTAAATGAGCGGTGTTTATAACATCATGACGCTAGTCTGCCAGTACTAGTGACTCACAAAACTGGCATTTAACTTTTAATCTTATAATAATAAGGAGAAATAAAATGGCTTTACTAAATAATGTAGAACTAAAGTGGTGTAAATGTGGTGACAATGCTGGTACTAAGTATATGTCGGAAGAGAAAGAGTGGTCTGTAGATGCTATCTGTACTAAGAAACAGTCTGCTGATTGGGTTAAGAACCTACATGCTCAGAAGGAACGTGCTGATAAGGAGTCTGGTAAGCCTATGATTAAGCTTAACAAGAACTGTATCAAGCGTGACGGTAATCCTGCTCAGCCTATCAAGTGTATTGATAAGTTCGGTAACGATGTTGACCCACTAATCATTGGCAATGGCTCTAAAGCGAACGTACAGTATATGGAAGTACCATATGAAGTAGCAGGTCGTAAAGGAGTTAAGGCTATCTTAACTGCTATTCAAGTCACTGACCTTAAGGAATACTCAGGTAACTCTGGTATTACTGAGTTCAAGATTGAATCACAGCCAGAAGTAGCATTAGAAGAGGACGAAGTATTCTAGTGTTGCGCCCCTCTTCGGAGGGGTTTTTTAATTAATAATAAGGAGTAATAATAATGTTTAAAGATGAACCATTACATACAATAAGGGAGGCCTACAAGGGCGCTACCCATTACAATAGGCTAAAGCCTGCATATCAGCCTGCAGAGGTTGCTCATGCTTGGGGGTTAGACTTTCTACTATGGAATACAGTTAGGTATCTATCTAGGGCAGGTCATAAAGACTCAGCCAAGATGACATCAACAGAGAAAGAAGTAGATGACCTTAATAAGGCTATAGACTATATTCAAATGCGTATTAATGTAATAGAAGGGAGAACACCATTGGACTTTAAAGAAACAGAAACTAACGAAACACCTTGGTACAAGAGACCTATTGAAGGTCCTGAAGACCCTTGGTACTATCAGAATGTAATAGACCTTAATGATAGACGTAAGGAAGATAAGGAGCTTGAAGCTTACTACGACAAGCTATTAGGTGATGAACACATGGCAGAATGTTGGGGTGATCGTGAGCGAGGGTAGTAAAGATTGCTTAATGAGCTTCTGTGACTATCAATTAGGTGCTGGCAAGACTGCTGAGTATACTAATGACGATATCATATGGGCTCAGCTACCAGAAGAGGTAGGGGAGGTAATGGCTCTCAAGAAGAGGTATCTTAGAGGTGATATAGACTATACTGCTATGAAAAAAGGTTTACAACTAGAGTTAGGAGATGTCCTATGGACTATCACCAGGCTAGCTGAAGACAATGGTATGACATTGGATAGTATAGCTAAGATTAATTTAAATAAACTAAAAGACCGCCAAGATAGGGGTGTTTTACATGGTCGGGGGGACCATAGATAATGTATAAATTAAATAAAAGATTTTCTATAGATAAGGATAAGTTTCAATGGATACTAGTGGAGACACACTACCCTGAAGATGGTAAGATGTATCAGAGAAATAAATACTACGGTAATCTTAATCAGCTAACATCTGCTATTGTAGATGAGGAAGCTAAGAGATCGTTGGATAGTCTGCCTAAAGATAGAGTAAAAGAAGTAGATAAGATAGTTGCTTATACTACTATGTTAGAGGGTATAGCTAAAAGACTAGAAGTATTTGTAGGTAAGAATATGTAATAAAGAAGGGGGCAATGAGGGAAGTCCTATCCCAGTAAAGCAGACTTTATAACCTATCATACAATAAAAGGAGGAACCTCGTAGAGGAAACTACTAGTATGTGTTATTAAATTTGACTACTGCGAAGACCTCACCTAATTATTAAAGGAGTAATGATGAAATATCATACTACAAAAGAGTGTTGTGTTAAACTTGAAGGGCTAATGGTCATAATCAAGGGTATAAGAATGGATAGCTTAGATAATGTGATTGTAGTACATAAATCAGATAGCGCTATTCAATTAATAAATGAGTTGTTAGGAGAATTAAATAATAATAAGGAGTAATAATGAGAGAGAACGGTGTGTTACAGTATCATGGGCCATGTAGTATTTGTGGTTCTAAAGATAACAAGGCTACATATATGCATGATGATGAGAGTCATTCTGCTTATTGCTTTGGTTTGGAAGTGTAAGGATTAATAATAATAATAAGGAGTACAAGATGGACATAGAAAGTGTAAGTGAAGTAAGTGAATTCCCTATCAGGGGTTTCAGAGAAAGAAGTATCACTAAAGAAATAGCTAGTAAGTATGGTGTCAAGGTAGGTTATGATGAGAACGATGGTGTCACTATCAAGTATCATTACTACCCTACTACTAGAGCAGGTAAGGTTGTAGGTTATTCTAGACGTGAGGTAGATGGTAAGAAGTTTATTGCTGTTGGTGACACTAAGAATGATGTAGAATTGTTTGGTCAATCTCTATTTCAGAAGGGTGGTAAGCGTATTATCATTACTGAAGGTGAGTTAGATGCTATGTCTGTACAACAGATGAATGCTAATAAGAATGCTGAGTGGCCCGTAGTATCAGTAACTAATGGTGTTGGTGGTGCTCTCAAACAGATATGTGCTAACTTAGATTGGGTTAACTCATTCAGTGAAGTAGTATTTATGTTTGATGCTGATGATGTTGGCAAGAAGTCAGCAGAAGAATGTGCTAAGGTAGTACGTACTGGTAAGGCTAAGATAGCTAAGCTAGGTAGGCATGGTAAAGATGCTAGTGATTACTTAGTAAGCGATCACCTAAGAGAGTTAGAGGATTCTATCTGGAGAGCAGAGATATATAGTCCTTCAGGTATTATTAACTCGGCTTCTACTTGGGATGACTTCTCTAGAGATATGAGAGAAGATAGCATACCCTACCCACCATGCTTCTGTGATGTTAACAGGCTTACATATGGTCGTAGGACTGGTGAGCTAACTATCTTTACTGCTGGTACTGGTACTGGTAAGTCTACCTTCATTAAGGAAGACATCTACCATCTACTAACTACTACTGAGCATCAGATAGGTGTAGTATCTCTGGAAGAATCAATCAAAGAAACCTTAGATGGTATCATTGGTATACACCTTAATAAGAGAATCAATCTACCTGACACACCATTCGATAGGAAAGGTAAGGAAGGAAGAGATGCTTGGGAAGCTACAGCAGGTACAGGTAGATTTACTTTACTAGACCACCAAGGTTCTCTATCAGATGATAGCTTGATGCACAAGATTGAGTATCTCGCTGCGACTGGCTGTAAGTTTATCTATCTAGACCATATTACTATTGCTGTGTCTGACTTGCTTAAGCTATGTAAGAAGTTTGACATATGGGTAGGTGTAGTGTCTCACTTAAGAAAGACTGGTATTGGTTCTATCTCTTATGAGGAAGGTGCTGATGTCACTGAAGATAGCTTGAAAGGATCTGGTTCACTTAAACAGATTGCATTTCAAATCATAGCATTCTCTAGAAATAAGTATGCTGAGACAGAAGAAGAAAGGAATCAGGTTAAGTTAACTGTCCTTAAGAATAGATTTACTGGTAGAACGGGGTATGCAGGCTCAGCCAAGTTCAATGACACTACTGGTAGGTTACTTAACGCTAAGAAAGGGGTAGTAGATGATGAGTTTACTATTGCAGATGAGGAGTATGACGACAAAGTACCTTTCTAAATAATAAATAATAATAATAAGGAGTAGGATATGAATTACGTATTCGATGTTGAAGCCAATGGACTTCTGAATGATGCGACTAAGCTATGGTGCATAGTACTATATGACTTAGATAGTAAGGTTAGTACAACCTATACTAATGAGAAAGAAGGTTATGGTAGGCTCTCAGCTGCGCTAGACTTAATGTCTAAGGCTGATAGTCTTGTTGGTCATAACATCTATGCTTATGATTTACCTTTACTAAAGAAGCTACATGGCTTTACCTATGATGGTAAGATAACTGATACATTAATACTATCTCAGTTACTTAACTTTACTAGGGGTGGTCATGGTCTAGCTGTATGGGGTGAGAGATTAGGTGTAGCTAAACCTGTAGTAGAGCAATGGGAGTTCTTTGAAGAGAGAATGCTTAATAGATGTGAACAAGATGTTAGCATTAACGTTAAGGTGTTGTACGCTCTTAGAAAAGAGTTTAAGTTAGCTAAGATACCTGCTAAGGTAATCACTACTGAGTTTGAAACAGCTAGGATTAGTGCTAAGCAAGTAGAGAATGGTTGGTTAGTAGATACAGATCTAGCTGAACACTACTTCAACTGGCTTAATGTAGAGATAGATAAGTTAGCTAATAAGATAACACCACTACTACCACCTAACATTAAACGGTTAGACCCTTTAGGTAAGTCGGTATCACCTAAGTATACTAAGAAGGGTGACTTACACGCTCACTTAATAAAGTACTGGGAAGGATACGACTTCGGTATCTTAAATCCTGAGGGTAGATTAGGTGGTGATTACTGTAGGGTTAAGATAATACCTATCGAGATGACTCAACACGCCTTGATTAAGAACTTCTTACTTAGACAAGGATGGATACCTACTGAATGGAACACTAAGGCTGATGACAATGGTAAGCCTAAGAGGACATCACCTAAATTAACTGAGGATAGCTATGATACTATCGAGGGAGACTTAGGTAAGGACATAGCCTTACACATGGTGTACAGCCATAGAAGAAATACTCTTAGGTCAGTCAAAGGTACAACGGGTTGGTTGAATACTATTAGAAAAGATAGTAGGCTTGAGTGTATACCTATGACATTAGGCGCTGCGACTGGTCGTATGCGTCATAAGAACCTTGTTAACGTTCCTGGTGCTCATGCTATCTTTGGTGAGGAACTAAGGAGTATCTTCATAGCACCATATGGTAAGGTACTAGTTGGTTGTGACTTAGCATCAGCTCAGTTAAGATTACTAGCTGCTGCGATGGGTGATGATGACTATAATAAGACTGTAGTAGAAGGTAAAGAGGAAGATGGTACTGACATTCATAGTGTTAATGCTAAGATTGCTGGGTTAGCTAATAGAAAGCTAGCCAAGACCTTTATCTATGGATTCTTGTTTGGTGCTGGAGATGCTAAGACAGCTGGTGACTTAGGTATTACTACTAAGGCTGCTAAGAAGCTTAAGAATAAGTTCTTGAAAGGACTACCTGCTTTAAGTAACATTAAGAACTATTTAGATAATCAGTTTGAAAAGACAGGTGGTAAGTATATTGTTGCTCAAGATGGTAGGAAGATACTAGTTAATAGTAAACATAAACTACTTAACTACTTACTACAAGGTAATGAGGCTATACTAACTAAGAACTGGATGGTCATCTCTGATAGAAAGATTAGAGAGGCAGGTATTGATTGTAAACTATTAGCTGTTATGCATGATGAGCAGAACTTTGAATGCGATCCTAAGAGAGCAGATGAGTTAGCTAAGATACTAGAAGACTCAGCTACTGAGGCTGGAGAGTTATTAGGCTTCAAGTGTCGTATGGATGGTAACAGTAAGATAGGTAATAACTGGATGGAGATTCACTAATGAGTTGGTATTGTCAGATGGTAGGTAAAGATAGACGTTGTATGGATTACGGTGTCTATCTCAAACATGGTTGGGATGAGAATAAATCATTCACGGTTAAAGAATATCAAGGTGTATTTAAGAGGGAGAATAATAATGAAAAAGATTTATAGTGAGAGCGATCTACCACAAGGTAGTGATGAGTGGTTAGATGTTAGAAAGAATCATGGTACAGCTAGTGAGGCTGCATCAGCATGTGAAGTTAGTCCTTGGAAGCCTAAGAATAGATACGAGTTGTATCAGCTTAAGCAAG
>JYMV01003074.1_pt1 | contig 10301 bp, 5 predicted proteins | sample 338911 | NCBI WGS metagenome assembly JYMV01 (sample SAMN03354496, study PRJNA234377) | hydrothermal vent metagenome | biome: Deep sea; feature: Hydrothermal plumes at the Eastern Lau Spreading Center, Western Pacific Ocean; material: Seawater | place: Tonga | collected 2009 | depth 2000 m m
AACTTTGGTGTGTAAAGTACTGATTGCTGAGGTAGATGTAAATTCAATTACAACACAATAACTGTCGCGAATTTTGAACAGGTGATAGCAGATTAACTCATACATTTAGTATTCAGTAACATCGGACAGTAGTATTCCATGGATATTTATCAATAGTTCTTGAAGCATTCACGGACTGTACATTACTTACCATTCAAGATTGATTGCAAATGAATGTACATAGAATTCACGAAGTAGTCAAAGGAATGTTCGGAATTAAAAACTTAAAGGAAAAACACATGTTAAGACCATTCAAGATTCTAATATAATAATTCCCCTTTAAATGACAATTACTTTGGTTTTCAGCAGATAACGTAGCGGATGTTTTATATGCGGCAGGATCTGCTTCCCTTCTCAAGAACCTGGGATCATCCCCGGTAGATGTTTTATATGCGACAGGAACTGCTTTTCTTCTCAACCACCTGGGATCATCCCCGGTAGATGTTTTATATGAGGCAGGAACTGCTTCCCTTCTCAAGCACCTGGGATCACCCCCGGTTTTGTTGGTGTCCGTGTAGCTCATTTTTTTAATTGTCTGTGTTGTGTTTTTTGTTCTGCTTTTCTTAGTTCTGTGTATTGTTTGCCCAATGTTGCCAATGTCTCTGGATTGTCCATTCTTGATTGTCCCTTCGGGTTTCTCTAACGTTTATTCAAAGAACATCTGGTCTAAAGGTCTATCAACGCAGATGGCTATTGATCAAGTTTGAGTTGCCTCCCCTAGAACAATGAACATATATTGTACTTCTGAATTCATGATCGTTCTGTGCGTTTGGTTTGTGGATACGTCTCCAATTATTCTAATCATTTGTAAATATGGTTTTCGTAATCCATAATGATTAATATATCTGGAGTTGTCTCGCCTTTGTATTAATACACATTGCCTGTGTTTTTGTTGTAATTAATTATATGTATATACATTTTGAAATTTAACATTATAATAAGTATTGTACAAGCCAGAAAAGTGGGAGGGGCTAATCAGATATTTGTTAGAGGTATTTTGCCCTTGTGTCTACGAGCGATTCTGACAGTGTGGTAATTTGTGTTTTTCATTTTACAATTAAGCTATGTTCTGTTCATCTTCTGAGGCAAGGTTATATATGTGCTAGTCGCGCTCAACTAAACTCTTACATACGGGAAAACAATCACCAATTTATGTGAAATTTGTATCCAGTATTTGCTTAGGTTATCATATGTTCATAATACGTTACCAATATTTGTGTACAATATGGAACATGTCATAGAACCGCATCCGTCATGTAATGGTTAGTGTGCTCGACTCGAATGTGGTAGATCGTGGGTTCGAGCCCCGATCGGGTCAAACCATAAAATTGGTATTTGTTGCCTCTCCGCTAAGCACACAGCTTTAAGGAGAAAGAGCAAAGCATGGTTGGCTCGGAATCAGGATAATGTATCCGAGTGGCGCGACATGTCTATCCATGGACTGTTGTTTCAGTGAGTAAGCACTATAAAAATCCAACTAAGCGTGTTGATCTAGTACAAAGCGGACCTCATCTTCATCTCATTGAAAATTAACTTGATCTCGCCATGACATAGCTTTAAAATTGCTGAGTTGGCGTAAAGCAACAATCACTCACCCTGGGACATGCCACAACTACCACCAATTTCTTACACAGAAGAATCGGTCCTTAGACTCCCTCATTAACCTCTATCTATGTTTCAAATTATCACGAAGGAATATCTCAATAAAAAACGGAATTAACCTGGAATGATATAAAACCAACATTGTTTCGACTATTGAATAGGCAAGCTAAGTATACTACACATTTTAATTGGGTGTACTGCTACCAAATATTCAGTGCAACCAATCTAAAAATTATTGCAATCTCTGATTACAGAGTGTTATTTATAGATGTTTGATATGTTAGCTCATATGGGATAATCAGAAGCCGGGAATCAAAGGACAGACAATACAATGACCAAAAGAACAGCACAGAATGAAAAACTCTGATCTATTAACCACTACACAGAAAGATAGATTGAGTAACACGAACCCTACTAAAACGGAGGATGAATTCAGGTGTTCTGGAAGGGTAAGCAGTTTCTGCTCCACATGTTGCACCCACCGTGATAGTAGGAAAGGGGTAATCAAAATCTGTAAATCGAAGAAGAACGGACAACACAATGACCAAAAGAAAAAGTACAAAAGGACAAACAACGATCTACAAAACATACATATGAAGAACGAGTGACACGAACAACACTTAGCTACTTCCCATTGTTTTCCCCGATTTAATGGAACTGGAACAACCGGTATATTCCGATTGTCGTAGTCACAATATCTTCCATCTTTCCTCTGCCATGAATTGTCAAAGTAACACGTCGGATGCTACTAGTTGAGCAGAGAACACGCGTTCGCCCCCATGTGTAAGTGGGATTCGTGTTGTTCATTTTGTCAAATTTTAATGTCAAAATGTTTTTAGTTATGTGTTGTAATGTCTGCTGCCATTTCAGTTAAGCATAGATATGTTTTGTAGGAAGTTCATGTTTGTATTTATTGACGTAAACCATATCAGATGATGTTCATATCGTTCGACAGAAATGCAACCGGTTCCACTGGTGGATCATGAACGGTTTGCCATTCCAATGCATCCGAGTGAACCCCATGGTTTATTGTGGGGTCATGTTCAATATTCAGTATTCTGTGTAATGTTTTGTGAACTATTTATTGCCATTTTCTTTTGACCATTATATTGTATGTCCTTCCATTTCTGACTTCTGAGGACTTCTTTGCTTTGGTATTTTCAACATGTTCTTGAAGTATGAAAAAAAAAGAAACAAAAAACAAAAAGCAAACAACCAGAAAATTTGAAAGAAGTCAAACTTATTCGTAGTTTGTAAAATAGGACTGTGTAAATTGTCCCCGAGTCACTGTCATGCGGTCAAAGAATAATATAATATTTTAATTCCAATCTTGTGGCTTTGAACGAAACCGATTGAAGGTGTCGTGATATAAACAGTGTTTTAAAGTACATTCATTGGGGGTCAACAATTGTCCAATGTTCTTAATTTCAATGAAAACATATTGGATTAGAATTTATGAATTAGAGAATTAATAAGATAATATTTAGCTAATAATTATAGTGTTTGCTTGCATATAATGGTGTCCAACATGTCTAGACTATATGAGTAACATGGAGGGTGTTCCGAGAGGCCGGAACTGCTTACCATTCACGATCACATGGGTTCATCTTGGTGTTTGGCGGGGTCTGTATTGCTCATCTTTTTACTTTTCTGTGTTGTGTTTTTGCTTTGCGTGTCTTCGTTCTGTGTCTTGCGTACCCAATGTTGCCATTGTCTCTGGATTGTCCATTCTCGATTGCACCTTCGGTTTTTTTTAACATTTATTTAGATTCAAAACAGATATTCAATTATCAATTGTACGGGCGAGCTAATTTTGTTTGTGGATTCGTCGTTTCTTATGATGTCACTCCATTAAAGGGTGGTTATGCTGTTTAACGCCACTTTCAACAATATTTCATTTATATCGTAGAGGTCAGTTTATTGGTGAAGCAAACTGGAATACCCGGAGAAAACCACCGACCTTCCAAAAGGCACTGACAAGCTTCATCACATAAAGTTGTATCGAGTACACCTCACAATGAGTGGGATTCGAACTCACACCTTTAGTGACAATAGGCACTGATTGCACTGTAGTTGTAAATCCAACTACCATACGATCACGATCATGACGGCCCTTATTCCATTATTCCACTATTCCATTAAACGTTAATAAATAGTTAATCATATTCAATAAAAAAGCAAGAGACAAAATAGCACGCTGCCATAATAATCACAAAATTGAACACGAAAATCGGAGAAGAAAAGACAGAAAGCTACACCCCTAACACACACATACATAACAGATCACTTGCCTGGCTTGTTACAGGCACTTCAATAAAAGTGGTAGAGTTTTACTTATTTTATTGGCCAATCCTCCCGTCTTAGTGTCATGATGCGGTCATGCAAGTATTTCCCACATTTATGTTAAAGACGGACACACTTATGTAACTAATCTACTAAGTGAACAGTGTAATAATATGTCAGATAAATCAAAATTCTATTATTTATTTACCAATGAAGATCTTTCAATACTCAATATTTTTGGAAAATGTATAATAGAGTGCCTCGAGACAAGAAAACTGAAACAGGGTTTATGATACTGAAATATTTTTTCTCATTCTGTTTATATATATATATATATATATTTTTTATATACATTTGTATATGTATAATTGCCTCCAATGACAATAATCAATGTATGCAATTTGTTTGCCCCTATTGTGGGTCCATTGATTGGAATAATAAATATTCTTATTCTTACTAGGTGATCAGTGTTGTTGTAAATAACACTACTCTTATGTAACTAATCTACTAGGTGAACAGTGTTGTTGTAAATAATCTGAAGAGTGATTGGTCAATTTTAGATCATGAACACAGAAATCATACTCAGAATACTGATACAGGTAAAAATTATGGTGGTGTATTAATTATAATATGAGACAGGCAAATTGAAGGACAAAGTCCTATAATGTTTAGAGGGAGGCATACGATCACGACGGCCCTTATTCCATTAAACGTTAATAAATAGTTAATCATATTCAATAAAAAAGGAAGACAAAATAGCACTCCACCATAATAATCACAAAATTGAACACGAAAATCGCAGAAGAAAAGACAGAAAGCTACACCCCTAGTAGATGAGACTGGGTTTGGTAGACAGGTTTATGGAGGTTTTCGGTTTACCCTGGGTTTGGTAGACAGGTTTATGGAGGTTTTCGGTTTACTCAGGGTTTGGTAGACAGGTTTATGGAGGTTTTCGGTTTACCCTGAGTTTGGTAGACAGGTTTATGGAGGTTTTCGGTTTACTCAGGGTTTGGTAGACAGGTTTGATTTTACTTTATAAAACAATCAAACACCTGGATATTTGAGAAATCGACAATCGACACTACCATAACACTCGTCAGTCTGCTAATATTCTAGAAATAAGTTCAAAAACTAAATTCTATTCAGATTACTTCTTTTCATCATCCATATACTTGACTGATGTCAGTTTACTTAGTAACATTATCCTGTTTCCGAGGCTACCCGTCTTTGTTCTCTCTCCTTGACTGTGTACCTAGCTGAGAAACAACAAATACCAATTTAGTATTTGGTGTGAACCAACAACACTCAAGGTGAACATACTAACCATTACACTGCTGTAGTCAGTAAATGTAAACTATTTTGAAGATTTTAAGGATTAATATGTAAGAGTGGAGATATTGTCTTACTAATTCATCAATGGGACTAGTATAGATATGTATATGAAACTATATATTCTACATCTTCAGGAATAAATTGGGATAATTAATGTAAAAATAAAGAATATGAACACACTTTTCATATGGTTTAATATTCTCCTATACATATTTACACAATTAGTATTGCAGAGTTGAGCAACAAGTATAAATACACAAAAACAAAGAAATAATCAAAAAATCTGAAGAATGCAGTAAATTAAGAGAGAGAGAAAAAAGACATCATTAACGAAACAAAATATATTGACAAAGCAAAATCTGAGTGATTGATCAATTTAACTGTGAATGAGCAACACTGATACAACAACACCTAAGACATACTGACACAGTATCTTTATTGTTTCATAAAGGTACTATAGATTTGTTTTTAATTTAGAGGCTCACATGATGTTGTATTCATCACCTGGTAAAGAACTGTTGCCATAGAAAAGATAAAATTTTGATCTCCAATGACTTGAACCAAATGACCCTATGACGGTTATTGGTACAAAATAGATTCTTCATATTACTAAACTAATAAAAAAACAGTAATAATTTTTTTAATGCTTTCATGGGAAATGTTAGTGGTTTATCTCCCCTTATAAAGATTGGTTAGGACTTCAATATGTGATTGAATGTAACTAAGTAATGGTAAAGGGGAGATAAATCTATTTTAACATATTATCTCCTTTTACCAAAATTGGTCTAGTCAATGATAGAAATTCAACATCATTTTCACAAATTAGAAATATCAAAACAAAACTGTTGGTTGTAGCCAGAGTTAAGTAATAGTGTACATCAAGTCATTTAAAAGAAGTGAAAAACAACATCAAATATTTGATATTGAAATTATTGGCATGTTCAGTTCTAATAATACCTTACCCTGCATAAATAAAACTCAATTAAACCGAGATGTATTGAGCTGCCTTTGCAAACAGCTGTTGGCACGGTCTTCTATTTTTAGTAATCACTTCAAAAACATAGACATAGATTTCAGAGAGATAGAAAGAATTGCAATAAAAAATACATTCATTAACAAAGAAAAACATCATTTTTTTAAAAATAAATCTTAAATCTAAAACCTTAACAGACTAGTATCAAAATTCAATTTATCTTTACATACAATTTATCTTTATATACAATTTATCTTTATATACAATTTATCTTTATATACAGCTTATCTTTATATACAATTTATCTTTATATACAATTTATCTTTATATACAGCTTATCTTTATATACAATTTATCTTTATATACAATTTCATGATCTTCATATTTGGTTTGTAACAAACAAACACATATAATTATCTAACATCTTGTAAATAAATCAATGGATGATTAATAAACGAATGAATGTTATCTATGACTTGCATAATTTTTTCTATAAATATGAAATATGTACATAATGTCTCTTTTTACAATATTTACATTCACTGATTCAGTATAGTACCAATAGTATGACAACTTTTCAAAATTATGACATATATTCATATAAAAACATATTTTCTTTAAAAAAAATCTCCAGCCATATTTTGATTCTTGTTGGATTTTCATGAAATTTGTACGAATAAAAAGAACATTTTCTACAGTTTCTAAAGTAAATCTTAAAATTATTTTAAAAATAATTTTTTCAGGAATTAATAAGTATAACATAAATATTTTTTTTAAGTCATCATGTACTACAATTGTAAATATATGGAAATCTGTGGTGCAATGTATTAATTTTTGTGCTCAATTCATGAATACTTGTTACCTAGAAGGGGTTGAATCATTTTAAATTGTTGGATGGAACAGTAGAATATTCTGCTTATGACGGTTTTAATTTAATTTATATTGGACAAGAAACAAGTTCTTCAGAATTTTTTTAAAGAAAGTGTATTTTTATAGGAATATATGGGGTAGTTTTGAAAAGTTGACATCCCTTCGGCATGAAGACATATTTTCAAAATGGTTGCACATGATAAATTAATCTTAAAAACAATAAATATATATTTATTAAAGTTAAAACTAAACAATCAGCACTAGAAAAGTTTTAAATCATTTAAATATCTCAATTAAATATCAAAATGTACTAAAACAAGTTCATTTTTTAACATAGATAAACTGATGTTTCAATTTCATTTTCCTTTTTAATGTGAAACATTGTATAAAATTAATAAAAAAAAAATCTGAAGACTTTGTAAATCTGATGGATATAAAAATTCTGCTTCAAAAACAATAATTTCTTATTAAAATGGTTTTATAAATAACTTAGAAATATAAAAATGACAATGTATAAATGCCCTAAAAAAAAATTGACATCAATTTTCTAAATGTAGAACTGGTCATAAAATATATAACTAACATGATATAAATATGATAAATGTACATGTGTTTTGAAACTGAGTACAATGAGATGTTAGCACTATCAATTGGTTATTTAGGTGTCATGAAATATCTTCATTCTTCATGATCAGCTACTGCAATTTGCTGTAAAACTCTGAAAATATGCAAAAAAAAAAGAAGAATATATATATTAATTTAAATAGCTAGGACTATTTTATGAGAATAATTTATTTGTTAATGTCAATTTTAACATAAAAAAAGATATGAACCAGTTTTAAATTATGAAATTTCAAGGTAAGCATGCAACTCATTACACCACTGATGCATTTTTAAAATAATGGTACCTTACATTATCAAAATCTTATATGATTAACTGGTTGGTTGTTGGTTGGTTCAATGTCAAGTGAATAGTACATCAGATTTATTTCATGAGTGAATATTTTAACTTGATGGTAATAATAGACTGTACACTTGTGCAAAACTACCGATTGTAAATATTTCGTGAAGGCCGGTCACTTAAATATCCAAATATTAAAAAAAATATTATTTCCACACTAATCTTTCTAATATAACAACTTACAGCTGCCTTAATGCAGCAATCTGTGAGTATAAATCTCTATTAATTCTTTCCTGTTCCTGTAGCCTCACTCTGAGATCACCAATGGTATCGTTCTGCTCCTGGATGTGCTCGGCTTGCTCATTATTGCTACCTATTAGTCTATTGATTTCATCACATCTCTCCACGTTCACTTTCTCTAGCCGAGCTATCCTATCACCGGTTTCACTCATCTGGTACGAGAGATCATCTACTTTCATTTTCTGAATTCTCAATTGTCTATCTTTTTGTTCAGAAATTTCAGTTGTTTCTTTCAACTTTTGGTACAACAATATATTGTTTTTTTTTAGATTCCTAGTTTCTGAATTTAATTTTTTATTTTGTACTTGCACTTCTGTGTTTTCTGTCTGTAGTTGTGATATTGTGCCATCTTTCTGTGTGTTTTCTGTCTGTAGTTGTGTGTTTTCTGTCTGTAGTTGTGTATTTTCTGTCTGTAGTTGTGTGTTTTCTGTCTGTAGTTGTGATATTGTGTCATCTTTCTGTGTGTTGTCCGTCTGTAGTTGTGATATTGTGCCATCTTTCTGTGTGTTGTCTATTGTGAGCTGCTTATTGTCTTTACACAATTATTTATTTTTTGTTTTCAGTTCTACACACTGTACTGTTCGCTGTTCTATAGTTTCATCCCTAATGACCACATTCCTCCTCAGATATGAATTTACCCTAACTTGTTGTTCTAAAGCTTTGCTTTGACTATTATTATCACTCCTAAGCTGCCTCACGTCATCCTCTAACTGTACTTTATCATTAGTTAACTGTCCTTTATCATTAATTAACTGATCTTTACTGTGTGTCAGCTGTACGTTCTCATCGCATAGAGACATATTATCTCTCAGTAGATTATTGATTTCGTCCTGTTGAGTTACACTTATATTAACTGTATGGTCCAGGGCCATACGTAGGTTGTTTTGGTTTGTTGTCAGATCCTGAATATTGCTGTCTTTGGTTTCCAGTTCTTCCTTCATCTGGGCTAAAAATATAACAACATTTTTTAATTAATTTTGTTTTTAAATACATATGCCAATATGGTGAGAGTAAAACCTATTCTATGTAATATTAACTTCATTCCTAAAATTAATACTGTCAGACAAACATGTATTTTATAATAAAATGTCCTGGATACATATTTGATCAAAGTGTTGAATAATAAACTTCCTTTGAGAAAAAAAAGAATGTTCATGTCTGGGTTGTTTTATAAGTTTTAGGAAAATGCACTTAATGAAAAAAATCATTTCAAGAGAATAAGTGAGAGAATTACTTAAAGGTATTCAGAAAGGTAACATACAAATGAATTTTTGTAACAAATATAGAAGGGAAGAGTTGTATATTAAGTATCAATTTGTTTTAGGTATCTATAGACAAACCCATAAGCTACACATCTGTTGAAGAACATATCTTTGATGGAATTAATATATCAGATCTACACAAATCATTGTTAAACTCATGTAATTCATATTTCTTTTCCATATCAGACTGATTTTATGTGCATAACTATGGGCTATGCATATTTAAACATTGAAGTTTTAAAGTTGACTGAAAAGATGATTTTTCTAGAGTTAGTCAAGCATATCAAAAGACCATATTTTTCCTTTGAGTGATACATTCCCCAAAATGATCCAAGTTCTAGATACTTACTTTTTTTTTACATCCCCCAAAAATTATCTAAGTTCTAGATACTGATTTCAATTGTATTTTAATGGTAAATAACTATATCAATTAATATGTACACAAATGTAACGTCTTATATAATCAATGTAGGCCCATAAAACTAGTTGAACCCTTCCACATTTTATTGATAGAGTCTGTACCAAGCGAGGAAAGTGAGCAGTCATATATTTGTGTTAGGGGGTATCAATTTTGCCTCTTTCTACGATTTTTCTATTAGATTTTAGAATTGTTCCCACAGTGTGACATTGTTTGTTTTTCATTTTATTGTATATTGTACAAATACAGTTGAATGTGTTCTTCAAACCCAGACATGACTATACCTAAAGACCTCCTCTTGCGTCGCCTACCTTCCCAATT
>JYMV01034499.1_pt1 | contig 10299 bp, 9 predicted proteins | sample 338911 | NCBI WGS metagenome assembly JYMV01 (sample SAMN03354496, study PRJNA234377) | hydrothermal vent metagenome | biome: Deep sea; feature: Hydrothermal plumes at the Eastern Lau Spreading Center, Western Pacific Ocean; material: Seawater | place: Tonga | collected 2009 | depth 2000 m m
GGGTACTGGTGGCAAGGATAAGTGGGAGTATTGTGCCCCTGTAGGCAGCTTTGAGTCTAATGGCTATGGCCTGTATGATATGGCAGGCAATACCTGGGAATGGTGTGCTGATTGGTATCATGGAAATTACTACAGCAATTCACCGACTAAGGATCCTCTAGGACCTGACAAAGGCCAGTTGTTTGATTGGGGAGGACCATGCCGGGTGTTGCGTGGGGGTTCTTGGAACGTTAGTACTACCAACGGGCGTGTTGCTGGCCGCGACTTCAACATTCCGTCTAATATGTACTTCACCTACGGATTTCGCTGTGTGTCAGGATTAGACTAATTACCCTTGTCCGTGCTATGCACGGTCTTTACTGCTTTACCACTGGTAGTCTATTCTGTATTTAAGTTAAAACTAAAATACAAGAGGGCTTAGCAGTCTTCACGGGTTGAATTCCCGTTCGGGGTAATCAGGCGGGTATCAGCTGCACTAGTTGGTACCCTTTTTCTTCTCTTCTGTTTGCTAATCTATGATTTTCTTGTCCTTTAATTTGAATCTCATATAGTATTGTAAGAGATAATCTTTTATTATTCCATTTCATAGGATGAGATGTTTTTCCATATTTAGAACTGTGGTCCTAAAAAGAGAAAAATTTAAAAAAACATACATAATTTCCTTGAAGGAACAAAAAATGATCAATCCTACATCATCTTATTTTAATCAGCATTATCCTTGGCCAGATGAAATTTTAACTAATTTTAATCCAATAGAAATGGTTTTTTCCCATGATTCAGATTTGGAGATTGATATCCTATGGCCCTATTTCTCCGATAGTAATTTTTTTGCAAAATTGGGTGGATTTCCTAAACGTGAATATAGAGAAATTGACGGCCAGCTTCACGGTAAGGATCCAAGAGGGCAATGGATCGAGGAATGGACTTGGATAGAAGACGTCGGTGTTATGCAAACGCACGATTTTTATAAGGGGATATTTCGCTATTTTAGGGGTATTGTTCTAACTGAAGAAATACAATTAACTAAATCTCGGATTCATCTCTATTTCGGACTTGTTCCTAAGAATATGCTTAGTACTATCATGCTTAGCATGCAAAAACCAAAAATGGAGAAACTCATCCCTGAACTTATGGGCAAAATGGAAGACTATGCACGTGAGCAAAAATCAAAAAATTTTCTACAAAATCAAATTCGATTCACTGATGAACAAAATAGCAGACTAGAACATAACGTCTCTCAATTAAGAAATATCGGGTTCAAAGATGACCTGGTGGACAAACTCGAATTATATATCCGCCAGACTGACGACGATTTGCTGGGTAAGATCAGATTACTGCCTTTAGTTTCAGAATGGGAAGCAGAGAAGAACGATGTTATAAGCCTTTTTTTGCATGCAGTCGATATTGGTCTCCTTGATTTGCGTTGGGACGCGATATGTCCACATTGCCAAAACACAAGACAAAGCTTCAATAATTTATCCGAATTGCAGCAGAGCAGTAGTTGTGAGCCGTGCATGATCGATTTCAACCTAACTGGATCTAACGCCCTAGAAGTCGCCTTTCAAGTGAATGCTGCTATCCGATCGATAGATATTCGTCCTTTTTGTTCATCTGCTCCAACACATCGCGCTCATATTAAACTTCATCAAGAAGTTGATGCCAACACTGATAAATCAGTTTTAACTCGTCTGGAATCTGGTCGTTATCGAATGCGTATCAAAGGAGAAATGAACTTTGATTTGTTAGACATAGGACTTGAAGACAAGCAAAATGAATTAGTCTGGAGTTCGAGTAATACTGGAACTAACCATCAGGTTGGCAATTTTCCTCTAATTAGACTAGAAAATGAAACCAACAAAGCCCAAACTTTTGTATTAGAATCATCTAGTGATGACCAAAGCGCCCTCAGGCCTATTGACTTATTTAACTTCCCTGCTTTCCGACGACTTTTTCCTGCTGAAGCCATTGCCGAGGGAATGCCACTAGAAATTGGCACTCAGCATATTCTGTTCACTGATATTGTGGGATCTACTGCATTTTATAATGAAGTGGGAGATACAATGGCCTTTATTGAAGTACGCAAGCACTTCAGCAAAATGTTCCAGCTAGTCGAAAATCAGAATGGAACAGTGATCAAAACGATAGGTGATGCCGTGATGGCGGCTTTTCAAACACCTAAAGATGCTTTTCTGTCCGCCGAGCAAATTCAGCTCTATTTTCGACCAAATAGTGAAGAGACCAAATTGCGGCTGAGAATCACTATTCACTCGGGACATTGTATGGCAGTTAATGGGGATACGGGAATTGATTACTTTGGGACAACGGTCAATCTTGCTGCTAAACTACAATCAATAGCAGAGGCTGGTCAAGTTGCTATAACAGAGAATGTGTATAAAGACCCAGCCTTAGGGGAATATCTAAGCAGCCTTGATTATGAAAAAGAGGAATTGGACTTCACCTTAAAAGAAGAAGAGTCCACAGTATCAGTAATTAGGTTTGAAATTTCATAACAAAGAAAATAAAGATGCAGATTAGTAGGCTCATTCGATCTAAGAAAGGTAGATATACTAACCACTTTGATCAATCACTGAAACCCGCGCAAAAGATAACTCGTGTACGGGATAATCAGGCGGGTATCAACGGCCCTTAGTTGGTACCCTTTTTCCCTTCTCCCTCAAGCCATTCCAATCTCCTTCTCTTGACCTGTAATTTGCATTGCTATACAATAGCTATAAGCAACTAGTCCCTCTTTCTTCTCATGTCAGACGTCTTTATTTCTTACTCCCGCTGTGACATTGACTTTGTTCGTCACCTCTTCAATCAACTCAAAGCCCGTGATCGTGAAGCTTGGGCAGATTGGTAGGATATATCACCCATCGCACTACAGAGAGTTTCAATATCCAACCGTGATGGAGGTTTTATATGAAAATGAGAGAGCGTTTAGTATTTATGGTATTAGATGGTCACAGGCTTGAATCCGTCACTGACTTCCGCTACCATGGGAATAACGAATGCTGCCCCTTTTGGGTAAAATTGAAAAGGGAGAATTAGAAATATGATCCAGCGGTCAAAAGGGCTGAAATTAGATTGATCAGGTGCTGAACTGCCCCCTGACCAAAGGCTGGGTTTGCTCTATTTGTCTAAACTCGAGTTCATCAGAGTAAGGAGAACATAAAATGGGGAAGTTGAGAGATCGAGTTGCAATTGTCACGGGGGCCGGACGTGGTATTGGCGCAGCTACGGCTGTTGCCCTAGCCAATCAAGGCGCTCATATTGTTCTGGCAGCGAAGACATCTCGGGAGATCGAAACTGTGGCCAACAGGGTGCGAACGATTGGTCGTCAAGCACTTGCGGTGCCAACGGATGTCTCCAAAAAGGAGCAGGTGGATGCCTTAGCCGCAGAAGCCTATCAAGCTTTTGGCAAAGTGGACATTCTAGTTAACAACGCTGGGGTGGCCATTCACAATCCAATTCCAAAAATTGAGTTGTCGGACTGGCAAACCACGCTTGATGTCAATCTGACCGGCGTGTTCCTATGCACGCAGGCGGTGTTTGAGAAAATGTGTCAACAAAAATCAGGGCATATCATAAATGTCTCTTCTACGGCTGGTGTACGGGCAGGTGCCGAATTTGGCACCTATGCAGCCTCCAAATTCGGTGTCATTGGTTTTACCCAGTCCACTTTTGCCGAGGGCAAACGTCATGGAGTTAAAGCTTATGCTATTTGTCCTGGTCCCACTGACACCAAAATGCGACGTGACAACCACGTCGACGATCTAAGCAAACTGTCACAACCTGAGGATGTAGCGGATCTGATCGTCTTTCTGGTAACCCAACGCCACACGGCTCACATTCTGGAAACAGTAATTACAACCCCGTTGATGTAGGTACGGAGGTTGGATCCGCCTGTACTGCTTGTTCCATGGTGGTCGGTGGATGGGTCAGAAAGCTTGTTAGCATAGCGGCATCATCGGGCTCTTCCTCTTCGGTAATTTCTAGTTCCTGATGACTGAAGGGGTAAAGTCTATGAGTATTCACCTACCGACATGCACCCAATGATTTATGTCACTTGGCATGATGCGACTGCATATGCCAAGTGGCGGGTAAGAGGCTACCTAGTGAAGCAGAGTGGGGAGTATGCGGCACGAGGTGGATTGGTGGGTAAGCGTTATCCGTGGGGTGATTCAATGCTTACCAGTCAGGCTAATTACGGTGGGAATGTTGGTAACCCTGTATCGGTAGGCAGTTACTCAGCTAATGATTATGGTTTGTACGATATGTCGGGTAATATTTGGGAATGGTGCGCTGACTGGTATGATGAGAACTACTATAGCATTTCCTCGGTGAATAACCCTCAGGGTCCTGGCACAGGTGAAAGACGTGTTTTGCGGGGCGGTTCTTGGGACTTCATTACGAGCGGCCTGCGTGTGGCTTACCGCAACAGCTTCAATCCTACTGTTAGGAACCTCAACAACGGATTTCGCTGTGTGTCAGGATTTTAGGACCGAAGGTCCGCGCAGCACGGTCTTTACCACTGGTTGGCTTATCTGTATTTAAGTTAAAACTAAAATACAAGGCTACTTAGATGGGAAAGGTGAATATTGTGGCGCGAGGATTATCGGTATTGCAGAAAGCGACTTTGGATTTTGCGTATAAAAGGCGGTTGGAAAGGCTTGAAAGACCTCCAAGCCGATGCGGTCTATCAGAATTCGATTTCATACCGGCACATATTGTGAATTATTACTATGGTTTTCTGGGGACGTATCCGTGGGTATCTGACGGGATAGTTACAGGTGGCAATTCGTTCCGGACGAAGGGGTATTCATTTCGGATATGGAATAACACACTTGAATATTATCGCAAAACAAGGAGATTTAAATGCCTGAAAAAAAATACCCTGCTTTAAGATGGATAGCAAGCGCTTATACGTTACTTGCTATTATGGCTTTTGGGATTTTCGCAGCCTTGCTCGTCCCCGTTGCAGGATACGCCGCGCAAGAGGGCAACGAGGTCGATTATCAGGCCGTTGCCGAGAAACTCGTGCTCCAGTGTGCCGGAATCCAGGAAAGTGATTTGGTCCTGATCACCGGAGGCGTCAGGAATGTCGAACTCCTAGAGAACATCGCCGTCGAGGTGCGAAAGATCGGAGCTTTTCCCCTGGTTACCCTCCAAAGCGACCGGATGACGCGCCGGGTGTATACCGATGTTCCCGAGAAATATGATTCCCAGCCTCCTGGGTTTGAGTTGCAGCTTGCAAATTTGATCACTGCAACGATCGTTGTCGATCACAGCGAAATCATGGGAGTACTCAAGGACATCCCGGCCCATCGCATTGCAGCCAGAAACAAGGCTGAGGTGGAACTGGGACCATTAAGGCTCAAGCGCAAGGTGCGCCAGGTGTATCTGGGCGAGGAGGACGGACTGTATCCTACACACGAGCGAGCCAAGCTGTTCGCAATGTCTCAAGAAGAGCTATCCAGGCTCTTTTGGGGTGGAGTCAATGTGGACTACTCAAAGCTGCAAAAGACCGGCGAAGTGCTCAAGGAGGTTCTTGCTGATGGAAAACAAGTGCATATCACAAACCCCAATGGCACCGATCTAAAGGTCCGCATTGAAGGCAGGCCCATTTTCGTCAGTGATGGAATCATCTCGGACAGGGACGTGCAGAGCGGAGGCGCGGCTTGTCAGGTCTGGTTGCCCGCGGGCGAGGTGTATACAGCTCCAGTTCCCGGCACAGCCGAGGGCAAGGTCGTCATCGATCGACACCTCTTTCGAGGTCGGGAGATCCTGGGACTGACCCTCACATTCAAGGTCGGCAAGCTGACCTCCATGACTGCGAAATCAGGCCTTGAGCCTCTCCAAGCACTGTACGATGCCTCGGGTCCTGGCAAGGAGCTTTTTGGCTTCATCGATATCGGAATCAACCCAAATGTTCGCCTGCTCCCTGACAGCCGCCTGGTTGCTTTCATGCCGGCGGGGATGGTGACGGTCGGGGTTGGTGGCAACACCTGGGCTGGCGGCGAAAACGAGGCTCCTTTCGCGCTGAATGGATTCCTGCCGGGGAGCACGTTTAAAGTCGATGGACAGGTATTGGTGGAGGGTGGCGCCCTGAAACCCTGATTGTCGAATAATGCCGGAGGTTCAACAGAGTTTCGTTTTAAACGACTGGGAAGATCATTGCAACAGGCTTGAAATAATGCATGAAAACCACAGAAAAAAATAATGGAATCTATTTGTAATGGTCCAGGGAATTAGCAACCTCAATAATTGCAACCACCAAGTTCTATCGGAGTTAGGTCGAAATCGATATATTCTTTAAGCCAATTAAAACTAATATTCATCTATATTAGTTTCCTCACCTTCAGAATTAGTATTTTTCACCTTTAACAATGCTTGGATTATACCGTGCAAGGAATTCAGATGACATTCGACCAGATACACAACTAACTATTTTTGCCATTAAGACTACCTTTTCAATACTAACTACTATTGGCACAATTTATCAAAGCGTATGACCTGCTCCAGATGATGGCATATACAAATTAAGAATGAAACTGACGATACTTAAAATGCTTCGCGGAATATAGTCACCCAAAACTAACCCAAGAAAAAATGGCATCATTTTTCGGTGTGTGTTCCAACCCGCAAACTTAAGAATCAAATATTTTATCAACCAACTAAGCATAACAGGAAACCAGAAGTAAATTAATCCACCCCAAGCTGCACCTGACAAAACATAGCCGGAGGCATGCAGTGGCCACCAGAGAAAATAAGTACGCATCAGTTGGAGAAAAAAAACGAATCCCATCCCAACCAACATGAAGAAAACACCTAGTCCTTCCGTTGTCTTTGGGTGCTGTAACCAACTCTGCAATGGATTCAAGGTCTCCCATCCAAAACCGCCAATCGTACCATGACACCGATCGAGACCATACCGATAGAGAATCTCCAAATAAGACCACAACGTTGCAAACGCACCGACGGCTATTGCTAATCCCATAGATATAATAAGAGTTCGTCCTGGTATCCGAACACGATTTCCAATTCGGAGCGACTCAACTTGGTTGGGCATCGGGTGAGATCGATTACATCGATTAAAAGCATATAAGAAACTTAGAATCGTTAGGTTAGCACCGCCCAACTTGCGTGTTCCAAAGATATCAACCATCATCTGACGTGGATTGATACCAATTACTTCATGATAAGGTGGTCCAAGCTCCGCCCGTACACGACCAATGGCAAGGGCAAAAGCAAGGAAAATTGCGTAGAAAACAATTATCACCCAAAGCGACATTCCAGCTATATAACAAAACAGAAACACCAACCCAATACTCAGGACTGTCAAAATCAATGTTGCCCCATAGGATATGGGCTCGTTGTCATCATCAATTGTATCTCGAATGAATATATTTCCAATCAAGGTCACTAGATGTCGACGCGCTCCCCACAGCGCAATCAGAGCGATGCCGACCCATCCTCCCGTTGCGCGATCATTCAAATGCATATTTTGCCAACCGATGATGTCAGCAAATACTTTTTCCGCACGCGTCAGCCAGAAAAAAAACCAAGTGGAAAACGCGAGATCTAACGGCATAAAATAGGTTAAACCAACAATTGCCAAGTTAAACGACATTGAAGTATGACCAATTGCACTCCAAGGACGATCTAAAAAATATTGATCAAGACGCAAATTAGGAGGGAAACCGGGCATTGCGGGAAAAATATCGTGTATTCCATTAACTATTCGGATAATCGCTGAGATTGAAAACCCAATCCACATTAATCTATTACGAAAAAAATTGCGGTTGGCTGTCATCTGTACTGGCAGATGGGTCAATGGGAAACTGAGTTTCTCATGTTCCATCCACTGTTTCCGGAGAATCAAACCAATGCAAAGTAGAGATCCATACAAAACAAAAATGAATCCTGACCAAACTAAAACTGGAACCAACCAAGCCCGCAGATGCTCCGAAGTAAAAATCGTGGACTCGCCTTCGTAATAACCTCTCAACGACTCAGTGTTGGAAACCGTTATCCAAGATGGAATGTGTTGCCAAAATAGCTGAGCCCACTCGTTTTCCGGAGTAGCAAACCAGTAAGGATGAGCTAAAGTTCCCATTAAAATAGCCATCATGGCATGCCCAGAGATAGTGGAGACCATGGTGACCATAATGTAGATTAACAGCAGTTCTCCGGCAGTAAAGGCAAGTGGCCTGACAAATCGAGTTAGGAAAATATTGAAAGCAATCAGAGTAGCAAGAGTAAAGATAGCATTCGAGAACGGCGAAACAAGCGTATAAACCGCATACCAGAGTTCGCTGGCAATTCCAACCCAATAGGCGTTAGCGATAACTAGTATTAGCCCAGCGATAATAGCCTTTTGAGTAACAATTCCTGGTGTTCTTTTTTCTGATAGTTGCATTAAAGCTTTCGTCTATTGTTCAGTGTACGCGATAAGCTGTTTTTTAAGGGTAGGAGTAGACTATATTATCCCACATTTACATCCCATCATCCCACTATATTTATTCTTTTGGATATTGACCTATTTAGCTCTCTAAGATAAAAGAAGATATGGGTGAGGACCTTTCTGAAATTAAAAGAAGACTTGCTGATAAAAGTGATTAAGAACCAAAGACTGTCCGGAGTCTTTGCCAAATGTTTTTAGGCCTACTCAGGCCTTCTATCTGGGGATATTTACATGGTCAAGGAGTTGCTCGGTCACAAAAATGTGGTGACCACGCAAGAGTACCTAGGGGTTAGCTATAGCAAGCTCAAAAAAGGTTGTGATCAGATATCGGTATCTAGGTTAAACACAAGTGAGGTTTTGTATAACTCGTTAGCCGAGATTGAAGCAGATACGATGATATTAGAGCTTGGTAGACGTGGTTATAACATCGATGCTTTGTTGGAAGGCGATAAAGTCCTCTAATAACCTTGATGATGTAAACACCTTTGACCAGCTAGGTTCCTTAGTAGCCAAAAACGCTCTAGGATCGCCATTATCGCATAGATTAGGATCTGGATAGGTTGTATACTCATAGCTAGATCAAATCGCTAAATGCGAAAGGTGAAAGTTATGATGTTTCAGAGATTTGTTGTTTTGTGGTTGGTAATGGTGTTTCTTGTCGGATGTGGCGAGGATGAATCTGAGATTAGTAGTGTTGAGGACTTGAAGAATAACATTGTTTGGAAGAGGGACGGCGCTAAGATGGTCTTTATCCCGGCTGGATCCTTTGAGATGGGGGATCACTTTGGTGAGTGGGAGGCAAATGAACGGCCGGTGCATAAGGTTACACTGGATGGATTTTACATGGACGCAGATGAAGTGACTGTGGGGCAGTTCAAGGCATTCCTGGCCGATAGTGGTTATAGCTGGGATGGATCGTGGAATAGTGTAGCCGAGTATTCACCTGGAGACGAGTATCCAATGGTGTCTGTCGATTGGAATGATGCCACCGCCTATGCCAAGTGGGCAGGAAAGCGACTCCCCACCGAAGCCGAATGGGAGTATGCTGCTCGTGGGGGATTGATCGGCAAGCGGTATCCATGGGGGAATGAGATTGATAAGACCAAGGCACATTATGATAGTTGGAACCGTGGAAGCGGGACCACAAAAGCGGCAGGAAGTTTCGAGGCCAATGGGTATGGACTTAATGATATGGCAGGCAACGTGTGGGAATGGTGTTCCGATTGGTATGACAAAGACTACTATCAAAACTCACCGGCTAAGAATCCGCCTGGGCCGGGCTCAGGCTCCTCCCGGGTATTGCGGGGTGGTGGTTGGTACGGCAAGACTTGCCTTTTGCGTGTGGCGGATCGTAGCCCCTACGATCCGGATAATAGGAGCGACATCCTCGGATTTCGTTGTGTGTCAGGATTTTAGGATCGTAGGTTCGCTTACCATTTTCCGTGCTATGCACGGTCTTTACCGCTTTACCACTTGTTGGTATAGGTTGGCCATTAGCGCATCGAAAGTGATCAGGTAGCCTAGGTGCTGGAAGGAACGAAAACATCGCGAATACGGGCGAATATGGAACGATTACGGCGCATGTCTTCAAGCTGGAGTTGTTGACGATCAATTTGTTGGGATAGTTGCATTATTATGGTGTCGGATCGTGTACGTGCTTCATTAAAAGCTTCTAGTTGGTTATTTTGTCTCTCTATCTGATTAGAGAGTTGCGTGATAATTTGGTCGGCTCTGTCTTTGGCCTCATCCGATGCTTCAAGTTTTAATTTCAGCAAACTCTCACTCTCTGAACCCGAAGGTGATCCCATTTGGGTGCAATATGAACCCAAAGA
>JYMV01011322.1_pt1 | contig 10298 bp, 12 predicted proteins | sample 338911 | NCBI WGS metagenome assembly JYMV01 (sample SAMN03354496, study PRJNA234377) | hydrothermal vent metagenome | biome: Deep sea; feature: Hydrothermal plumes at the Eastern Lau Spreading Center, Western Pacific Ocean; material: Seawater | place: Tonga | collected 2009 | depth 2000 m m
ATAATGGACTTATTTAGTGAACAAGAGAATGTATTACCTTTTGAAGTGCCTGATAAAGATGGTTATTCATGGCAATGGAATGAGCAATTAAGTGGTTTTGATATTCAGGTTCCAAATGGAGAGCTCTTTTATTCTGAGTATTTTTTCAATGAAAAGGTTAGTGCTAGAAGTGTTGAATACTTTTTAGAAAATGATTCTGGATTGTTACAGGATGCAAACTGGAGAGAGTTAAAGGAGGGCAGGCTTGAAACAGTTAAGTTTAAAAATATAAAGTGGCGGCATGATAAATTACAAATGTATGGCAAGGAGGTTTATTTACCACGTTACTCGGCATGGTATGGGGATAGTGATAAGCCATACACTTACTCCGGCTTAACTTTACAGCCAAATGATTGGAATGAGGGGCTAGAATACATTAAAAACGAAATTGAAAAGACAGTTGACATTAAGTTTAATAGTGTTTTAATGAATTGGTATCGAGACGGTGAAGATTATATTAACTGGCATACTGATGCTGAGAAAGAGTTAGGAGTTAATCCTGTTATTGGCTCCGTTAATTTTGGAGCAACACGGGATTTTGTAATACGACGTAATGATGACAACTCTGAGAAAATTAAAATCCCTTTAAAAAATGGAACACTATTAATCATGAAAGGTGAGCTTCAGCACCACTGGGAACACTCTGCCCCTAAAAGAAAAAAAGTTAAAGACTTAAGGTTTAATTTAACATTCCGAAAAATTGATCATTGATAATTTAGGCGGTAGAATATAGTTAAAAATAACACTTAACTAAACTTTAATAAAAAATTGATGTTGCCTTGCTTGCCAAATAGATAGCGGCTGTGACCTTCTCCAAGATTGAATTTATAAAAAACAAGAACACATATGGACACAGATACACAAATATTTGAATTAACAAATCATGTTCGACTAGATTCCTTGCCGTTGAGGTACGGGTTATTGCTAGATAGAGGGTGTAAATTAGAGTTAAGTGATATCGAAAACCACAGGGTGGATGATAAAGATAAAGATGCCTACCATATTGATGCTAAATTTATCAACCCCAAAACTAACAGAATAGAGACTGGTCATTTTGTAATTGGTGCAAATAATCCTCGACGAGTTACTATTGTTACAATTTATAAACATAGTGTTCAAACAGAGTGGGATTTATCTACTCACATGACAAAACTCAGAGGTGATGGTAGCATAACACCAGAGCAGCTCGTTGAATTACATTCATATTACAAAAATGGAACATTAAGAAGTGTCTCCCAACTTATTGATAAATTATCCGATCTTAAATCTAAGTCTGGCATTAAAGAAGGCTTGAGAGCGTCAAGTAAAGAATTATCAAAAAAAGATGAGACTATAAAGAATACATCTCAAGCTCTTCGTAAGACTAATCAAGCCCTTGAAGTAGCTAGAAAAGAAAAAAATCATGCTCAAAGTGCACAAAATCAAGCGGAAAGAGAAAGAGATAAAGTTCTGGAGAAAAACAAAGAGCTATCGTCACAAATGCAAGATATCCATAATAAAGTCAAAGCTACAAGTTCAAGTTGGGTGACAAGCGATTGGCTGGACCCTGTAAGTTTGATTGAGGTAAAAATTGAGACAGAATCAACAAGGTCTGGAGAAAAAGATGCTTTGGTTTTATATTTTGATGATGGGTCTAGAAGAAAAACGTATTGGGATCCTGCAACTTTTAATATTAGAGAAGGCATTTATAAAAAACTAAAAGGTAGGCTGGTTCAAACAAATGTAGCAAACCAGCCTGATGTAGAATGGCAATATTCAGGCACCAAGTGGTTTAATGGCGTTAGGTTGTCCAATAATCCTTAGTTAAGGAGATGCATGAGTAAAAATTACAATATTATGGCGTTACAGGGTTATACGGATATGTCTGATCAAGATTTTGTTGAAGGTCAAGGAATGCCTCAAGAGCTAGCATTCACTCCAGAAATGAATTTGTGGATGACCTATCACATCTATTTAAGTAATAAAAAATTCGAAACACCTCAAGAAACTGAAAGATTATTGCTTGATCAATTTGTGCAAATGAGAATAATTATTTCACCACGTATATGGCTGGATATGGACACGGGTTTCGATACAATGCGTTATGATGACGATGGATGGTGGATGAGTGATTCAGCCTTGTTGGAAGCCTGTAGATTGACTTATGAAAGGTTTTCTAGCTTATGAATTTAAATTTTAACATATATAAAACCCATTGGTTTTGGGCTTTCTTTATCTCACTTTGGTTTTTGTTTACTTACGTTAATAACAATTTTTTTTACGAAAGTATTGCTCAAAAAAGTAAAGTCAATATAGAGAATCTTGCTAAATTAATTAATATTTACTCCTCTTCATGCATGAAGAATAATTCAAATACTGCAGAAATTTGCATAAAAGATATTGAGTCTTTATTGGATGAAATTCCTACATATTATGGTAGTCATGTAACTATTAAAGACAAAAATGAAAGGGTCTTATTAGAACAGGGGCAGGTTCAATACAAAAATAGAGAGTTACTAAAATTGTCAAATCTGAGTGATAAATTGACTTATATAGGTAGCCTTGATGCTAGTATTGAAATTATTAAACGTTCAAAGCCGTCAATATGGAAAAGTACACTTAGAAGTATGTTTTTCTCTGTAACTGATATCCAAATTTTAGGTGGAAAGGGTTATGACTTAAATAAAGCGTGGCTAAGGTCTCGCCCATCATTTTTCTTCTTTTTCGCTCTATTGTTGTCACTACAATGGGTTAGATTGTTAAGTTTTAATAATTTAAGCAATACTATTATTAGAGAAAGGAATGAGATAGACTCGTCCAATAACGAGTTAATTGTTTTGCAGAAACCAGGAGAGGAACAAAAACAATCAATTAAAAACCTGCAAGAAAAAATAAAGTCCAGAGATAGTGAAATAGAGAATAAAGAGGGAGAAATAGAGGGCTGGCTTAATGAACTTGAATTAACAGAGAAAGAGCTTGAATTAACAGAGAAAGAAGTTGGTAAATTGTCTCGTCAAATTGACATAAAAAATACCAAACTTGAGCAGTTGCAAAACGATGAAAAAAAATATAGCAATAATCAACTTAGTAAGTTTATTACGCCTAGACTTAAAAGCATTCTATTTAACAATCCATCTATAAATAAAAAATCAAGTGATACAAGTACGACTGCTGGCGGACATCATAGCAAAGACTTTGTAAAAGAGGTAATTAAAATACTTAAAAAAGATAAGAGTGCACTTGAGTATATAACTGATATACGTGGTGTTGATTATGACTCACACAATAGAAAAACAATTGTTGCTTTCCGAGATGATTATAAAAATTGCTTATTAAAAATCATTAGCTCAGGTGACGAAGGGTATTCAGCTCAGATCACGCTCTCAACAAAAGAGTTGCATAATGCCGTATCAATTGCAAAGTATCTTGCCAATATTAAGCAATTTAAGGATTACAATATTAAAGTTGTTGACTAACTACCTAAAACTACGAGTAAAAAAAGGGCGTTGCCCTTTAATTTAAAGCGCCAACTTTTACAATGAAGTAAGTGTGTTACAATTTCACTGTAAGGTTAATTCTTTGGATTTAATAGGGGCGTTACCCTTTAATTTAAAAGTCTTAAATTTGTAAACGGTACAGATGAATTTATTTTAATATAACTTATTTATTTAGAAAATGGCAAAGTGTTTTTCCGATTTGTTTAGTAGTACAAATATAGAAATAATTAGTAGTACAAATATAAAAATAAATCAAACTATTGAAGAGGGTGTAGTTGTAGTTGGTGTTGTTAAAGTAATTACAAAGTATGGTGCTTTCGTAAATCTAGGTAGCGTAGATGGCTTGATCCATAAGAAAGATATCTCATGGGGGAACATTAAGAATTCTTTAGATAGTCTAAATGTTGGCGATAAGGTTACAGCCAAAATTATCAAGCACGACATAGAAAAAAATAAAATTTCACTAAGTATAAAACACCTAACACCTCATCCTTGGGAGGGGCTCAATGTTGTAGCTGTGTATCCTGTTGATTCAAAACAAGTGGGGATAATTTCTAACATTGTTGATTATGGTCTTTTTGTTGATCTCGGAAAGGGTATTGAAGGTCTAGTGCATAAAAGCGAGATTAACTATGACAGAGGCCTGCCTTCTGTATCAGAATTGTTTCATATTGGTCAACAAATAGAGGTTGTAGTGCTGAATATAGACACAGACGCAAGAAGAATGTCTTTAAGCTTAAAACAAGCACTTGGAGACCCCTGGAGAGGTGCTAATAGCAAGTATGCTCCTGGTAAGGTTTTCAATGGGAAAATTAATAATGTTACAGATTTCGGTATTTTTGTCTGTATGGAGCAGGGTATTGAAGGGCTTATTCGTATTAATGAGCTAAGTTTGAACGAAGGTGATAGCATTTATAATGCGTTTAGTTCTCAAGATAAAATTACTGTTGAAGTTTTAAATGTTAATGAAAATGAGCGTCGCATGGCGTTAAAAATTATTTAAGTTTTTCTAATAATACCAATACTGCAATCATCATTAGTATTCTTTGAAATAACATCTTTTAGGTTATCAGTTAACGCTTTTTTTACATCTTGTATGTTGTTGTCCTTTAGCCAATTAATAATATCTTTATTAATATCAAGTAGAGAATTGTCTTGTTTGTTATATAAGCTTTCTTCGGGACCATCTGACATTAAAATAAAACCAACAGCATTTTTCAGTGTACCTTTTAGAATTCTTAACCTATCTGGATAATTTGTAGATGTTGTGAAGAAAGTAGCGTTTGAAAATTCGCCATTTTCTGGCTTTGATATCACCTTTATTTCGTTATTATTGTCTAGCATCCCAATAACGCCATCTCCAATATGTCCAATAATAAATTTATCGTTTTTGATAGCTATAAATAGCAATGTTGATGACAAAGTATTAAATTGTATTTCTTGTCGTTTCGCGGTTTTTTCAAGCTCTTTTTCAAGGTAACTTGTTAGTAAGTTACTAATTTGACTTGGATTTATGTCAAGTAATTTTTCGAATTTATTTTCAACAAATGTAAGTATGTTGCATGCAGATAAATCTGCACCCAAGCCTGAGTTAGCACAGCTTCCAGCACCATCTGCTAATGATAAACCGTAAAAGATACTAGGCGTCCATTTAAGATCAAATAATAATTTTTTAAATGATTTAAAAATATCAATTTTTACAAGCTCAAAGGTCCTGTCTTGGCAAGGAGTGCTGCTAGCAATGTGGCTTTGCCCTATTGTATAGACACTAACCATTTTCCAAGGAATCATAATTCTATTTCTAAATCGTAGTCTTGTGGTCTTGGCGTGACAACTTTTTCACCTGGGACAGACTGGGAAACCACAGAAACACTTTGACTTAGCCATTCAAAGAATTGTTGAAAGTATTCTGCAGACTGTACTTTCAATACAGCGCCATCTTTTAATGTACTAAATTTTTTTAAGGTGCTTATATTAGCTTCATCCCCTATAGCCACAGGAAAAAGCGTAATATTGCCATCGGCATTAAATTTTTTAATCATATTAACAGCATTTGTAATATTATCTGTAGGCTCTCCATCTGTCATGAGAACTAACCAGGGCTTATAATAATCAACACCTTTATCTGAATATTCGCGCATTCGTTTGTTAAGATTTTCCAAAGTTGTTTCTACACCTAACCCCATAGATGTGCTTCCGCTTGCTGTCAATTTAGGCACTTCTTGTCTGTCTATATTTGAAAACTCAAGAATTGTCTGAACATTGTCGTTAAAGGCTACAATTGATACTTCTGCAGAATATCTTGCAATTTCATCATTTTTGATTGCATCAAAAAAATACTCTATTCCCTTTTGTAATTCTTGTATAGCAGTAGTTCCTCCTTCTACAATCTCCCACGTTTTTCCATCTTTTTCATATGACTTTCCAGTTGATTTAGTTTCTCCCGATACGATAGCATTCATTGAATAACTAACATCTACACATAGACACACTGGCAACCTAGTAGTAGGATTGTTTATTAAATCCTCTTTTCTTATAGTCATTAAATCATTATTCATTGTATTTTCCTTGTTATATTTTTTAAGTCATCATCAAGTTCTTTGAATTGAGTAGGCAGAATATCAGTTGTTTGCCATCCTTTTTTGATTTGATATTTATATTCACGCACGGCTTTAATTAAATCATTTAAAGGTGGAGACTCTCCAGATTTAAATACTTTACAAAACATATCTCTCATGCATCTTGGTAGGTGGCTCCAAATAAATATCCAACTACCCTCCGGAGCATTGTTGTACCTTCTGTCTCCAAGATTTTTACATTTGTATGGAAAGTTATCAGTAGACATATTGTCTTTTGTTCCTGTCCCTCCTCTAAATGAATAAGGCAACTTCCCTGGAAGCATAATTTGGAATATTAAAACGCATGCTGCGAATATATCATCATCCTTTGTTCTAAGGTATTCAGAATAGGGTTTTTTATGATGATTTTTTTTAGTATATGGCACCATTCCGACGGTACAAGGATATTCTTCTATTTGGTAGCTATCCGTGTCAATAAAAAAAACTTCATTGTTTTCTTGTATAAGAATATTGCTAGGATTAATGTCGCCTAAAATTATATTGTGATCATGCAGATTCTTAATTTTTTCAAGAATATTTAGTGATGCGATAACTAAATTTAACCTATTCCATGTAGGGAACTTTTCTCGAAACATTGGAGCAAAAGCATAAAATACAGATGTCCTGACTTCGTAACCATTTGCTTTTTTCATTATGTAACCTACAAACTGATTACTACTATTATAAATAATAAGTTCGGGCAAGCACACTCCGTCAATACTAATAGAGTTATTAATCAACATCTCAATTTTATTTTTTTTAAACTCCGTGGCTTTGCCTTTTTTATACACTTTGCAAATGTAGTTTGACTTTATTAAATATGCACTTCCTTCGCCCCCAGTCCCCCCTATTTTTTCTAATAATTCTTGTTTTTGTCCGCATTCGTCATATACAAAGTCACCCGCACTAGGAGAGTCTGCATGATTTAGTATTTTGTCATCTAGCTTAGGAGTGATTGGAAGCCTAAAGGCGTTTCTAACCCTAGTATTGTCGTGCTTACTAGGGCCATAAAATTCACACAAACCTTTATTATTAACATAGAAAACTCTAATATCTTTAATTTTTTCAATAGATCTTGATTGCTTTTTATCTAAAATATCTTGTGCTAAATTTCCATCTTTTCTATAACTATTGTCGTTTGTAATTAAACAAAGGTTGTATTTTAATCTTAACTCTTCAAATTGAGCCAATATGGCATTGTCTGCAAACTCATAATCAAATCTTGCATTAGTGCCAGAGTAACCAGAAGAGCGTAATTTATCGAGTATTTTTTGAGCTATGTGTATATCTTTGTGATGTTTTTTAATGTGCCTATTTATTTCATTATGAACAGATCTTGGAATAATTATGTGGCGTTTATATTTAACCAAAAGAGGGATGATTTTGGTTAAAAACACATCTACAGATTCTTCTTGCATTAAGCTCGAAGTATCTACAAAGATTTTGTAGTCGTTTTTAACTATCTTTTCAAATGCATCTAAATTCATTCTTCATGCTATCACATAATTTTAAATATTTGGGTAATAATGCACCTTGATATTAATTTTGTAAGTTACATTAAATGGTTAGTAAATTTTTACGGCTTTAAAGTTTATTTTTTTGCGTACTGAGTACGCACCTTTGCTTTCTTTCTTTACCTTATAGCGTTTGGCGCAAGTCCATAATTTATTTATGCCCTAGATATCTCACAAATACTTAGAAGGGTGGCTCATCAAATGGATGAGTGTCTACTGGTTCAATGGTTTTTGTGGCTTGCTCTGTGGTGGTAGGCTTGCCGTTAAATCCGCTAACGATGACTTCAGTGGTGTATTGGTCTTTTCCTTCTTTATTGGTCCATTTACGGGTTTGTAATTTGCCCTCGATATAAAGCTTAGATCCTTTGTTGCAATATTTGGCAACAAGCTCTGCAAGTTTACTAAATAGCACCACTCGATGCCATTCGGTTTTTTCTTGTTTTTGACCGGTGTTTTTATCAGTCCAAGTTTCGCTTGTTGCAAGCGATAAATTTAAGATTGCGTTACCACCTGCTGCGTACTTAAGCTCTGGCGTTGTTCCTAGGTTTCCGATGAGTATTACTTTGTTAATTCCTGACATATTTTTATATTTATTTACATTGAAAGAATGGTTAGTATATACTAAGATTTATCAAATTTTTACTATAAACGTACATAAACGTAGGAAAACATAGAGACTATGGATAGACATGAAATGTGCCAGGTATTAAACACAATGGCTAATAGTGTTGACTTTGAAACCGGTGAAGAAATCACGGGTTTGAGTGATAAATCAGTGGCTGCAATTTACAAGGCGTTATTTGAATTAGGATGTAATTCAAATGATGCAAATTTAAGCGGATCTAGCGCGGTGATTTCTGCTGAAAAAATCGTATTAGATGCTAAAGATAAAATCTTACTTGATGCATTGACAGAGTATCGAACTGAAGTATCAAAAGAGCTGGGGTATAAGGCGTACTGGGCAGGAACTAATAGGGCCCTTAAAGAGATGGCTTATTACAAGCCAATCTCAATGGCTGAGTTGATGGAAATACATGGCGTGGGTGAAAAGATTGCTGATGAATTTGGCGATGAATACCTGGCCATTATTAATGATTTTATTAGTGGTAATGACTTGGAGGTTGAAGATGACAATAAAGAATGATATTAAAGAAGCAATCGATATTGATGTTACCTTGGATGTGGTATTGACTATTGCTGCCAAGACCAATGCTGAGGCTTATAAAAAGCTTGATGATATGGGTGCGTTAAACATGTTGAAGTTAGCAGTAGAGCAGTTTGAGTTCAGTGAAATTAGCAATAAACCCCTGCATTAAAGATTATGAGTTATAAATTTTATGAAGACGAAACGCAGGTTGCTGAGCTAGTGTTAATAGAGGGGCATTTTTATGTCAGATTGGATGGCAGTGATTGGTTGTTAGATACGGGTGCACCGAGTTCATTTGGAATTACACAATCTATTGTCATTAACAATAAAGAGTTTGGTTTGCAAAGGGACTATCTCGGTCTAGATGCAAAACAGCTGTCTATGCTAACTAAGCATAAAATTTTTGGTTTGATTGGTGTTGATATTCTTAATCAATTTTATGTAGTGATTGATTATGAAAATAGGCAGATTGCCTTTTCTAATAAAGACATAGCAATGAGTGGGTCTGCGTTAGAGATGAGAGAATTTATGGGGATTCCTATTGTCAATGCGGGTATTGATGGCGCGGATAAAAATTTATTTTTTGATACCGGTGCTCAGATATCTTATTGGCATGATCAGGGTTTAAAGGATTATCAGTCTATTGACGTGATGGAAGACTTTTACCCAGGGTTTGGTGAGTTTAAAACCGATGTGTATTTAGTGAATATGACATTGGGCAATGAAGAATTTTCAATACGTTGTGGGGCGTTGCCAGACATGCTGCAAATGAGCTTATCGATGGGCGGCACAGAAGGCATCCTTGGTAACGAACTGTTGAAAGATAGGGTTGTGGGTTATTTCCCTAAAAAAAACCAATTAGTGATTTCATGAGTGGTTCATGAGACTGATTAAATAACAAAACAGGAGAGTAAAGGTGATTAGAAGGTCTAAAGGGCATTCAGTCGTAGAGGTTATGACTATAGAGTTAGAGGTAAGGGCGGCGTTTAGTAAGCTTGTCAGTGCTGTAGCGTACTACAATGATGACAGTATTGATATAGACAAAATTAAAGCACAATTTAAAGAGATGACAAACCGTGCTATTCGTGATTTTGACCAAGATATGCGAACATTCCCACCTGAAATGGACTCTGATAGAGTGATTGAGAGAAGGCATTATTCTCGTTAATCATATTCAGCGACATGCCCTTATTGACTTGAACAAATTATTCAAAAAAAATACATAAACTCTACATATTAAGCCCATCTATTTTGTCTAGAATTATTAGTTCAATTTCAGTCGAATACTTAGTTTTTTTAATCAATTAAAGGTCCTTTACTCTCTGAAATTATTTCACTTTTATATTTCAGGAGAGCAAGATGATTAGAAGAGCTAATGGGCATTCAATCGTAGAGATAATGACTATCGAATTAGAGATAAGAACAGCATTCAGCAAGCTTGTAAGTACTATGGCATACTACAACGATGACAGTATCAATATAGACAGAGTCCATTTCAGGTGGG